>Ga0224534_1000012_pt1 | contig 135185 bp, 108 predicted proteins | sample 714E12024metaG_FD_172012 | JGI IMG/M metagenome (GOLD analysis project Ga0224534, IMG submission 172012) | Peat soil microbial communities from Stordalen Mire, Sweden - 717 E1 20-24 | ecosystem: Environmental > Terrestrial > Soil > Wetlands > Peat | place: Sweden: Norrbotten County, Stordalen... | reverse complement strand
CGATTTACTACCACTCGGACAAGGCCAGTCTGATTCCGCTTCCAGAAATGAAGATGATTCCACTGGGCTCCAAAGTTCGTGTCTCCGGGGTTTGCGTCGAACTGAGTTCCAATTCATGGAACGGCCCCGTGCCCTTCGACATTCTGCTGCGTTCCTTCGACGACATCACGGTCGTCGCCAGACCTTCCTGGCTGAACATTCGCAACCTCGCCGGCATCGTCATCCTGCTGCTGCTGATGGTGATTGCGGTGGGCGCATGGGGCGCGGTTCTGATGAGAAAAGTGCACCGCCAAACCGCCTCAATGGCTGCCCTCGAACAGCGGCGCGCCCGCATCCTCGAGGACATCAATGGCTCCCGGCCGCTCGCCGAGATCGTCGAGCAGATCGCGGAACTGGTCTCCTTCAAGTTGAACGGCGCGCCCTGCTGGTGCCAGATCGCCGATGGAGCTCGGCTGGGAAACTGTCCGCCGGAGCTCACTGCCTCGCGCATCGTCCAAGAGGAGATTCCTGCCCGTTCCGGCAAGCCGCTGGGCACACTCTTCGCCGCGCTCGACCCGCTCGCCAAACCCGGCGCCAACGAGTCGGAGGCGCTCTCCATGGGCGCTGGACTGGCCACCCTGGCCATCGAGACCCGGCGGCTTTATTCCGATCTGCGCCACCGCTCGGACTTCGACCTGCTCACAGACATTCACAACCGCTTCTCCCTGGACAAGCAGTTGGAAGCCCTCATTGAAGAAGCCCGCCAAAAAGCCGGCATCTTCGGCTTGATCTACATCGACCTCGATGAGTTCAAACAGGTAAACGACGTTTGTGGGCACCAGGCCGGAGACCTGTATCTGCAGGAAGTGGCCATCCGCATGAAGCGTCAGCTTCGTTCCCACGACATGCTGGCCCGGCTGGGCGGCGACGAATTTGCCGCCCTGGTTCCGGTGGTTCGCAGCCGCGCAGGCGTCGAGGAGATCGCCCAGCGGCTCGAGCGCAGCTTCGACGAGCCCTTTGCCGTAGAGGGGTTTGTCCTGCATGGTTCGGCCAGCGTGGGCATTGCCGTCTACCCGGAGGACGCCCTCGCCAAAGACGGCCTGTTGAGCGCCGCGGACGCCGCCATGTACAAGACAAAAAACGCCAAAAGACAAAGCGGGCAAGCCCCGGTCGCCCATCAGAACCCCGAACTTATCCCCAAAAACCGCGCATAAGAAACGGCCAGGCTTGGCTCTCCTTGCCCACTCCATGACGGCTGGAACCAATATGCAGCCGGACACCGCACCCTCAAAGGGAGTAAACTGCTTCTTCACGCAGAGGTGATTCCTATGGCCAGCCCTGCCGATAAGAACTTTCAGGGGCCAGACGACACCCGTGCAACCCGGATTTTTCCGATGAAGAGACTGATTCCCGCTTTCGCTATCATTCTCGGATGCGCCTCGGCTGCCTGGGCCGCTGCGCCTGCCACGCTGCGCGCCATTCGCCTCCTCACCAACGCCGAGGCCCGCCGCGAGCTGCCGGTCGTCTTCGAGGGCACGGTTACCTACTACCGCAAGGGGCTGAACAGTATCTTCATGCAGGAGGACGGCCTGGGCCTCTTTGTGTTGGCCGCAACGGAGACTCAGCTGGTTCCCGGCGATCACGTCCTGGTGCGGGGAACGACGCGAGACAGCTTCCGCCCCATCGTGATCAGCAATGACGTAACCCTGCTCCGCCACGGCGCCTTGCCCAAACCCGTGCCCGCCACCTTCGATGAGTTGGTCCGCGCCCAGCTCGACTGTATGCTGGTCACCGTTCACGGCGTGGTTCGCGCCGCCGACCTGGTTCGGAGCCCGGTGGATCCAGTTTCCGGCACGACCTTGCAGTTGCTCACGGACGGGGGTTACATTGATGTCTCCGTCTCAAGCGAAGATGCGAGCGCGCTCACGGATTTGCTCGACGCCGAGGTCGAGGTCACCGGCGTTGCCGGGGGAACCTTCGACGACAAGATGCAGTTGACCGGAGTCAGGCTATTCGTTTCCTCAATGGCAAACGTCAAGATTATCAAGCGCGCCGGCTCCAATCCATGGTCGATGCCGGCCACGGCCATGGACCAGATCCTCAGTGGCTATCGCGTAAACAATCTTACCCAGAGAGTCCGGGTCCACGGAACCGTCACGTATTACCAGCCCGGCGCGGCCGTCGTGCTGCAAGAAGGCGCGAAAAGCCTGCGGATCATGACCGAAACCTACATCCCGTTGCAAATCGGCGACTTGGTGGATGCAACGGGAATTCCCGACTTGCATGATGGCTTTTTGACCCTGGCCCATGGCGAGTTCCAGGATAGCCACATCCAGGCGCCCATCAAGCCCCTGGCGGTTACCTGGCGGCAATTGGCCCTAACCGACAACACACCGGCTGGGCACCTCTTCGACCTGGTCTCCACCGAAGGACAAGTGGTGACGGAGGTCCGGGAGGCCGCGCAAGACAAGTATGTTCTGACCGCCGACGGCCATCTGTTTTCCGCCATTCACCACCACCCGGATGCGGCCAGCGCGATTCCGCTTCCGAAGATGAAGATGATTCCATTGGGGTCCAAAGTTCGTGTCATCGGCATCTGCACGCCCCATAGTTCCGATCCGCTGAGCGGCCCGGTGGAATTCGATATTCTGCTGCGTTCCTTCGACGATATTGCGGTCGTCGCCGGACCGTCCCTGCTCAGCATCGGCAACCTGATCCTCGTCGTCGGCTTGCTGCTCGTGCTGGTGGTCGCCGCCAGCGCAAGGGGATGGACCCTCGAACGCAAAGTGCACCAGAAAACGGCCGAGTTGGCCGTCAGCGTCGAGGCGAAAGCCGCGCTACAGCGGTGGTCGGCCCAGCTCGAACAGATGCGCAGCCACATCCTCGAGGACATCAACGGTTCTCGTCCACTCGCTGAGGTCATTGAAGAGATCGCGGAACTGGTCTCCTTCACCCTCAACGGCGCTCCCTGCTGGTGCCAGATCGCCGATGGAGCAAGGCTGGGAAACTGTCCGCCGGAGCTCACTGCCTTGTGCATCGTCCGCGAGGAGATTCCTGCCCGTTCCGGGCCGCCGCTGGGCACGCTCTTCGCCGCGCTCGACCCGCTTGCCAAACCCGGCACCGTCGAGTCGGAGGCCCTCTCCATGGGCGCTGGACTGGCCACCCTGGCCATCGAGACCCTGCGGCTTTATCCCGACCAGCTTCTGCACCACTCGGAGTTCGACCTGCTCACCGACATTCACAACCGCTTCTCCCTGGAGAAGCATATAAACGCCCAGATTGAAGAGGCGCGCCAGAATGCCGCCATCTTCGGCTTGATCTACATCGGCCTCGATGAGTTCAAGCAGGCGAACGATCTGTACGGCCATCGCATCGGAGACCTCTATCTGCAGGAGGCAGCACAGCGCATGAAGCAGCAGCTCCGCTCCCACGAGCTGCTGGCGCGGCTGGGCGGCGACGAGTTTGCCGTGCTGCTTCCGAAGGTGCGCAACCGCGCCAGTGTCGAGGAGATCGCTCAGCGGCTGGAACGCTGCCTCGACGAGCCGTTTGCCCTCGAAGGGCTCACCCTGCAAGGCTCGGCCAGCTTTGGCATTGCCCTTTACCCCGAGGACAGCGCCACCAGGGACGGCATCCTGAGCGCCGCCGACGCCGCCATGTACAAGACAAAAAACGCCAAAAAACAAAGCGGGCAAGCCCCGGCCGGCAACCAAAACCCCAAACTTATTCCAAAAAACCAAACATAAGAAACGGGAAGGCTTGGCGCTCCATGCCCGGGGCCCGGGTTTCAACAGTCTCGGCTAGGATGTTGCCCCCCTTTCGCCAACCAGGCGCCTTCCATTCCGCCACCCGCAGCGCGCGGCGCCCCATTTCCACTCCATGACGGCTGGAACCAAAAGGTGAGTCCCACGCGAGAGAACTGAAACCCCGTTGCCAGGTAGTCGTCTACTGGCTGCAAAAGAGGCTCAGTCGCGGCTGACCCACTGTGGAGCGGGAGGAGACCGCTTCCCTCCCGCATTGGCTCGGAGTATTCTGGAAAGTTGTACCACCACTCTCATTCAAGACAAGGAAAAACATGGCGGAAATAGCCGTTGAGGCCACCGAAGTAACTGCGCAGTTGCCCAACGTCCGCGTCGCCGTTCTGGGCGCCGGCAAGATGGGCGGCATCCTGCTGCAGGCCTTCCTGAAGCAAAACCTGTTTGCCCCCGATCAGATTCACGCCACCGTGGGCCACGCCGAGCGGGCGATTGCGCTCAGCACCCAGTGGGGCGTGGACGTGAGCACCAACAACCTGGAGGCGGCCAAGAAGGCCGACCTGATCCTGCTGGGCGTAAAGCCCTTCCAGGTGCCAGGCCTGATTGAGGAGATTCGTCCCGCGCTCACCACAGCCAAGACACTGGTCTCCTTTGCGGCCTCGGTAAAGACCCGCGCCATTGAGGACGCAGCGGGACTGGAGATCGCTGTCATTCGCGCCATGCCCAATACGCCCTCGGCGCTGGGAGCGGGAGCGGCCGGCCTCTGCAGGGGGCGCTTCGTCTCCACCGCGCAAATGGAATTGGCTGAGCGCATCTTTGAGACCGTGGGCCGAACGGTGACCGTGGACGAGAAGCACATGGACGCCGTGACCGGGCTCTCGGCCTCGGGACCGGCTTACATCTACATCATCATCGAGGCCCTGGCCGAGGCCGGAGTCAAGGTGGGCCTGTCCCGCGAAATTGCCACGCAACTGGCCGCGCAGACCACCTTCGGCGCCGCCAAGATGGTGCTGGAAACCGGCTATCATCCGGCCCTGCTGAAGGACGCCGTGACCACCCCCGCCGGCTGCACCATCGACGGCATCCTGGAACTGGAGGAAGGCGGCCTGCGCGTCACCCTCATCAAGGCGGTCATGCGCGCCACCGAACGAGCCAAGCAACTGGCGGCCGGCTAGCATGCACCCCGCTAACTTGCTAACCGTGGGGGTCCCGGCGCACGGGACCTCCACGCTTACTTGCTAACTTGCCGACTTGATATCTTGCCCATCCAACGCCCATCCTGGCTGCCCTCCTATATCCCGGAACTGCAAGGGCTGCGCGGCCTCGCGGTTCTGGGTGTGTTGTTCTATCACTGCCATCCGCGGCTCGAAGGCACATGGGTTCACTCCGCCAGCCTGTGGGGATGGACGGGAGTCAATCTCTTCTTTGTTCTCTCCGGCTTTCTGATTACCTCGATTCTGCTGGAGGCGCGGGGAAAGCCTCGCTACTTCCGCAACTTCTATATGCGCAGGGCGCTGCGCATCTGGCCGATTTATGTGCTGTTGCTGGCGGTCTGCTATGCGCAGTCCGACTGGTTCATCGGCCCAAGCCCGTGGGAAGCCATCAAGGCCTCGCCCTGGCTGGCCTACATCTTTTTTGTGCAGAACCTGTTTCACCTGGCGTTGCCGCCGGCCATCGGCCCCACCTGGTCGCTGGCCATCGAGGAGCAGTACTACTTTCTCTGGGCGCCGCTGGTGCGCTTCCTGCGCCGGCCCTGGATGCTGAGCGCCGTTCTGACTGCCGCGCTGGTTGCCTCGCCTCTGCTGCGCCTGACCTATTGGGCCTGGATCACGCCCACCCACACGCTGACTCACCTGGACGGCATCGCCTGGGGCAGCCTGCTGGCGCTTGGATTGCACACGCTCCCGCTCAGCCGCCGCGTCTGGCTGTGGATGGGCCTGGGCGCCATTCCGCTGGGCTTGTGGGCTGCCGCCACCGTGGCCGGCGGCACCGCGTTTCTCGATTCCGCGCTGGCGGTTGCGTTTGCCGGCGCGGTGCTGGCCTCGATCGCCTCCACCGGTGCGCGCAACCCGCTGAGCGCCGCGCTGCGCCGGGGACCGCTTCCCTTCTATGGCCGCATCAGCTACGGCCTTTACATGACCCACATTATGGTCTTCATTTACTTTGGCTGGTTCGATCTGCGCATGGACCCTTACGGCATCGCCGGCAACCTGGCCGTAGTGGGCTTCCGGCTGGTGGCCACAACCGCTGTGGCCACGGCGCTGTGGTACGGCTTCGAGTCGCAAATTCTCAAATTGAAGCGGTATTTTTGACGACGGCCGGCTAATCGGATGCAATATAGATGTGATCGGAAACGAGTCCCGGAGCTTCCGCAATCGTCACCGGCAAGAAGGTGAGTTTCGATGCGTCAACCCTGTTCCATTGCCGCGCTCGCTGTCGCCGGCCTGTTGATGGGAATAGCCTTGCCGGCATTTGCGGCAAAGCGCGTAACTGTGAAGCAGTTGGACGAACTGTTGATCGCTGCTCACGGCAAGCCGGATGGACGAGTGGCCGAGCAACTCTCCGGTCTGGTGCTGACAGAGCGCGCGAGCTCGGTCAGGCTCTTGCGGTGGGAGACGGATTTCCCGGGCCGCCGCACCCGCGATGCGCTCGTTGCGCTGGCCGATGTCTCGGCCTTTCTCGATTCTCCCGCGGCGGAGATTCGCGACCTCTCCGTACCCGGTCTCGACGAGCAGCGCCGCATTATGTCCTTGGCCGCGGAGTACGTAAGCAAAGTCATACCTCAGTTACCGAACTTTCTGGCTACGAGGAAAACGGCGTACTTTGAGGATAGCCCGTCAGAGCCATACTTCAACCCGGACCTTCCGACTGGAGGACTAGGACTAACGGAATACCGGCCACTGCACGTTGTGGGCAAGTCCAGCGTCGCTGTGACTTACCGCGATGGCCGCGAGGTGTTGGATGCAGGAACGCAGAAGGACCACAAGCCGGGCACGCAATCGGATTGGTTGACCACTACCGGAGAGTTTGGGCCGATTCTCGCTATTGTCGTAGGAGACGCCATTCGCGGCACGGTGACCTGGAGCCATTGGGAGCAGGGTGCTACCGGGCCGCAGGCCGTTTTGCACTATGCGGTGCCCCAGGAGAAGTCGCGCTACAAAGTAGTGTCGCCGTGCCAGGCTGGCATTGACCAGGAGTTTCCCGCATACCATGGGGAGATTGCCGTCGACCCCGCGGGTGGAAGCATTCTGCGCTTGACGATTGTGGCGGATATGAATCCCACTTGTCGCGTGGCCAAGGCCAACATCCTGGTGGAATACGGTCCGGTGGACATCGGGGGACGAAGCTATATTTGCCCAGTAAAATGCGTGTCTCTTACAAGAATGCCGGTCGACGAAGCGCCCAAAGGCGTGCAAGCCCCGACTGCTCCTTTGAAAACACAATTGAATGACGTTTCGTTCGAGGGCTATCACCTCTTTCGCGCAGAGTCCCGCATCTTGACCGGAGATGACGGGAAACCTCCCGAGTCGAATCCATGAACTCACGTCCGCTTGGACTGCGGACCGGGAAAGCAAGCGGAAATATGCCAATCGCCGCTGAAATGAAAGGAATCTCCGATGCAATCACTCCGCATCATCGCTCACCTCACGTTTGGCGCACTGTTGATTTCCGTGTCCGCGACCGGTGCGGCAGGCCAGGAAGCGCAGCCGGCGCCGGCTTCAGCTTCAGATTCCGCTTTAGGCGCCGCTACAACGGTTCTGCACGCTCACGCGAACCTTGTCCTGGTGGACGTGGTTGTCACTGAACGAGACAACGCCGTGCATGGTCTCGACCGGAGCCGGTTCCATGTATTCGAGGACGGCCGCGAGCAGACCATTGTCTCCTTTGATGAGCACAGGCCCAACGATAAGCCGGCTGCCGGTGTTGCGGGCATGCAGGCCGCGTTGCCGCCCCATACCTACAGCAATGCCCAGCTTTATCCGGATGCCGGCGCTTTCAGCGTGCTGTTGCTGGATGGCCTGAACACCCCGCTCGAGAACCAGGGGGACGTGCGCCGCCAGGTGGTCGAGTATCTCAGCAAGGCCCCACCCAGCACTTCGATGGCGATCTTCACGCTCGCAACGCAACTGCAGATGATCAAAGGATTCACCACCAACGCGTCTGAACTGAGGGATGCCGTGGAGAACCGGAAAACCGGATCACAGCAGTCAGTCCTGCTTGACGCACAAAGTGCATTGAACCTTTCCCCGGCGACCGCCGAAATGCTCACAAACACGAAGGCGCTCGCCTCTGAACAACAGAATCTGGCCGATATAACCGCTGATATGACGGATCAGCGCGTGAGGATGACACACGATGCCCTGCGGCGGCTGGCCCGGTATCTCAGCGCCATCCCCGGCCGCAAGAACCTGATCTGGTTCTCAGGCTCGTTTCCCATTGCGCTCGATCCCAATGACCAACTGATCGACCCGCTCAAAGCCGCGAGGCGCTACACCGACGAGTTGCGGGAGACGAGCGATCTGCTTACAGCCGCGCGGGTTGCCGTGTATCCGGTGGACGCGCGAGGAATTATGACGCAGACCTCCGCCGACGCATCCTATAAGCCAGCGCCGAATGTTGCTTTTGGACGGGCGAATCTGCCCGTCGCCGCCAAGGATGACAGTACACTCCAGAAGCATACGGAGAGCGAACACGCCTCGATGGAGCGGATCGCCGATGCAACCGGAGGAAAGGCGTATACAAACACCAACGATCTGAAGAAAGCCGTGGAGAAGGCCGTCGAAAATGGCTCCAGCTATTACACGATCGGCTATGTTCCGCCCACGAATCCATCCGATGGGCAGTTCCGCAGAATTCAGATCCGGCTGGAAAGTGGCGGCTATGCATTGGCCTACCGGAAGGGCTACTACGCCGTTCCCGCAAATCAAATCGACGCGGGCAATCGGGGAGCGACAAGCCTGCTTGCAGCAGCGGCTTTGCACGGCGCTCCGCCCGCGACGCAGGTACTTTTCAAGGCGCGGGTGCTGGACGCAACCGACCCGTCGCTCAAGGGTATCAAGCTGCCGGAAGGCCCTGCGGGCGAGATGGCGGCAACCCTGAAAGAGCCGGTGCGCCGTTACATCGCAGAAGTTACAGTGGACCCATCCAGCATCGCTTTCGACACATTGCCGGATGACCAACGCAAGGTCAACCTGGAGTTCGCGATGGTGGGCTTCGATGCGGCTGGCAAGCGTGTAAATTACCTGGGACGCAGCGTCGCTCTGCAACTCGATCCTGCGCAATATGCACAGATCATGGCCAATGGCATCCGCGTGCGCATGGCGCTCGATCTCCCTTCCAGCGAGGGTTTTCTGCGCATCGCGGTCCAAGATCTGGCCGCCGGTCGTGCCGGCTCGCTGGAAATCCCGGTGACGGAGGCGGCAAAGTAGGCCGGATGCGGCCTATGCTTCGCGATCCGAATTGCAAAAGCGGCATCGGCGCCCGCGAATCCCATAAAGTAAGCCGCCGTCTCATCCGCTTGTGACTTCGATCACCCGCTGCTGTAACCCGCGGCTGCTAGGCTTTCAGTGGCACGCAAACTCCCCATGCGAGGTGCAGTGTGAGCGAAGAAACAGCGAGCAATAGCCCCCTTAGCCCGGAACTGTTGGCCAAAATGGACGCCTACTGGCGCGCAGCCAACTATCTTTCCGTCGGCCAGATCTACCTGAAAGATAATCCGCTGCTGGAGCGCCCGCTCACCCTGGACGACGTGAAGCCGCGTCTGCTGGGCCACTGGGGCACCACGCCGGGGCTCAACTTCCTCTATGTGCACTGGAACCGCCTGATCCGCGAGCGCGGCCTGGACATGCTGTACATCATCGGCCCTGGGCACGGCGGGCCGGGCCTGGTGGCCAACACCTATCTGGAGGGTTCGTACAGCGAGATCTACCCTCACATCGAGCAGAACAAGGACGGCATCAAGCGCCTCTTCCGCCAGTTCAGTTGGCCCTACGGCATTCCCAGCCACGTGGCCCCGGAGACGCCGGGCTCCATCCACGAGGGCGGCGAACTGGGCTATTCGCTGGTGCACGCTTACGGCGCTGCCTTTGACAATCCCAACCTCATCGTGGCCTGCGTCGTCGGCGATGGCGAGGCCGAAACCGGCCCCCTGGCCACAAGCTGGCACTCCAACAAGTTTCTCAATCCCTTAACCGACGGCGCGGTGCTGCCCATTCTCCACCTGAACGGCTACAAGATCGCCAACCCCACCATCCTGGCGCGCATTCCCCATGCCGAGTTGGAGAGCCTGATGCGCGGCTACGGCTATGAGCCCTTCACGCTGGAAGGCGACGACCCAGCCGTGATGCACCAGCAGGCCGCGGCGGTCTTCGACACCATGCTGGACCGCATCGCCGCCATTCAAAAGGCAGCCCGTGAAGATGGCTCGACGGCGCGCCCGGCTTGGCCGATGCTGATCATGCGCACGCCCAAAGGCTGGACCGGACCCAAATTCGTTGACGGCAAGCCGGTGGAGAACACCTGGCGAGCCCACCAGGTTCCTCTGGACCAGATTTTCGAGAAACCGGAGCACCTGCGCCAGCTCGATGAGTGGATGCGCAGCTATAAGCCCGAGGAACTCTTCGACGAGAAGGGCCGTTTCCGCGAGGATCTGGCGGATATCGCGCCCAAGGGCCGGTTGCGCATGGGAATGAACGCCCACGCCAACGGCGGCCTGTTGCTGCAACCGCTCAAGGTGCCCAACTTCCGCGACTTCGCGGTTAAGATCGAAGGCCGCGGCCAGACCGACGTAGAATCCACGCGCATTCTGGGCCAACTGCTTCACGCGGTCATGGAAGCAAACCAGGACCAAAAGAATTTCCGAGTCTTCGGCCCCGATGAGACGGCCTCCAACCGCCTCCAGGACGTGATCACCGGAACCGGCAAGGCCTGGATGGCCGAGACGCTGCCGGTGGACGAGAACCTGTCAGAAACCGGACGCGTGATGGAGGTGCTGAGCGAGCACATGTGCCAGGGTTGGCTGGAGGGGTACCTGCTCACCGGCCGCCACGGCTTCTTCAACTGCTATGAGGCCTTCATCCACATCATCGACTCGATGGCGAACCAGCATGCCAAGTGGTTGAAGGTCTCGCGGCAGATTCCCTGGCGCAAACCCATCGCCTCGCTCAACTACCTGCTCAGTTCGCTGGTGTGGCGGCAGGACCACAACGGCTTCAGCCACCAGGACCCCGGCTTCATCGATCACCTGATGAACAAGAAAGCCGACGTGGTGCGCATCTATCTGACGCCGGACGCCAATACCCTGCTCTCGGTCTCCGACCACTGCCTGCGCAGCAAGAATTACATCAACCTGATCGTAGCGGGCAAGCAGCCGGCTCCGCAGTGGCTCACCATTGACGAGGCCGTCGCTCACTGCACCACCGGGCTTGGCGTTTGGAAATGGGCCTCGAATGACGAGGGTGGCCCCGACGTGGTGATGGCCTGCTGCGGCGATGTGCCCACGCTGGAGACTCTGGCCGCCGTTTGCCTGCTGCGCGCCAAGGTGCCCGATCTGCGCATCCGTGTGGTCAACGTGGTGGACCTGATGGCATTGCAGCCCACATCCGAGCATCCGCATGGGTTGCCGGACGAGGAGTTCGATCTGCTCTTCCCCGTCGGCATCCCGGTCGTCTTCGCCTTCCACGGCTATCCATGGCTCATTCACCGCCTCACTTACCGGCGGCACAATCACGACAACATCCACGTGCGCGGCTACAAGGAAGAGGGCACCACGACCACGCCCTTCGATATGTGCGTGCTCAACAACATCGACCGGTTCCAACTGACTCTCGACGCCATCCGGCGCGTGCCGCGGCTGGCTGCGCAAGCCGACGCGGCGCAGCAGTGGTACTCTGAGGCCATCCAGCGCCATCGCCTCTATGTAGCCGAAAACGGCGACGACCTGCCCGAAATAAAAAATTGGCGCTGGTCCCAAAGCTAACCCGCCAACTTGCTAACTCGCTAACCCGCCAACTTGCTAACTTCGCTTACCCCACCAGCCCGCTGACTCGTTCAGCCCCAACTTCGAGGTTTTCATTCATGGCGTCTTTGCCCGTATTGGTTTTGAATAGCGGTTCTTCTTCCATCAAGTTTTCAGTCTATGAAGCCGGCGAAGGTGAACGGTGCAAGCTTCACGAGGGCGCGGTCGACGGCATCGGCACCGATCTGGGCAAGTTCTGGATCAAGGACGCCGAGGGCAACAAGCTGGTGGATCAGAACCCGGCGCTGCCCAATCGGGCCGTCGCCTTCAAGCTGGTCGCCGATGCGCTCCACTCCGGCGATTTCCCCGCTCCGGCGGCCATTGGCCATCGCATGGTTTGCGGCGGACCCACGGTACTGGACAATCAGCTCATTACGCCCGAACTGATCGACGAGATGGAGCGCTATACGGCCTTCGCGCCGCTGCACACCCCCATCGCCGTCTACATCATGCGCGAGTCCCTCCGCCTCTTCCCTGGCGTTCCCAACTTCGTCTGCCTCGACTCTTACTTCCATCGCACCATGCCCGAAGTAGTCACGCACATGCCCATCCCCGAGGAGTATTCCGCGATGGGCGTCAGGCGCTACGGCGCGCACGGCATCTCGTACGAATCGATCGTCTATCAGTTGCAGCCCAATGTGCCGGAGAAGCTGATCGTCGCCCATCTCGGCAACGGCGCCTCCATCTCCGCGATCCGCAAGGGCAAGTGCCTTTCCACCTCGATGGGCCTCACCCCCACGGGAGGCATCATCAGCGGCTCGCGCACCGGCGACATCGATCCCGGCGTCCTGCTGTTCATCCTGCGCAAGATTGCGGAAACCGTAAAAAGCGCTTCAGAGGCCGCCGACCAGTTGGAAACCGTGGCCAGCAAGAAGGCGGGTCTGTTGGGCGTCAGCGATCTCTCCAACGACATGCGCGACTTGCGCGAGGCCATCAAAGAAGGCAACGCCAAGGCGCGGCTGGCGGTGGACAAGTTCACCTGGACCATCGCCCGCTGGATCGGCAGCTATGTGGCTGAGTTGAATGGGCTCGACATGCTGGTCTTCACCGGCGGCATCGGCGAAAACGACATCGCCAGCCGCGCCGAGATTTGCGCCGGCCTGGGCGCTCTGGGCATTGTGCTCGACCCGGCCCGCAACAATGTCCGCGGCGAAGCCCTCATCTCCGCCGGCAACTCGCCCGTCACCGTGCGCGTCATTCCGCCCGCCGAGGATCTGATCATCGTCAACCACGTGGTGCGGCTGCTGGCGGAGTAATTTGAACGAGCAGCATGCGAAGCGCGGTCTTGGCGGCGATGCCATGAGGCAACATCGGGGGCATATAGACAAATGAGCCTGGTTGGGCATTGACCTTGTCCTCTCCCAATTGGACTTCGGCTTCTCCCTCCAGGAAGTAGAGAATGGCTGGCGTCGGCGCTGAATGTGCGGAGAGTTCCTGCCCTGCCGAGAAGCCGAATAGTGTGACGTTCACGTGATCGTCCTTGTGCAGAACGCGACTCAAGATTCCCTTTTCCGGTAGTGCGAACTCCTGTTGCAGATTGGCAAGAAATGTATAGTCCATAAGCCCCTCCTTCGTATGCGTCCACAGAGTTGATTCCGTTGCACTCGTTGCCTTCGACGGGGTGCTCATCGAAGGCAACGAGTGGATGTCTTCGGACAGATCAGCGGCCCGCCAGCGCCGCTGCGCGTTCTTCGTCCACGTCGCGTAACGGTGCATCCGGGCCACTGGCGGCCATCTTCTGTTGCGATAGCCGTCCCTGCTGTGCAATTATGCGGAATGCCGCGGCAGGGCCAGGATTTTCAATTGTTTGCCGAACTTGGCGTACTCCCGGTCGGCGGTCACGAGCGTGGCTCCTGTGCGCATCGCCAATTCAGCGGCAAAGCAGTCAGCCAAACCCAGCTTGTAACGAATGCACAGGATCGCTGTATCCATCGCCACTGATTCGCTTACCGCCGCGGACTCAACGGCACGGCGCGAAATTTCGATATACCGGAAGGTCTGTTCCTGGCCAAAATAACGAGCAAGCACATAAATCACTTCACTCAAATTCACCACAGAGATAGACAAATGCGCCCGCCCTGCTTTGGCCTGTTGGAAAAGATTCTCAACAGCTGCAAATCCAGGCGTTCGCCGAAAATAGCGCACCAGCGCATTTGCGTCCAGTACATATTCCTTCACAGGAATTCCTCGATCTTGGCATCCTCGCGTTCACGTTCTTTGCGTTTTTCCCCTATCCACCACGCCTCGACGTCTTCCTCCACGTCGCTCAGTATCCCGCACAAGGCGAGCATCGCGTCATATGGGTTGGGAGTGAGCGTAATCTGTCCGTCCCGTTCACCCACCGCAACCTGGGTGCCACCCTTTATCCGGAATTTTTTTCGAAGCGCGGCTGGAATCACCACTTGCCCCTTCGAGCTGACCGTCGCCATCTGCCCCATAGCGTCTTACCTCCAGGTAAGACAGATTGTATGCCCGATGCAGTCCACAATTCAAGCAGCCAGCTGCGGCGGACAGCCGCTTTTCCCTATTCCCTGTTCCCTGCTTTACCTCACCAGCACGCCAGTCGCCTCGTACGTGCTGCCCTGCACGCTGGCTGCAATCACCGGCAACTCCGGCGTCGGAGTCAGGTTCTCGATCACTCCATCGCGCAGCAGAACGGTGTCCTCGGTCTTGCCGCCGCGGATGCTGGGGTTCCAGGCAAAGGCCTGGCTGTTGACCACGGTCTCTGTGCCCGCAGACGTCGCCACCCACTCGCGCTCCCAGTAGCCGGTAGCTCCGCCCTGGTGATGGAACTGCTCCTCGCCGGGAAAACCCTGCTTCGCATACGCCGCTTGGGCCACGCCAAACAGCTCAGCCGAAGTGGCGCACACGCGGGTTGCGTTCAGCAGCGCCGCGTTCACCTGGGCAGCGGCTTCAAAGCGCGCCCCAAGCTCCGCCGGCAGCGCGCCGAAGTGAACGAACCGCGTGATGGAGATGGCCAGCCCCCACTTCCTCGAACACAAGTTCAGCATGGCGTACTGCTTGAGCCTCTTGCCCCGCGCCACGGCGTGCTTGTATTTCAGGATGCGATCGTCCACCGCGAAGAGATAGACCGAGGGCAGGATGCCTCGGCGCAACAGGCCGGCGGCCGTGATGGCCTCAAGGTCGTACTCGCTCAGGCCGGGCTCTACCTGGTTGAGCGCCTCCACCGTGGCGGCCGCGGTTTCCGCGCCCAGCCAACGATAGCGCGCAATCTCCGTCTCGCTGAGCGCCGCGCGCAAGGGATAGAGGTTGACCGGCGTGAGGCCCGCGCCCGGCGTATCCGAGCCGAGTGGCCCGCCGGCCAGTCGCGCCGCAGCGGCCGCAGTATCGTCCGCGTACCAGGGAAACAGCACCGGCTCAAAATCCAGCGCGCCAAACTCCTCGTCGTTGAGGCGCGGCGCTTCGTTCTCGGTGGTGAAGTAGTATCGTTTGCCCGCCGCGGTCACCAGCAGCGAAGCCACGCCGGTTTCGCAGGGCGTGAGCACGCGCAGCTCCACCGCGCCGCCCGTCAGCCAGGCCACATTCTCGTTGCGCCGGATGAGAATGCCCGCCAGGCCCTGGCCGCGCAGCCATTCCACCAATTGTTCGTGCTTCGCGTCCAGCTCCGCATTCCACTTGTCTTCCGTCACCAGCGTAGCGCCGTTTACCACCAGGCTCTTGCCGATTCTCTTGTTCATGATTGCGCTTCCTTTTCTTCTGCCGCCCAAAAGAATTTCGGGCGTTGACTTGTGTTCGTCAACGCCCGAGCGGTATCCATTCTTTGCTTAGTCCTCGAGTTCCGGATGGTAGTGGCTCTCCCAGCCCAGGTAGCGGACGGCGGCCTCGTGCACGGCCTTCGATACGTCGCTGAAGTTGGCGGCTACGTGGTGCTCGAAGCCCTCGCGGCAGATGTATTTGAGCAGCTTCTGCAGTTGCGGAATCTCGGCCACGCCGGCGCCGCCGAAGGTCTCCAGCGAATCGTCGGTGAAGCGGCCCGCGCCGGTGTATCCGCGCATCACGCCGCGGCGGTCGTCGGTGGAGTAGCGCGCAAAGCTCATGGCGCCGGCCTTCACGCGGCCCACGCAGGTGCCAAACGTATTTTCCTTGCCCACCGTGCCCGCGATGATCTCCTGGAAGTCCATCTTGACTTCCTTGAAGAAATGCTTGGGCAGGTTGGAGCAGTGGAAGCAGACGCACTTGTCGGGGTAATTGCCGTAGTTGTTGTTCCAGTCCAACAGCGCCGAGGGGGTGCCGCTGGCCAGGGCGAGCATGTACATGCTGAGCGTGCCGGGCACGTCCACTTCGCAGGCCGAGGGAATCAGATCGTTGCTCATCATGCTCATGATGGTGCAGGGCACCACGCCGAAGAACTCTTCGAGCGAAGTCCAGCACTGCACGGCGCTGATGGTTACGGCGGTCTGCTTCATCCAGCCATCGATAACCGCGCCCAGCTTGGCCATCTTGAGCAGCGCTTCGTCGGGAATGCCGGAAGTAGTGACATAGTTTTTGATAGCCGCGAGCTTGGCCTGCGCGGCGTCGTCCGTGTCTTTCATGCGCTGGATGCGGCCGAAGATTTCCGAGAGATCGATGGGCTCCACGGAGATGCCGTGGGTCTCCAGAATGCGCTCCGAGTAGCGGACCGTATTGAAAGCCGCCGGACGCGCTCCGATGGCGCCGATGCGCAGATTCTTGAGCCCCTTCACGATGCGGCAAACCGCCGAGAACCACTCCAGATCGGCCTTGAACGCGGGCGACTCAGGGCTTTCGGTGTGCAGCTTGGTCAGCGAGTAGGGAATGCCGTATTGCATCAGGTTGTTACAGGCGCTCATCTTGCCGCAGAAGCTGTCGCGTCGGGTGGCGATGGTCATGGCGTCCGAGCGGTCGGGCGTGGCCTGGATCAGCACCGGAACCTTGAGCCCTGAGAGACGCAGAGCATCGGCTACGCCGCGCTCGTCGCCAAAGTTCGGCAGCGTGACAATAATCCCGTCGATCTCCGCCGCATGTTCCTTGAAGAACTCCGCACAGCGGGTTGCCTCTGCAAAGGTTTCCACCGCGCCGTGCTTTGAATCCTCAGGACCGAGGACCAGCGCCTTCGCGCCTGCCGCTTCGACTGCCGCAATCATCTCCTCGCGGCCGGTCTTGGCCAAATGGTCGGGGAAAAACCCGCGGTTGCCCACCACAATCCCAAAAGTCATTGTTCGTTGCGCTGTCATCTTTCACTTGCTCCTTGTTGCCGCATATCGATCAACCGTTGCGGCGCGGGCGAAAGCGCACGCCGTAAAACAGGCCGAGCGCCAGAATCAAACCACCCCACCAGACCGGCGCGTGCAGGTTGGCGAGGATCACGTTGGCCGTATGCCCGGTGGCCAGCTCAAACAATCCATAGCCCAGGATCATTGCGCCATAGATGGTGAGGAGGACTCCAATGAAGAACCAGATCGAAATTCCTGAGGAATGCATGTGTGGCCTCTCTACCAAAAGTAAATGTTAAGGGCAAGGAAGAGTACGATCGCCAGCGCCGTCCAGAACCACTCGTTTTTGTAAAATGGCACCGGCTCTTCCGCGGGCAGTTTTGTGGCCCCATAGACCAATCCATTCAACTCCGCCACCGGGCGAGCCTTGCCGAAGAGACTGACCACAAAGACGACGATCACTGTGACGCTCACCGACCAGAGGGCGCGGTACATATTCTCCGCCATATCCTTGGCATCCGGAGAGATCGCCACATAACGCAGCGCCGATGGATCAATCTTGACCCAGGCCCACAAGCTGATCGAGGTAAGCGTGCCGATCAACAGGCCCCAGAAGCCGCCCGCCCTGGTGGCGCGCTTCCAGAACATGCCCATCAGCACCGCGCCGAGCAGAGGTGAAATGAAGAAGCTGAACAGCGCCTGCACGTAATCCATGATGCCCTTGGCGTTCATGACCAGGTAGGCAGCGCCGATGGAGATGACCACGCCGAGAATCGTGGCCCAACGCCCAACCGCTACGTAGTGCTCGTCGCGCGCCTTCTTGTTGATCAGGGGCTGATAGATGTCGTAAGTCCACACCGCGGAAAAGGCGCTTACGTTGCCGGCCATGCCGCTCATGAAACCGGCAATCAGCGCGGTAATCCCCAGCCCCAGTAGGCCGGGGCTACAGTAGCGCACCAGCATCAGCGGCAGCACTTCGTTGTAGCTGTGCAAGCCCGCCCCTGGGTTTGCCGCGACCACATTCTCGCCCACCAGCTTCATCAGGCTGCCGTCTGAATTCTGCAGCACCACAAGGCCCAGCAGGCCGGGCAGGATCACGATGAACGGTACAGCCATTTTGAAGAAAGATCCGATCACCGGCGCCATGCGCGCCGAACGGAGGCTGTTGGCGGCCAGTACCCGCTGCACCACCAGGAAGTCCGTGGTCCAGTAGCCGAAGCTGATGGCGAATCCCAGGCCGAAGACGATGCCCGTCCAGTGAATGCCCATCGGGTTGTCGGCAAAGTGGCCCATGCTGCGCCACAGGTGCGTGTAGTCGCCGGGAGCGATTGCGCCGGTGGCGATGTTGTGCGCGATCTTGGCCTTGAGCCCGTTCCAGCCACCGGCCTCGATGAGGCCGAGAATCGGCACCAGCAGCGCGCCTCCCCAAATGAGCACGAACTGCAAAACCTCGTTGAAGATGGCCGAACGCAACCCGCCCAGCGCCACATACGCCGCCACGGCTAGCGAGGAGACAATGATGGAGAAGTTCATGTCCCAGCCAAGCACCACCTTCATCACTTCCGCCATGGCAAACATGTTTACGCCGCTCATCAGCACGGTCATGAAGGCGAACGAGAAGGCGGCAACGATGCTGGTTCCCTGGCCGAAGCGGAGCTTGAGATATCCGGGCACGGAGTGCGTCTTGCAGACGTAGTAAAAGGGCATCATCACCATGCCCAGAAAGAGCATGGCGGGAATAGCTCCCACCCAGTACCAGTGCGCGGCGAGAATGCCGTACTGGTAGGCCGAGCCTGCCCAGCCCATTAGTTCGAGCGATCCCAGGTTGGCCGCGACGAAGCTCAAACCCGCAATCCAGGCGGTCATCTCGCGCCCGGCCATAAAGAACTCTTCGCTGGTGTTGGCTTTCTGCTTCAGGTAGAAGCCGATCCAAATCACCATCACGAAGTAGATGGCGATCACTGCAATGTCGAGCGGACTCAAGTGCGCCAGCGAGGGGGCGCCGAGCGCAAGGAACGCCGCGGCAGCCGTAGGCGAGCCGGCAGCGGCGATGGAGTTTGAGACCAAAACGAACATTCTTGTCACCTGAACATGGGTGAATTCGTCCGCGAATCCTTTGGACGTTCGCCCTTAGTAAATGGGTTTACTGCAATGGTTGTCAAGCGTCAAACTGCCCTCGGGGAAAATCCTTCGATCACGGCTCAACGTCCGTGGCAAAACCCGATGTCAAGGAGAATGGACCGCTTCCGCGATCGCGTAAGCGTCTACCGGACGAAGTCTACCTTATCCGCCCTGAATGCGACACCAGGTAATTTTCGCTCGGAATCAGCGGCCAAGCCACAGGGAAACTCCGCCGCTGATCGACCGACCGGGCATAGCGACTCCATTGATCTCCTGGTACCCGGTGTTACTCAGATTTCCGAGCCGCAGATAGGGGCGGAGCTTTCCCGAGTCACGGGTCAGCGAAGCGTTCCACACGGGATAGGGGGAAGCATTCCACGGCAGTTGGCCCGGCTGCTGATAGGGCTTTGCGATCTGCACCGCATTGGTCACGGTAAGACTGTGTCCCAGCGCTGCCGTCCATGTCGCATGGATGTTATCGACCGGATAGTTGAGGGCGTACTCCGATTGCAGGCCGTTCAAGGGCGGCTGCGCGCCGATAAGCCCGGTCCACGCGACCTGGACTGTTTGCCCCTTTGCGGCTATCCAGGTTGCGGAAGACTCTACACCCGCAAAATGCAAGCCGCTAAGGTTGGTCGCGCACCATATGTTGACAGGGCACGACGCGGGAAGAAGAGAGTTAGGGAGGATCGTGGCGCGCACAAAGTCGATCGTGTCATGCTCGCGGGAATAGAACCCGGTGGCGGAGAGCGAAAGACGGCTGGATGGAACCCAATCCACGCCTCCATCGCCGCTCCAGGCAGACTCAGGCTTGAGGCTGGGATTGCCATGGCTGACCGGATCGGAGTAATAAAGGTCGGTATAAGTAGGAATCCTGAATCCATACCCGCCGCTCGCCCGCAGCTTGATCTTATCCGTCAGCCGCAAACTCCCTGCCAGATGGGGCGATAGCACGGACAGCGCGCCGCCTGAAAATATCTCTTCGCGCAGGCCTGCCGACAGGTTCCAACGCTTCTTCGCGGGCCGCCAGTCAAGATCCATATAGCCCGCGCCGCGATTGCGGGCATGAAGGCCAAGATTGTTGCTCTGGATGCTGTCGCCATCCGATTCAAGCCCGAACAGAATCAGGGATGTGGTCGCGATAGGAACAGTCCGGCGCAAAGACGCCTGCCAGGAGCCATCGATGTGGTTGTTTTCATAGACGGCCGGGTCATCGCGCAGCAAAACAAACTCGTCCGTATGCCGCCGGTAGCCGAACGCCGCCACCGTGCGGCTGCCTAACTCCTGACGCCCGGAGGCAAACCATCCCTTCGTCCGCTCCCATGAGTTATAAGGCCCATAAAACTGGTTTGCGCCAAAAGAGCGGTCGCTGGCGGCAAACATCAGGTCCGAAATGCCGAGCCGCGAACTAACCCAGCTCTCAGAAGAAGCATCCTCGTTGCGGTAATCGCGGTCCGCCATGAATCCTGTAGAGGAATTGCGGCTTGCGGTCAACCGGCTGCTCCATTGCTTGCGCGCCAGAGAGCCCAGCAGCGACTCCTCGTTGCCCCAGAAGCTGCCGCCTCCGGCGCGCAGGCGCAGCGAGGATTTGGAAGGCGCGGCAGTAAGAAAGTCGACAACGCCGCTCAGGGCATCCTCCCCGTGCAGCGTGGAGCCTGCGCCGTGGAGAACCTCGATCGAGTCCATCGCCTCGAATGGAACGGGAAGGTCCAGATTATGGTGCGCGGTCTGGCTGTCGTTGATGCGGAATCCATTCAGCAGCACCAGAGTCTGTTCAAACGTGCCCCCGCGCAGAACCACATCCGCCTGTCCGCCGCCGGCGCCGCGCTGCTCCAGAAAGACCGACGAGTCCTGCCGCAGCAGTTCTTGCGGCCCTTCCAGTGAAAGGATGTTGGTTTCGACGGGCAAAACCAGCACGGAAGCGGGCGACTCCGCCAGAGGCGCCGGAACCGGTGAGCCAAGTACCACCACGGTTTGCAATGTTGGAGGAACACCGGCGTTCTGCGCGTAACCTGTGTGCGTGCAGACTGCTACAGAGAGGCAGCCCGCAATCCACATATCTCTTGGGGAAAGCATAATTCTGTTAATTGGCATCATAGGGAAGCAAATGCAATTATACCGGCTAAGAAGAAATCAGTGCCTTGGGGGGGGGCGACAATCCGTCGCGAAAGGCCGCAGAGGCAGGCCGGGGTTTGTCTTAGGCGAAAACAAAAGGGAGGGGACTACGCGGTAAGCCGTTCGAGCTGGTCGGGCTTGACGATGGTCATGCTGGAGCCCTTGATGGTGATCCACTGGTCGCGGCGGAACTGGTTCAGCAGCCGCGTCACAGTCTCGCGCGAGGTGCCGGCCATGTTGGCGATCTCTTCGTGGGTCAGGGCCATGGTAAAGCGGAATTCCGGCTTGCCGTTGCCGTTGGCGCGGCTCCAGTCGAGCAGCAGCCGGGCCAGCCGCCCCGCCGCCGAGCCGGAGAGCGCAAGCCGTTTGGCGTCGTGAAACACCGTCAGGTATTCGCCTGAGAGCGACTGCGCCGCATGCATGCTGGCCACGCCGTGACGGCCCAGAAAGTCCACAAACTCCTGCTTGCGCACCGTCTTCACCTGGCAGGGCTCGATGGCCTCGGCGGTCACTTCGTGGGGTACGTTGGCCAGTACCGCACTCAGTCCCATCACGTCTCCGGGGCCGGCGATCTTTAGAATCATGGTCTTGCCGTCACGGGAGGTGGAGGAGATCTTTACCTGGCCAAAGCAGACGACAAAGACATTCCGCGCCGGGTCGCCCTCGGTAAACAGTTTGGCGCCCCGCGCATGGCTCATCATGATCCCGATCCCGTCGTAATCGGCGAGCGCCTCGGGCGTGAGATTGCAGAACATCCGCAAATGGCGATGCTCACAATTGACGCAATCTTCCGGAGGGTGATGGGGATGAAATGAGGCCATGGCTTCGCCGCTGTGCAAACTGAGTATAGCGCACTTCGGCGGGATGCAAGGCAGGGATTTTCCCTCAATTTCCGTTGCGGCCCTGGGCAGGCCCACGGCACGGAAATTCAGCAGGACAAAACAGCCAGTCTATGCCGTCGCGGCGCCGGGTTCTCGCCCCCGTGTTCTGGCCGTGCGGGTAAGGCAGCTAACGTTATAGGCGCGCGAAACCTCGCGGGCCAGTTCCTCCAGCAACTGCATCCGCAGCGGCGGATAGGCCTGAAACGCCAGATTCAGAGTCTCCATGGGCAGCAACAGCACCGATCCGGGAGTTTGCGCGCTCAGCGTGTAAGTATGCCGGCCGTCCCCCAGCGCGGCCGCCAGCTCCACCAGGTCCCCGGCGCGCGCCGGCGAGAGCGTCAGCCGCGTCTCCAGCCGCTCCGTCCTGCGCAGAAACTGCCCTGAAACCACCACATAAAGCCCCCGGCAGATTCCGAACTGGCGAAAGACAATCGCCCCGGCCTCGAAATCGATGCACTGGGCCGAGCCGTTCAGCAGACCCCCGGTCGCTGGAGGGCACTCCAATAACTCTGCCAGCGGATGCGCTGCCACCGCATCCTTTCGCCCGGATCTTGCCTCAGGTTCCATGGTCACATCTCCCTTTGTCTCCGCCCGATCTCCGGTCCCGCGGTGAGTGGCGTCTGCAATCCACCTGCCGGCCGGTCCTTGGCGAGCGCGTTTGGTACTGCGGATTTGCGATGAACCAAGCTCCATGGTTCAAAATCCATACCCGGCAAATCGCTCCCAATGCAACAATTCCAGAGAAACGGAACTTAGAGACGGGTTGGCGGGATTTCTGCTTCCCCCTGCCCATCTATCGTCTAAAGCGAACCATCGACTCCTGCGCTCCCCTTGCGCTATTCGGTTTCCGCGGTTGTACAAGCCTCCCGCTCCAGAACGGCGGGCGCCGGTTCCGGCGGAACGCACAGCACGGGCACACGAGAACGGGCCAGCAGTGCAAAGGCTGTCCCATGCGGTCCCGGCGTATCGCTGGCGCGTTTCACCCCGACCACCAATATGCAGGGATGGAACTGTGCAATCGCATCCACGATTGCGTCTGCCGGATTGCCGTCCTTCACAATGCAGCGCACCGGGAAACGCCCGCTCGGCTGGATGCCAAACTCCTCCAGCGTGGTTGCGCCGGGGTTCAGAAACGCGGATGCCTCGGCCGGCCCGCGCGCGTGCAAGACCAGCAGCGTGCGATGAAACGTCTCCGCCAGCGAATGGGCAGTGGCCACTGCGGCCGCCGTAGCCTCATTGCGCTCCATGGCCAGCAGCACCGGCCCGCCTGGGGTGGGGCGGAACTCGCCCGCATTCCAGTCCGCCGCCACTGCCAGCACCGGACACGGCGCCAGCCGCACCAACTGCTCCGCCACCGCGCCCACAATCACCGCGCCGGCCCCCTGCATTCCATGCGTGCCAATCACGATCAGCCCGGCCACGTATTGCCGCGCCACATCCACCAGCATCCCCGCCACCGCTCCCTGCCGCACCTCCGAATGGCTCGGTATCCCTTCCCGCAGCAGATCGCCGGCCAGTTTTTCCAGCGCCGCGCGCGCCTCTTCGGTCAGTCCCTTCAGCACCCGGCCGGGAACCGTATCCACGGCCGCATAGTCCACCGGATCAATGCCGTGAGCCAGCACAATCCGCGCGCCATACCCTGCCGCCAACTTGCGCGCATACTCCAGCGCCGCTTCCGGCTGGCCATTCAGGTCCGTGGCCACGACAATCGTCTTCATGCCGGTTGCAAAGCTCATGGATGCCTCCTGGCGCCCCGTGGCGCCCCGCCGGTTTCATGCCATTGGACTCCGAGTCTGCGCTCCCCATCGAGAAGCAAGCAGTGACACCATTCACCCCGCGATGTGACTCAGGTCACAGGCCCATGTTTCACCGGAATTGAAGGCCCACCCTCGGTGTCCGGCGCCGTAAGTTGTCGTGACCAAACAGGTATACATGCGCGGGCCAAATGCGGTAGCCTATTCATCGGTGATGACAACCTCAAAGAAAACCGCTGCTCAAACGATTTTGCATTATGGCATTGCCTGCCTGGTCCCGGTCCTGCTCGGTTGCGCCCTGGCCTCGGTCGTGCATGCCGCGGCGCAGGCTCCCGTGCCGGACTCGCCCGCCATCGAGGCAAAAGCCCATGCCTTGGTGGCCAAACTCACCCTCGAGCAGAAAATCGAATTACTGGGCGGCGTCGACTGGATGTACACCCATCCAGCGGCTGCCATCAATCTGCCCCGCTTCAAGATGTCCGACGGCCCGGTGGGCGTCCGCACCTGGGGACCAACCACTGCCTATCCCTGCGGCACTGCGCTGGCTGCCTCCTGGGATCCGGCGCTGGCGCGCAGAGTCGGCGAGGGCTTGGGCAGAGATGCCCGCGCCCGCAGTGTGCACTTCCTGCTCGGCCCAGGGGTGAACATCGCCCGCTCCCCGCTGGACGGCCGCAACTTCGAGTACTTCTCGGAAGATCCCTTCTTGGCCGCAAGCATGACGGTGCCTTATATCGAGGGCGTGCAGTCGCAGGGAGTTGTCGCCACGGTCAAGCACTTTGCCGCGAACAATCAGGAGTACAACCGGAACAACGTGAGCTCCGACATGGACGAACGGACCCTCCGCGAGATATACATGCCGGCCTTCGAGGCCGCCGTTATCAAGGCCCACGTGGACGCGGTCATGGACTCCTACAACCTCATCAACGGCGTCCATGCCAGCCAGAACGAGTTTCTCAACCTGAAGGTGCTCAAGGGCGAGTGGGGTTTCCAGGGCATTCTCATGTCGGACTGGTTCGGCACCCACGACTCGGTGGGCCCGGCCAACAACGGCCTCGACCTTGAGATGCCCAGCCCGGACTTCCTGAACGCCAAGGGGCTGCTGCCCGCAATCGAGAATGGAACGGTCAAAGAGTCCACCATCGACGACAAGGTGCTGCGCCTGCTGCGCACCGTGCTGCGCTACGGCTTCCTCGACCGCCCGCAATTCGATCCGGCCGACTCCACCTACTCCGTGGCCGATCGCGCGGTTGCCCTCGACGGCGCCCGCGAAAGCCTGACTCTGCTCAAGAATGAGGGCCGCCTGCTCCCTCTCGACCCGGTCAGGGTCAAGACCATTGCCGTCATCGGCCCCGACGCTTACCCGGCGGTAACTGGCGGCGGCGGCTCCTCCAAGGCCCAGGCCTTCGAGCCTGTCAGCACCCTCACCGGCATCGCCAACCTGCTTGGCCCCAACGCGAGTGTGCTCTACGCGCGCGGCCTGCCTGAGATGAACGAAGTCTTCGGACAAACCCAATGGTCTGGCGGCGTCAAGGTGGCCAACTTCCCCAGCCCGGACTTTACCGGCACGCCCGAAGTGGCCACCCAGTCGAACATCGCCGACTGGAAGCCCGCGCCGTGGAAGGTCGATGACCCGCATCCCCACAGCATCCGCTACACCACCGCGTTCAAGGCGGACAAGACGGGCAAATACCTGATTCTGGCCGCTGCCGCCGGCGAGGACTCCTACAAGGTGCTGGTCGACGGCAAGCAAGTGCTGGCGCAGATTCATCTCGAGGGCCAGGTTCCGCAATCGGCAACGCTGGACCTCACCGCCGGACAGACCTTGAACGTGATGGCCGAGTATCTGCCCCACGCCCCCGGCATCCGCCTCGGGCTGGGATTGATCGCTGAGGACAATCTGGTTTCGGAAGACGCAAAGAAGTTTGCCGCTGCCGCGGACGTGGTCGTTCTGGCCGTCGGCTTCAGCCCCGACACCGAGAGCGAAGGCCAGGACCGCGCCTTCGCGCTGCCCTGGGGCCAGGACGCGCTGATTGATACTGTGGCCCAGGCAAATCCGCACACCATCGTCACCCTCACCGGCGGCGGCGGCGCGGATACCCGGCGCTGGCTCGCGAAGGTCCCCGCGCTGCTCCATACCTACTATCCCGGACAGGAGGGCGGCACGGCCGTTGCCGAAATCCTCTTCGGCAAGCGCAACCCGGAGGGCAAGCTTCCGGTCAGCTTCGACCGCACCTGGGACGAAAACCCCTCGGCCCCCTGGTACTACCCGGTCAAGGGCGACGATACCGCGTTGCACGTCACTCAACCCGGCATGAAACCCGTGGATGTCGTCATTTCCCACGTGAAATACGACGACAAGCTGATGGTGGGCTATCGCTACTGGACCACCACCGGCAAGCACCCGCTCTTCCCCTTCGGCTTCGGCCTCAGCTATACCACCTTCAGCTTCTCCAGGCTGCAAGTGCCCGCAACGGCCGCCTCCGGCTCAACCGTTTCGGTCAGCTTCGACGTGACCAACACCGGCAGCGTAGCCGGCGCTGAAGTGGCCCAACTCTACGTCTCCGATCCCTCCGCCAAGGCCACCCGCCCCGAGCGTGAGCTGAAGGGCTTTGCCAAAGTCCGCCTGGCGCCCGGCGAAACCCAGCACGTCACCCTCAGCCTCGACGCCCGCGCCTTCAGCTATTGGGACACGGCCGCCCACAAGTGGACCATCGATCCCGGCAAATTTGTCATCCGTGTCGGCGACTCCAGCGAAAACACGCCCCTCCACTCGGATTTGAACCTGAAGTAAGGCTGACTTTGTACCAAAACAAATGGCCTGCCGCTTTCAAGTGGCAGGCCGATTTGTTTCACAATTTGCCATTTTCGGGGTTGGGCGCAACCACGCCTGTTTCGCGCGGCGGTACAACACTTGGTAAAGTTAGAGCATGAAGATGCCGTTTGCCTGCGCTATCGTTCTCGCTTTGGCGTGCTCACTCTCATCCGGGCAGCAGCCCTCCGGTGGAACACACGATCCGCAGATAACCGGTGGATTCGTTCAGGACACTGTTGCGTCTATCGAAGCCTTGATTCGAGACAAGTATTACGATACCGGCGCCATTGCTCGCATTGAAGCTGCTCTGGCAGCGGCCGAGCAGCAAGGGATCTATTCAAGAGCGAACGATCTGAGAGATCTGTCGGCGAAGCTGAACGAAACTCTCGACAAGGCAAGTCACGACAAGCATCTGTTTGTGCGGGCCTCCGAGTTGCCGGGAGCAAATTCCACTGAATCTACGTTGCCGCGCACAGAAAGTTCCCGCATGGATAATTACGGGATCAAGCGGGCAGACGTTCTCGACGGAAACGTCGGTTACCTACAGATCACCGCTTTCTACCGTGCGAATGAGGGCGCCGAGTCGCTGGAGACGGCGATGAAGTTCCTTTCCCATACGGATGCGTTGATCCTGGATTTGCGGAACAACGGGGGTGGATCGCCCGACACGGCAATACAGCTTCTGAGTTATTTCTTCATGCAGCCCAATTTACCTCTGTTCTCTATAGTGCCCCGATCCGGAGAACCGGCCATCTACTACGCCCAGGCAACGGGCGTTGCTTACCGGGATGAGAGCCGGCCCCTTTATGTTCTTGTATCGGGATCGACCTGGTCGGCTGGAGAGGCTGTTCCGTTCATTCTGCAAGAGCGGCATCGCGCAACCATCGTCGGCGAGAAAACGGCCGGCGCAGCCAATCCGGCAGGGCCCTGGCCAATCGACAACTCGCTGACCATAACGATTCCGTTTGGACGAATCAAAAGTGCAGTAAACGAAACTAACTGGGACGGAAAGGGCGTGATACCTGATACCGCTGTACCCGCCAACAAGGCGTTCGACGCGGCGTATGCAGATTCGCTCAAGAGATTGATGGATTCGACCACCGACGCCGTCAAGCAACAGGTTCTCCGTCGCGCAGCAAGCGCAGCAATGGCTCCCTCCTGCCGGCCGAGCAAGGACAACTGATGGCGCGGCCGGCATCGAGCGGAAGATTCCGGCTGGCCATCTGCCGCACGCCCGCTTCAATGAGTTTGCAGGTTATGATCGTCCTATGAAGCGCGTCCTCTTGTCCTGGAGCAGCGGTAAAGATAGCGCATGGACGCTCCACCTCCTGCGCCAACAGCCCGGCATTGAACTGGCCGGCCTGTTGACCACTCTCAACTCCGAATTCCAGCGAGTCGCGATGCACGGCACGCGCCGTTCGGTTCTGGAAGCTCAGGCGCAGGCCGCTGAATTGCCGTTGTGGATTGTGCCGCTCCCCTGGCCATGCTCCAACGAAATCTATGAGCAGCGCATGACCGACGTCTGCAAACGCGCTGTCGATGAGCATATCGACGCAATTGCCTTTGGCGACCTGTTCCTGCCCGATGTTCGCGCCTACCGCGAGACTCAGCTCAAACCAACCGGCCTCGAACCCTTGTTTCCCCTCTGGGAGATTCCAACCGCCGCGTTGGCGCGCACCATGATTGCCGGCGGTATCCGCGCCAGGCTCTCCTGCGTGGATACGAAGCAGTTGCCGGGCTCCTTTGCCGGCCGCGAGTTCGATGCTGCCTTGTTGCAGGATTTCCCGCCGGAAACAGACCCCTGTGGAGAGCGCGGCGAGTTTCACACCTGCGTCTACGACGGGCCCATGTTCACGGCCCCGCTGCGTTTGGAAGCGGGAGAAGTCGTCAATCGCGATGGCTTCGTATTTGCGGACTTTCAAAGCGAGGCTACAGCCCGAGAAACCCGCGCAATGCCTGATTGACGGCTTCGAGGGTGGCCGCGTCCACGCGCCCGATTCGCGGCCCCAGCTTAACGCGGGGCACGGTGGTAGCTTTGTCCACCATGATCTGGGAAATCATGCGCAGCCCGGTCTCCCCGCCGGCGGTCACTGTGACCCGAAACAGCGGCGCATCGTGGATTTCGCTGGTCAATGGCAACACAATCACCGATGGGTGCCGATCAAATGCGTCTGCCTGCACCACCAGCGCCGGCCGCGGCTTCCCATAGTCTTCAGAAACCACCACAGTCACCAGGTCGCCGCGCTTCATCGGCCGCCTTCCCAAATCCCGGCTTCAGGGGCGCTCACATCCTGAATCCAGCGCATTACCTCCGCCTCATCCTCTGAAGCGGCGATCAACTCGGACTGGCGGCGTGCCTCGGCGGCAAAGCGGCGCTTCCGCGTTTCCTCCACATAGACACGCATCAGTGAGCGCAGAACCTCTGAGGCCGGCCGGTCCTCCGCCTCCACCGCCGCCGCAAACTCCATCTTGAGCGCGGCGTCAACGCGCAGGTTCAACGTCGATTCCCTGGGACGAGCAATTGTCTGGGGCACGTTCCATCTCCTCTATACATTTTATCACTCCAAGATGTAATCACATAATGCACATACATATCTGCGAAGTCCAGCACGCGAATCAACTCTCTTACCGCAAACTCTTCAGCGCCGGATACAGCTTGCGCCACTTGGCATAGCCAGTCTTGTAAGCCGCCAGATCGGCAGCCTCCGGTTCGATGCGCTGGGCCACTTCGATCGCTTGCCCGCAGGCTTCGTCCAGATTGGCCCAGTGGCCCGCGCCCACGCCGGCCATCAACGCCGAGCCAAACGCGCCGCCCTCTTCGGCGGTCAGCACCTCGACGGCCTGTCCATAAATCCCGGCCTGAATCTTCCGCCACAGCGGACCGCGTGCGCCGCCGCCGCCCAGCCGAATGGCGCTCACCGGAATCCCCAGTTCCGCAAAGAGCGTAAACGTGTCCTCCAGCGAGTAAGCCACGCCTTCCAGCACCGCGCGCACAAAATGCGCCGCCGTATGCACGGTCGAAATGCCGGCAAACGCCGCCCTCACTTCAGGGTCCAGGTGCGGCGTGCGCTCGCCCAGCAGATACGGCGCCCACTCCAGCCCCTCGCTGCCCGCCGGAACCCGAGCCGCCGCCGCAGTCAACTCGTCATAGTTATGGCTGGGAAAGAAGGTCTCCTTGAGCCAGCGCAAGCTCAGACCCGCCGACTGCGTTACGCCCATCACGTGCCATAGCCCCGGAACCGCGTGGCAGAAGGTGTGCAGCCGTCCCTTGGGGTCCTTGGTCGGGCTCGCCGTCGCGGCAAAAACCACTCCCGAAGTGCCGATGGTGGCCGATACCGACCCCGGCTGCAAAATGCCCATGCCCACCGCCCCCGCTCCCTGGTCGCCCGCGCCAGCCACCACGGGCGTACCCGCGGCCAGCCCGGTCAGCCCCGCAGCGCTCTCGCTGATGCGCGCGCAGACCTCCGGCGACTCATAAACTTGGGGCAGCCAGCTCTCGGGAATCCCCGCCGCCTCGGCCACTTCCTTGGACCAGCGCCGGTGCGTCACGTCCAGCAGCAGCGTTCCCGAGGCCTCCTGCACGTCGATGGCAAACTCGCCCGTCAACCGGTAGCGCACATAGTCCTTGGGGCACAGGATGTGGCGAATTTTGGCGAAGATCTCCGGCTCGTGCTCCTTCACCCAAAGCACTTTGGTCAGCGTGAAGTTGGGCAGCGCCGGGTTGCAGGTCAGCTCGATCAGCCGCTCGTAGCCGATCTTCTCCGTCAGCCAGTCGCACTCCGGCTGGGTGCGCGTGTCGCACCAGATCAGCGACGGCCACAGCACCTGGCCGGCCTCGTCCAGTATCACCGCCCCGTGCATCTGGCCGGTCAGGCCAATGGCCGCGATGGGTTGCCGTGGCTCAGGCGACGTCTCAAGAGCCTCGCGAATCGCCTCCTGCGCCGCCCGCCACCAGTCTTCGGGGTCCTGCTCCGCCCAGCCTGGGTGGGCCGTCTTGAACGCCGCATGCTCGCTCGACGCCCCGGCAATCAGTTTGCCCGCCGCATCCACCACCACAGCCCGCGTGCCGCCCGTGCCCACATCCATTCCCAGGAACCACATACACGCTCTCTCCTACCTAAATCGCTTTTCTCGGCGCACGCAGCATAGCAGCACAGGCTATCGCGGGGAAAGGGTCAGCAGTCCATTGACCCCTTTACCGCCATGTGAGATTAGGCCCCGGAGTGTGACCTTTGGCACAGGCGCTTGCCCGTCATAAGGTGAGAATAGATGCGTGAGGCCCGCCAGCCTTCCGCTGCGCGGCCAGGAGAAAATGCCCATGAGCGATCTTGCAGGGCTGGCTGAAGCCGTTGCCGTTGACCCGCTGGTCGGCCATCCCGCCGACTACCATGTCTTTCACAAATTTATCCAGCGCTGCAAGGAGTTCCCGGCCATTACCACGGCGGTCGTCTGGCCGCTCTCCGACGTGGCTCTGAGGGGCACCGTTGAAGCCGCGATCGAGGGCCTCATCGAACCCACGCTCATCGGCGACGAAGCCGAAATGAAGGCGCTGGCCGCGAAGGTTGGCCTGGACATCGGCGGTTATCCCATCCTCCAGGCCGACACCGAGGCCAAAGCCGCCGAGCTGGGCGTGGCCATGTGCCGCTCCGGCAAAGCCCTGGCCATGATGAAAGGCAGCCTGCACACCGACGAGCTGATGAAGGTGGCCATGAACCGCGACACCGGCCTGCGCACCGCCCGCCGCATCTCCCACGTCTTCATCATGGACACCCCGGCCTATGCGCGCACCCTGCTCATCACCGACGCGGCCATCAACATCACCCCCGAGCTCGAAGACAAGATTCACATCGTGCAGAACGCCATCGACCTGGCCCACGCACTCGGCATTTCCGAGCCCAAGGTGGCGCTCCTCTCGGCCATCGAGACGGTCAACCCCAAAATCAAGTCCACGCTGGACGCAGCGGCCCTGTGCAAGATGGCCGACCGCGGCCAGATCACCGGCGGCATCCTCGACGGCCCCCTGGCCTTCGATACCGCCGTCAGCGTCAAGGCCGCCGCCATCAAGGGGCTGGTCTCGCCGGTAACCGGCCAGGCCGACATTCTCGTCGTCCCCGACCTCGAGAGCGGCAACATGCTCGCCAAGCAGCTCGAATACCTCGGCGGAGCGCAACTGGCCGGCATCGTCCTCGGCGCGCGCGTCCCCACCATCCTCACCAGCCGGGCAGATTCGGCGGAGACGCGCCTCACCAGTTGCGCCGTGGCCGTCCTGCTTCACTATGCCACTCACCCGGCGGTGAAAGTCTAGCTTTCAATCGATCGCATAAACTCGAACGGGCGCCATTCCTGCTCAGGTATGGCGTCCGTTTCCTTTCGCGCTGACGCTTGATGTTGTGCCAAATCCGCCGTCGGGAAGAAAAATGCTGTGGATAACACCCGCGCACGGCGTACACTCGAAGGTAATTCTTCGGGGTTACTGTAGGTTTCGTAAAGGCCGTCCCGCCTTTTCCCAGGGAAAGAAGTATGACGGATTATAGAGGAAATTGAGTCTTGCGGGATTCTGGGTAGATAGCCGGCCTGGTTGGTTCGCTTGCGCCTCAGGCTGCGGTTTGAAGAAGATGGAGCGGAAGTGTTCCGGGGTCAGGGAAGGTCGAAATGCAAATTAAAGCTGAAGCGAATCTCTCGGCCTTGATCGAAAGCACGGAAGACCTCATCTGGTCAGTTGACCTCGATGATTGTTTGATTACATTCAATAGCGCGCTGAAGCAGCACATCGAATCAATTTTTGGGGTCCGGCTTGCCGCGGGCATGCTTCCGAAAGATATCGTCTCGCCAGAGAGGGCTGAGCTTTTGCCTGCGCTCTATAAACGTGTGCGAGCCGAAGGTTCGGTTCGGGTCGAGTTTCCCCTCGCCGATGGCCGGACCTTGGATCTGGCCCTGAGCCCGATCATTGTCGATGGCAATGTGACCGGCATTTCCGTCTTCGGCAAGGACATCACGGAACGGAAGGCGGCAGAGAGCGCACTCAAGGAAGCCGAAAAGAAGTATCAGGACATCTTCGAGGGGGCGCTGGAAGGGTTTTACCAAACGACTCCTGAGGGCAGATTCCTGGCCGCCAATCCCGCGCTGGCAAAGATGCTGGGCTACAATTCGCCGGATGATCTCGTATCGACCGTCAAAGACACCAGCCACGATGTGTGGGTGGACCCGGATGAGCGCGCGAAGTTTGCGCGGCAACTCGAAGAGCAGGGGACCATCCGGGGCTACGAGTGCCGGTTCAAGCGCAAGGACGGCACCCCAATCTGGGTTTCGATTAATTGCCGGAGAGTGTGCGGGAGCGATGGGCGCACGGCTTATTTTGAAGGCTTCATCCAGGACATCACCGAGCGCAAGCGGGCGGAAGCGCTCATTCGGAATAGCGAGGAGCTCTATCGCGCTACCTTCGAGCAGGCTCCGGTCGGCATCCTCCATACCGCGTTCGACGGCAGGATCCTGATGTGCAACGCGCGTTTCGCCGAGATTATTGGTTACCCTGCTGACGAAGTGCCGGGCATGACCTTCCAGCAGATCACGGCTCCTGAGGATCTGGCCTCAAGCATCGAGGTTCTTGAGCAGATGTCGAGCGGCGCGATCGACGCCGCCCGCTGGGAAAAACGCTATATCCGCAAGGACGGCAGTCCCACCTGGGTGACGGTGGCGACATCGATCCGGCGCGATGACGAGGAACGCCTGCTCTACTCCATCGCCCTGATCGAAGACATCAATGCCCGCAAGGCTGCCGAGGAGCGCCTGGCCACGGCTCAGGAAGCACTGCGGGCGAGCGAAGTACGCTACCGCACCGTGTTCCAGACCAGTCTTGACGCTATCAGTATCAACCGCGTGAGCGATAGGAAATATGTCGACGTCAATCAAGCTTTTCTCGACATTACGGGATTTGAGCGCGAAGAAGTCATGGGACGAACTTCGCTGGAACTGAACATCTGGGCGGATGATCGCGACCTGCAAAAACTGGTCGAAATCCTGCGCCAGAACTACAGTTGTCGCGGTTTGGAGGCCCAGTTCAGAAAAAAGAACGGGGAGGTTAGTTGGGGGGAGATTTCGGCAGAGGTGATTGAGCTTGAAGGCGTTTCCTGCATCATTTCCATCACGCGGGATATCTCCGCTGCCAAGGCGGCGGAAGAGCGCCTGGCCACAGCTCAGGAAGCACTGCGGGCGAGCGAGGAACGCTACCGTACCGTATTCCAGACGAGTCCCGATCTCGTCGATATCAACCGTCTGGACGATGGGACATTCATCGATGCCAATGATGCATACCTCGATATCTTGGGGTTCGAGCGCGAAGAAGTCATTGGGCGAACGTCGTGGGAACTCAACATCTGGGCGGATCCTCGCGATCGGCAGAACTTTGTCGAACTGCTGCGCCAGAACTCCAATTGCCGGAATTTAGAGGCCAACCTTAGAAGAAAAAACGGCGAGATTTTCTCGGCGCTTATATCGGCAGCGAGGATTGAGCTTGACGGCGTTTCCTGCATCGTTTCCATCACGCGGGATATGTCCGCTGCCAAGGCGGCGGAGAACACCATCCGCAATCTCGCTTTTTACGACCCGTTGACAGGCCTTCCCAACCGCCGTCTTCTGATGGACCGGTTGCGTCAGGCCCTGGCCGCCAGCGCCCAATGGGACCGCTCGCAAGCGCTGCTGTTGATCGATCTGGATAATCTCAAGATGTTGAACGAGACCCTCGGCCATCAAACAGGCGATTATCTCCTTCAGGAATTCGCCCGGCGCCTTGCCGCGTGCGTCCGCGACACCGACACCGTGGCGCGATTGGGCGGTGATGAGTTTGTCGTGATGCTCGAAGACCTGAGCGAAGTTCCCGAGGAGGCCGCGGCCGAGGCCAAGGCCGTCTGCGAGAAAATCCTGGCTTCGGTTGGCCAGCCCTACCTGTTCAATGACCGAGAATGCCTCAGCAGCGCCAGCATCGGGATCGCGGTCTTCGGGGACCGGCAGAACAGCATGGATGATATCTTGCAGCAGGCCGATATTGCCCTGCATCAGGCCAAGGCGGCCGGCCGCAACACCGTGCGCTTTTTCTCCCCCGCCCTGCAGACTGCCGTCAACGCCCGCGCCGCGCTGGAGGAGGACCTGCGCAAGGCGATCAAGACAAACCAGTTCCTACTCTACTACCAGCCTCAAGTGGAGCTGGGCCGCTTGACGGGCGCCGAGGCCCTGATCCGTTGGAAGCACCCTTTGCGCGGCATCGTGCCGCCGGACGAGTTCATTCCCCTGGCAGAGGAAACGGGCCTGATTTTGCCTTTGGGAGAATGGGTCCTGGAAAACGCCTGCACGCAGATTGCATCGTGGGCAGGCTGGGAGCAAACAGCCGATTTCACGGTTGCGGTCAACATCAGCGCCCTCCAGTTACGCCAGCCCGACTTCGTGGAAGGGGTGCTGGCGGCCCTTGATCGCACCGGAGCCAATCCCAAACGCCTCCGGTTGGAGCTTACCGAGAGCATGTTGGTGGAAAATCTCGAGGAGGTCATCGCCAAGATGACCCAACTCAGGTCGCATGGCCTGCGATTCGCCCTGGACGACTTTGGCACGGGCTATTCCTCGCTGGCCTACCTCAAGCGCCTGCCCCTGGACCGCTTGAAGATCGACCGGGTGTTCGTCCGCGACATTCTGGTGGATTCGTCCAGCGGCGCCATTGCGCAAACCATCCTTTCGCTGGGCCGGGCCATGGGGTTGCCGGTGATCGCCGAGGGCGTGGAAACCGAAGAACAGTTGGCCTTCCTCGCCGGGCTCGGCTGCCAATCCTTCCAGGGCTACCTGTTCAGCCGCCCGCTGCCGCTCAAGGAGTTCCAGGCGTTTCTACAGAACTTCGGAGCAGACGCCGAGCCGCTCCGCCAATAGATCTGCCGGCCTTCTATGCCCTGCCGGGCGGGCGCCGGACGGATTCGGCGGAGACGCGGCTCACCAGTTGCGCCGTGGCCGTCCTGCTCCACTATGCCAGCCATCCGCTGGAACAAGCATAGGTCTCAATCGAAGCCGCGGAAAACAACAGGCGCCATCTCCTGCTCAGGTATGGCGTCCGTTCCATCTGCTGCGCGTGCCATGCCTCCGGAGAACCCTTGTCTCCCCGTTCGCATCCAAGCACTTGCGTGGGGAACAGGCACAGACGCTCCATTCCGGACGTCCCGATGGCCCTCCCCTGCAAAGGAGTTTCTCTATGCCCGCACACGTCCATACAAAGGAATCGCAATCCGCCAGGCTCCTGGTTCCAGACGGCTTTTCCCCAGAAAATGTCAACAACCTTTCCAGCGTGCTGAACGCGCTGCTGGCCGATGCCTTTGCCCTTTACCTCAAGACCAAGAACTTCCACTGGCACATGAGCGGGCAGCATTTCCGCGATTATCACCTGCTCCTGGACGAACAGGCCAGTCAGATTTTTGAAATCACCGACGCCATCGCCGAGCGGGTGCGCAAAGTGGGTGGCACCACCATCCGCTCCATTGGGCACATCTCCCGGCTGCAGCGCATTGCGGATAACGACGAGGAGTTCGTGGGCCCCACCGAGATGCTCAGGGAACTCCACGCCGACAACAAGGCGCTGGTGGAGAGCCTGCGCGCGGCCCATGAAGTGACCGGCAAGGCCAATGAATACGCCACCACGAGCCTGATCGAAATCTGGATCGACGAAGCCGAGCGCCGTGCGTGGTTCCTGTTCGAGGCCACGCGATAACGCATCTTCGATGCAATCGCGCCATTGCAGGGTAACCCGGGTCTCCCCGCCGTTCGAAAAAGGCCGAGACCTGGGAAACCACGCCATCAATCCATCGACATGCTCAACTGGTGCCGCACGTCCGCGCCGCGAATCCAGAAAATCACGTCAGTGGCGATGTTCGAGGCGTGGTCGGCGATCCGCTCCAGGTTCTTCGCCACCAGGATGCCGTTCATCGACTGCTGGGTGAAGCGCGGTTTTTCCTGGATCAGCTTGAGCAAATCCGCGTGGGCGCGGCGGTTCATGCGGTCGATCTCGTCGTCCATCTCCCGCACCGAGTCGGCCAGGCGCGCGTCGCCCTCCAGAAGCGCCTGCACCGCCGACCGGATCATGCGCCCGGCAAACTCGCCCATCGCCGCAAAATCCACCGGCAGATCGATCTCCTCGGCCTTCAGTATCTCCTTGGTCCGGCGCGCGATGCCCATCGACTGGTCGCCGATCCGCTCCAGGTCGCCGTTGATCTTGATCACCGCCAGAATGAAGCGCAGGTCGATGGCCATGGGCTGTTCCTTGGCCAGCAGTTCATAGGCCATCTCGTCCAGCTCCCGTTGCGCGGAGTTGATGGCGGTCTCGTTCTGCTTGACGTACTTGCACAGGCCCTTGTCGCGCTGCAGATAGGCGTCTACCGCGGACTCGACCGCCTGCTGCGCCAGCGCAGCCATGGCCAGCAGCTTGTCCTTGAGTTCGGCGAGTTGTTGTTGAAAGTGAATGCGCGGCACGGCCGATTCTCCCGTATTCCTGATTGTGCATCATTGCATGTTACCGGCGTGCGAATTTCGTGCCCGGTATCACAAGTGTTACGCCCCAGCGGCGGAATGTCCCGATGTGGATTCAAGCGTTTTTCCAATTGCTGTAGACCGAAACCACTGCTGCCAAGTGGATTTTTCCTCAAGAAAAATCCACCCTGCACAATGCCAGAAAGACCACACAAATTGGAAAAACGCCGTGGACGCGCCATGCGCCGCCAGGATGTTCTAGGCTAACAGCATGAACGCCGCAATCCCTTCCCGCAGCCCCATGTTCAGCCTCAACCCGGCCAATTGCGAACCCCGCCTGATCTACAAGCTGATGACCGGCATCATCGTGCCCCGGCCGATTGCGCTGGTGTCCACGATGGACCGCAACGGGGTGGCCAACCTGGCGCCTTTCAGTTTTTTCAATGGAGTCGGTTCCGTTCCGCCCACGGTGCTGTTCTGCCCCTCGGTGCGCGCCGCCGACCCGGCCCGGCCCGGCATCCGCCCCGGCGACATCCGGAAAGACACGCTGCGCAACGTGGAGGAGACCGGCGAATTCGTGGTGAATGTGGTCAGCGAGGCCATCGCAGCCGCGGCCAATGCCGCCTCAGCCGAGGTCCCGCCGGAGGTGGACGAGTTTGTGCTGGCCGGGCTCACGCCGATTCCCAGCCAGGCCATCCGCCCGCCCCGCGTCGCCGAATCGCCCGCCCAGATGGAGTGCAAACTCCTCCAGGTCATTTACACCAGCCGCGAGCCCGGCGGAGGCGTCATCGTGCTGGGCGAAGTGGTCCGCTTTCACCTGCGCGAAGACCTCTTCGAAGACTTTCGCGTCGATCCAGCCGGCCTCGACGCCGTGGGCCGCATGGCCGGCAACACCTGGGTCCGTACCCGCGACAGGATCGAGCTGATCAGGCCCAGGTAGAGCATCGGGGAACAGGCTACAACAAGTCGGCAGGCCGGCGAATTGACAAGTCTGCGGGGCGCGCCATTTCCTATGGACCGCATACCCCCAGGGGGGCACGTGTGGCCCTCCGCGGCCATTTTCCCTCATAAACCGTGCTCCGCCTGCAAAGAGGGTTCAAAGAGGACTAGAGTGGATGGGGTGAGTTTGCTCAACCTTGGGTCCCACGAACCGCAAACGGTTGCCCCGTTCAAGCGTTGAACAACTCCCGAATCTCTCAGTTGGAAGAAACAAGCAAGGTGGGGTAGAAAATTGCGCGAGTCCATTGATTGGCCACTCGATACACAGCCGCCGCGGCCACGCCGCCGCACATTCCTTTTCCTTATCGCCATCGTCGCCGTGATCGTCTTCGGAAGCCGAACAGCGCTGTCGTATTGGGTTGACCTGCTCTGGTTCCGATCGCTCGGCTACGGAGAGGTCTTCTGGAAGACATTCGGCCTCAAGTGGGGCATCTTCGCGGCCTTTGCCGCTGTCACATTCCTCATTCTGTACGGGGCCTTTTCAGCCCTCAAGCGTGCGCATTCCGCCGATCTGCCTACCGATCACACGATCTTCATCGCGGGAAATGCCGTCAACCTGCCCGTCGCTTCCTCCCTCCGTCTGATCGCGATCGTTCTCTCCATCATCATCGCGCTGGCGACAGGCGCGGCGATGGAGGCGCAGTGGCCCACGCTGGCGCTCTTCCGGTATGCCCCGCACTCCACGGGAAGCGTGGCAGACCCCATCTTCGGCATGCCGCTCAACTTCTATCTGTTCACCCTGCCCGCCTGGCAGCTCATTGCCGGATGGCTGTTAACGCTGGCCGTGATCGCCTGTATCCTTTCCGTCCTGTTCATCCTCATCGCGGGCAGCTCCCGTGCGCTCGGAGGACATTTGAGCGGCGGCATCCCGTTGCCCTGGCGCGGGCTCTCCGTCACGCTTGGGTTCCTGCTGCTCGTCCTGGCGCTGCGCGTATATCTCGGCCGCTTTGAGCTATTGTTCGATCACCATACGGTCTTCGACGGAGTCACCTATACCGACGCCCACGTCACGCTGACCGGCATGTTATTCGTTTGTGCGGCCCTCGTGCTCGGCGCGTTGATCGCCTTTGCCGGCGCCGCGTTCCTGCCGCGAGGGCGCTGGCTTATCGCGGCCGTCGTTCCGGCCGTGGTCTGCTATGCCGCCGTCGGCGTGGTGGGCTGGTACGTCAGCAGCTTCATCGTCAAACCGAACGAACTGGTGCGCGAGCAACCCTATATCGCCCACAACATCGAGATGACGCGCCAGGCCTTTGGCCTCGACCGCTTCTCGCAGCGCGAGTTCCCCGCGGAGACAACCGTGGGCGCAACCGATCCGGCCGACAACCAGCCCACACTGCAAAACATCCGCCTGTGGGACGTGAAGGCGCTGAAGGATACGCTGCAACAGATTCAGGAAATTCGCACCTACTACGACTTTCCCTCGATCGACATCGATCGCTACCAGATCGACGGCGCCATGCGCGAGGTGATGCTGGCCGCGCGCGAACTGAACGTGGACAAACTTCCCGAGAGCAGCCGCAACTGGATCAACGAGAAGCTCATCTACACCCACGGCTACGGCATCACGATGAACCCCGTCAATGGGTTCACGCCGGAAGGCTTGCCCACGCTGATGCTGAGCAACATGCCTGTCCAGAGCACGGTGAGCGGCCTCAACGTCAAGCGCCCGGAGATTTATTTCGGTGAAATGACCAACACCGACGTGTATGTAAAGACGCGCCAGCAGGAGTTCAACTACCCCGAGGGCCAGGCCAACAACCTCACCTCCTACGAGGGCGCCGGCGGCATCGCCGTGGGCGGATTCTTCCGCCGCATCCTGCTCGCATTCGACCGCGGCGATATCGCCAAGCTGCCCTTCAGCGACGATGTGAACGCGCAGAGCCGGCTGCTCATGCGGCGCAACGTGCGCGATCGCGTCGCGGCCCTCGCGCCGTTTCTCACCTTTGACCAGGACCCCTACATCGTGGTCGGCGAGGATGGCCGCCTCTCATGGGTCATGGATGCGTTCACAACATCGGACACCTATCCCTACTCCAGTCACTACCGCCTCGACAGCAATTCCATCAGTTACATGCGCAACAGCGTCAAGGTGGCCGTCGACGCCTACGATGGAACCACAACCTTTTACGTCTTCGACACCGAAGACCCGATCCTGGCTGCCTGGCGCGGCATCTTTCCGGCTTTGTTCAAGGATGCCTCGGCCATGCCGGCCGGACTCCGCAAACACGTGCGTTACCCAGAAATGCTGCTTCAATTGCAGGCGGAGGTCTACGGCCTTTACCACATGACGAATCCCGAGGTCTTCTACAACCGCGAAGATCTGTGGACAGTCGCCACCGAAACCATGGGCCAGGGTGGGGACCAGGCGGCGGAGCCGATGCAGCCGAATTTCGTGCTGATGAAGCTGCCCGGAGAGGCCGGCCTCGAGTTCATTGAGATTCTGCCCTTTACGCCTGTCAACCGGAACAATCTGATCGGCTGGATTGCCGGCCGCAGCGACGGCGCGCACTACGGCACATCGGTGGTCTACGACTTTCCCAAGACCAAACTGGTGGACGGCCCGCAGCAGATCGAGGCCCGCATCGATCAGAATGCGCAGCTTTCAGGACAACTTACGCTTTGGAATCAGCAGGGTTCGCATGTGCGGCGCGGCAGCCTGCTCGTCATTCCATGCGGGCGCGCCTTGTTGTACGCGGAGCCCATCTACCTGCAGGCCGACCGCAGCCCCATGCCGGAGCTTCGTCTCGTCGTGCTCGCGCTGCAGGACCGCCTCGCCTACGCGCCAACCTTCGAGGCCGCGCTGGCTTCTCTCTTTGGATCTGAGACCTCGTCCCTCAGCGCCTCGGAGGCGCCCCGAACTGCGCCTGAAGCCGCCGGAGCAGCGGCAGGCACGCCCCAACCCGCCGCGGACGTCAATGCGCTCATCGCACAAGCGGGCAAGGACTTTTCCGATTACCAGCGCCTCACGTCGGAAGGCAAGCTGGCCGAGGCTGGGCAGAAGCTTGACGATTTGAAGCGCGTCCTCGACAAGCTGAACGCGCGCCGCTGAACGCGCAACCCAGCCAGTCTGGCCGCATCCCGCGCGGGTCGAGCGTGGCTTTACCCGCGCAGTTTAGTCAGCAAATCGTGGGGATGGACGGGCTTGGCCAGAATCTCGAACTCATAGCCCTTGGCGCGCGCCTTTTCCAGCAGATCGGCTGTCGCCGCCTGACCTGAGAAAAGCAGAATCTTGATCTGCGGCAGCAGGGCGCGGATGCGGATGGCCGCATCGATTCCGTTCAGGCCAGCCATGATCACGTCGGAGATGAGCATGTCCGGCTTGAGTTCGGAAGCCGCTTCGAGGGCCTTTTCGCCGGAATAAACGGCGCGGGCCTCAAAGCCGCTCTGGTTCAAGATCATGGCCAGCGAGTCGGCGATCACCCGTTCGTCGTCGACAACCAGCACCTTGGGTTTATCGGTGTTTTCGGGCATGCTCTCCTGGATCCATGATGGAGTTGGCAGGACGGCGCGTTGCTGTGCAACTCCACAACGCGCCGCCTGACGGCGATCGATGAGAATACACTTCCCTGGCAAGACGCTTTCCTACAATGATACGCTCAGCTTGAGCGATTCTCTGCAAGCGCTCTTGATCTCGATGCGGCATAAGACCCTGGCAAGCGGCCGCAAACCAGCCCGCGAACCCAATGTGCCGCAGCGGATGCCGATTCATCTGGGAGCAACCGGCCAACAATAGACTGGAAACAATAACCGGCCGCGGCTATGGCAGCGGACCTCAACCGGAGAACCACGCCATGCAGGAAACCGGCATCCCCACCCAGACCCCGGCCCCAGCCCCGGTCCCAGTCGTTGACGCGATCATTCGCGCCGAAAAAATCGAGAAGTACTACGCTCAGCCCAGTGAGAACCGCATTCAGGTCATCTCGGCCACCGACCTCTCCATCGTGCCCGGAGAGATTCTGGCGTTGCTCGGCCCCTCCGGCTCCGGCAAATCCACTATGCTGCGCATGTTGACCGGGCTCTCCACACCCACGGCCGGCCAGGTCTACTGGCACGAGAAGCCCATCGCCGATGCTGAGATCAACGTCTCCATCGTCTTTCAGAGTTTTGCGCTCTTCCCCTGGCTCACGGTTCTTGAAAACGTCGAAGCCCCGCTGCAAGCCCGCGGCGTCGCCCCGGATGTGCGCCGCGACCGCAGCATGAAGATGTTGGACACGGTCGGCCTGGACGGCTTTGAAGCCGCCTATCCCAAGGAACTCTCCGGCGGAATGAAGCAGCGGGTAGGCTTTGCCCGCGCCCTCGTTGTCGAACCCGAGGTCCTCTTCATGGATGAGCCTTTCAGCGCGCTCGACGTGCTGACCGCCGAAAACCTGCGCAGTGAACTGCTCGAACTGTGGGCCAACAAGACCATGCCCACCAAGGCCGTTTTTCTCGTCACCCACAACATCGAGGAAGCCGTCCTTCTTGCCGACCGCATCATCGTCTTCGGCCGCAACCCCGGCCACATCCGCACCGACTTCCGCGTGCAGCTTGCGCAGCCCCGCGACCGCAAATCCGAGCCCTTCACGCAACTGGTCGATTACATCTACAAGGTGCTCACCAAGCCCGATGTGGCCCCCGCAGAGGCCCCCGATCAACAGATCCGGGTTCGCGACCAGCGCCAGATGCACTACCAGATGCTGCCGCATTCGCGCCCAGGCGGTATCGCCGGCCTGTTGGAACTCTTGCTCGACAAGGGCGGGCGCGACGACATCTACCGCCTGGCCGACGATCTGAGCTTCGAGATCGACGACCTGCTGCCCATCGTCGATGCCGCCCAGTTGCTCGGCTTCCTCAAGGTCGAAGAAGGCGACGCGGCCATTACTCCCAGCGGCACGGAGTTTGCCAACTCCGAAATTCTCCGCCAGAAAGAGCTCTTCCGCGCCGCCGCCGTGGCTAACGTCCTGCTGCTCCGCCAGATTCGCCGCGCCCTTGAAGCCAAGAGCGACCACTCCGTGCCCGAGGAATTCTTTCTCGACATGCTCAACGAGCAGTTCAGCGAGGAGGAATGTCAGCGCCAGATGGAGACCGCCGTCACCTGGGGCCGCTACGCAGAGCTGTTCGACTATGACGCCGGCCGCCGCCGCTTCGTGTTGCCCGACGCGCCGGAAGAGGAGATTGCCGCCAGCGAGGACAGCGAGTGAAGACCCAGCACCCTCTTGCGCGAACGCCGGTCACCGCCCGCGCCTGGCCGTTCCTCATCGATGCGGCAGTGGCCGCCTGTGCGCTGGCACTGTTTTTCGCCCTCGTCAGCACAGGCGCCTACTGGCTGGGGAAACCGGTCCCCGTGGTGCCCATCTCGCACTCCATTGGCGCGCTGCCGGTCTACGCCTTCTACTCCATCGTGCGCATCGGCATCGCGTACCTGCTCAGCCTCATCTTCGCCATCGCCTACGGCTACACTGCCGTGTATAACCCCCGCCTCGAGGCCTGGATGATCGCGGTCCTCGATATCCTGCAATCCATTCCCGTGCTCAGCTTTCTGCCCCCCGTCGTGCTGGCCATGGTCGCGCTCGTTCCGGGCCATCAGATGGGCATCGAAATGGGCGTCATCCTGCTCATCTTCACCGGCCAGGTCTGGAACCTCGCCTTCAGTTTCTACTCCTCGCTCAAGACCATCCCGCGGGAAATGCAGGAAGCCTCGCTCATCTATCGCTACTCCGCATGGCAGCGCTTCTGGCAGCTTCAAATGCCTTTTGCCGCCATCGGCCTGGTCTGGAACTCCATCGTCTCCGTCGCCGGCGGATGGTTTGCACTCATGGCCTGCGAAATGTTCACCATGGGCACTCGCAATTTCCAGTTGCCCGGCCTCGGCAGCTACTTGGAGACCGCCGCTGTTTCCGGCGACATGCGCGCGCTTGTGGCCGGATTCGCGGTTGTGATTCTCATCGTTGTCGCCACCGATCAGCTTGCATGGCGGCCGCTCATCGCATGGAGCGACAAGTTCAAATTCGAGCAGGTCGAGTCCGCCGACCGCGTTGCTTCTCCCATCCTTGAACTGCTCCGCCGCTCCAGCCTGCTCAGTTCCCTGCCCGGCCGCATCTGGCACAGCTTTGAAGAGCCCATCTACCGCCGCATGGCGCAGACAAGAGACTGCCGCATCGTTCATCCGCTGGACGAAGGCCGGGCCCGCGGCAAAGCCTCCGCCGGACTTTGGGCTCTGGCCGTAGCCGCAATCATCGTTGTGGGCTGGGGCGCTGCGCAGGCCATCCTCATGCTCAGGACCGTCACCTGGCCCGACCTGCGCCTGCTGCTGGAAGGCGCGGGAGCCACCTTTCTCCGCGTAAACACCGCCCTCCTGATCTCCGCCGCCTGGACCATCCCCGTCGGCGTCGCCATCGGCTTCAGCCCCAAACTCGCCCGCTTCGTGCAGCCCCTCGCCCAGGTCATGGCCTCGGTACCGGCCACGGCTTTCTTCCCCATCCTGCTCATCGGCCTGGTCAAAATCGGCGGCGGCCTGGGCATCGGCTCCATCGCCCTCATGCTCCTCGGCACACAGTGGTACATCCTCTTCAACGTCATCGCCGGAGCCATGTCCATCCCCTCCGACCTGCGCGAAGTCTCCTCGCTCTGCCACTTCACCCGCTGGCAACGCTGGACCAAACTCATTCTCCCCGGAATCTTCCCCTACCTCATCACCGGCATGGTCACAGCATCGGGCGGCGCCTGGAATGCTTCAGTTTTTGCCGAGTACTCCCACGTCAAGGACCATACCCTCCAGACCATCGGCCTCGGCGCGCAGATCGACGCCGCCACCGACAGCGGCCGTTTCCCCATCCTGCTCCTGGCCACCATCATGATCTCCGTGATGGTGGTGACCATGAACCGCCTCATCTGGCGCCGTCTCTACCGCCTCGCCGAAACCCGGTATAAACTGGAAGGCTAACTACGGCCAAAGAGCGGGATTTCGGGGGTACCACATGATTCGAGTAGGCTTGGTAGGCTTCGGCATGGGCGGGCGCGTCTTTCACGGTCCGCTGCTCTCCTCCGTCGAAGGGCTGGAACTGGCCGCGGTCGTCGAGCGTCACACAGACTTGGCCGCCCAGCGCTATCCCGGCATCGCCACCTGCCGCTCCCTCGACGACCTGCTGGCAGACTCGTCTCTCGGCCTGTTCGTCGTCACCACCCCCAGCGGAACCCACTTCCAGGTTGCCCGGCAGATTCTCGCAGCCGGCAAGAACGTGGTTGTGGACAAGCCAATGTCCGTAACCTCAGCCGAGATAGCCGAATTGATGGAGTTGGCCGCGGCCCGAAACGCTCTCCTTGTCCCATTCCATAACCGCCGCTGGGATAGCGATTTCCAGACCATTCAGAAGCTGCTGCGTGAAGGCTCTTTGGGCCGTCTTGTCCATCTGGAATCCAACTTCGACCGATGGAGTCCCGGATCGGCTCGACGCGCATGGAAGGACGACCCGGCTCAGGGGGGCGGCATTCTTCTCGACCTCGGAACCCATCTCGCCGACCAGGCCCTCGCGCTCTTCGGCAAGCCCGAATCGGTGGGCGCCGAGGTCCTCCGCGAGCGCGACGGCGAAGGCGCCAACGATTCCTTCACGCTGCGGCTGCGCTATCCCGGTCTTTCGGTCACCCTGGGCGCCAACTGTCTCTCCGCCCTGGCGCGGCCTCGCTTCCACCTGCGCGGCACAAAGGGAAACTACTGGAAGTGGGGTCTGGACCCGCAGGAGGCCGCCCTCAACCAGGTCCCCCGCATCTGCGATGCGCGCTGGGGCGAAGAGCCCCCCGCCAACTGGGGCGCCCTGAGCGTAGACGTAGACGGCGGCACGGTCACCCGCCCCGTCGCGCCCATCCCCGGCGACTACCGTCTCTTCTACGCCGCAGTCCGCGACGCGCTCCTCGGCAAAGCCCCCGCTCCGGTCACTGCGCTATCCGCATGGCGCGTCGCCCGCCTGCTTGAATGGGCAACAGAGAGTTCCGAAAGACGCCGCGAAATCCCCTGCGACTGGACCGAAGAACCGAAGGCGGCGAATCGCTGATTTTGCTTGACCCAAGAAGCAGCCCGCGAGAAAATCGGCTATCGCAGGCCAATTGCCTGCGAATGGTTTTCAGGAGCAACCATGGCCCAACAACCGCCGCTGAACTACACCTTCTACATCGCCGCCACACCAGAGAAAGTGTGGGAGGGCTTTGTGTCGCCGGAATCCAACCGCATCATCTTCGCAGGCGCTGAGTTTGAAGCGGATTTCAAGCCCCGTGGCTCGTTGGCGTGGGTCGGACCGGGACCCGATGGCAAACCGATGGCCTATGTTCAAGGTAAGGTTCTACAGTTTGTGCCGCCCAAACTCTTTCAATACACGTTTGCAATGGGCCAGAATGACAAAATGTCACGCGTAACCCTGGAGTTGGTGCCGGAGTCCGAAGCCACCAAAGTGACTGTGATGCATGACGAATGGGCTGAGGACGACACCACCTACGCCGCCTGCTCCGACGGATGGCCGCGCATTCTTTCGCGCCTGAAGACGCTGATCGAGACCGGGAAAACGTTCAAGCCGCATTAGTCCATTGCCCAACGTGGATAAACTCGTCTAGCCCGCTTCCTTTTCCACCAGCGGCACCCAGAACCGGAAGCTGGCTCCCTTCCCCGGTACGCTGGAGGCCTCGATTCCCCCTCCGTGCGCTGCCAGAATGGCGCGGCTGATCGCCAGCCCCATCCCCGATCCTTTTCCGGCGCTGGCGCCCTTTTTGCCCCGGTAAAACTTCTCAAAGATCAGCGGCAAATCCAGCGCATCGATGCCCGGCCCGTTGTCCTCCACGCAGAACTCCAGGCGGTCCCCGGCGCGGCGGCTGCTCAGGCCCACGCGGCTGCCCGGCGGAGTGTGCCTGGCCGCGTTCTCCAAGAGGTGCCGCAACACCCGGCCCAGCAGGTGCGGATCGAACCAGGCCGGCATATCCGGCTCCTCCACGGCGATGGTCACCCGGTGCCTGGCCAATGCCGCCCGCGATTCTTCCACCGCCTGCTCCAGCAGCGCGCGGGGATGCTGCGGAACGGAGTGCACCTGCACCACGTTGGCGTCGATCTCGGCCATTTCGACAGCCTCGCCGATCAGCAAATCCAGCCGCGCGGCCTCCTCAGCGACGATCGCCGCCAGGTCCAGCCGCCCGGCCTCGTCCAGCCCCTCGGTCTCCAGCAGCGTCGTAGCCGCGGCGCGGATCGAGGTCAGCGGGGTACGCAGTTCGTGCGTCAGAGAGTCGATCAGCGCCGTGCGCAGCCGTTCTCCCTCGCGCGCAGCCTCCATGCGCGCTGTAGCCTCGATGGTGATCGACCGCGCCAGCGCAATGGCTACCTGTGCGCTCACGGCTGTGGCCACCTCGCGGGAAAGCCGCGCCGGCTGCCAGCCCAGAGCCCCCACCGGGCGCAATCCCAAGGTCAGCGCCATGGCCGTAATGCCGCCCGGGCCGACCAGCGTGGGGTGGAGGCCTTGGGTCATGGCGCGCAGATTCGCCTGCATACTCGCGGGCACCTCGGCGGTTGAGGCGTAGAACTGGTCCTGATCGCGAACATACAGCACAACGCCATTCAGCGCGAAGATGCGGTCGATCAGCCGGGGCAGGTCGCGGATCAGCCCTTCCGCGTCCTCGTGCAGCATCATCTCCTGGCTCAGCTCGTAGAGCCGTTCCACGTCCTCCCGCCGTTGCTCGGCCTGACGCGTCTGGCGGCGGCCTAGCTCCGCCACCCGGCCCACCACCAGGCAACAGGCCACAAATGAAAACATGGCCACCCACTCCTGCCCGCCGGCCAGCTGAAGCGTGCGGTAGGGAAGCAGAAAAAAATAATCGAATGAGAGAGCGCAAAGAACCGCGATATAAAGAGAAAGCCATATGCCGGCCCGGGTGGCCGACAACACCACCAGTACCAGAAAAACCATCCCCGCCGCTGTCGAGTTGGCACCCAGCCACACCAGCAGAGCCGTGACCAGCGCCGCCATCAGCGTGGCCGCCAGCCAGCGAAGAGCCTCGCGCGCATAAGTGAGCAATCCCATCTTCTTCCTCACCGGAATCATACCCGTCCGGGCGAATGATGTAATCTTCTATGGAAAGAAGAACGTGATGCCGGGCAGAATTCTGGTTATCGACGACGAGCCGCAGATCACCCGCGTGCTGCGCGCCGCGCTCTCCGCGCAGGGCTACGACGTGCGCACCGCCAACGATCCCGAAGAGGCCTTGCAGCTCTTCCGCGATTGGTCGCCCGACCTGGTGGTGACTGACCTCATGATGCCCGGCATCTCCGGCGTCGAGGTCACCCGCGCCATCCGCGCCCGCTCTGCCACGCCGGTGCTGGTTCTCTCCGTCCGCGATCATGAGCGGTCCAAAGTGGAGGCCTTCGACGCCGGCGCGGACGATTACGTCACCAAACCCTTCGGCATTCAGGAGTTGCTGGCCCGCGTGCGCGCCCATCTGCGCCGAGCCCCGGAGCGCACCACCGCCGCCATCGAGGCCGGAGATTTTGTGGTGGACGCGACCGCCCATAGCATTACCGTTCTCGGCCAGCCCATCCATCTCACCCCCAAGGAGTTCGACCTGCTCCTCCACCTGGCCCGCCACGCCGGAAAGGTGATGACCCATCGCGCCCTGCTGACCACCGTCTGGGGAGCGCAGTCGGCCCACCAGCCGGAGTATCTGCGCGTCTTCATTGGCCAGTTGCGCAAGAAGCTCGAAGCCCAGACCGGCAAGCAGTACATCCAGACCGAACCCTGGGTGGGCTACCGCTTTGTCCCCGAGGGATGGAGCGGAAACGAGGAATGAACTCTCCGCCCGGCCCGGAAACCCATGGTGCGGCTGTTGGTATCATCCATCCATGCTCCAGGACCAAAAAGATCGCCGGCCGATCGCACGGGTCAGGCGCGCCCTGATTGAGGTCGCGTTCATCGTCTTTCTCTATTATTCAAATCTTTTGATGGGAGAATTCACCGCGGCCAATGGACACGGGAAAACTCTGGCCTTCGCCCTCATCGATATTTTTACGGTCACGAATTTCTCCATCGCCATGATTTCCGCGATGATTGGACATGCCGTGTTTCATTCCCTTCGAAAATGGCTATAGGATCGCGGGCCGCAATCGAAGGATTTCAGAGTATTCCCGGCAGCTCTCCTATCCTTACGCTTTATTTAGGAAATCTTTTCGATACTCAAACCTGGCGTGAGCCAGAATGATTCTTGGGTAGGGAGTTTGGTTTACCCTGAAAACGACGCTCAGGAGTGGTAATCCGGGGCCCCCACAGACAGGTTTTCGTCCGTGGGGTGGTTATCCGCTCGGCGCCACCCAACAAAGCCTCACCGGCAGGATGCCGGCTGGAACTGCGAGACCTGCGATGCAAGATGTAACGATGTTGCTGTTCACGGTAGTTTTCTTCGCCCTGGCGTTTCTCTACGTCAAGGCATGCCAGAAGTTGAGGTAACGCATGGATATCATCACCGTCGTTGCGTTGATTCTGTCCGTCCTTCTGCTTGGCTACCTTACCCTCACCCTGCTTTTCCCGGAGAAATTCTGACATGTCCGCCAACGGCTGGTTGCAGTTTGCCATCTTCTCCGTGATTCTGCTTGCAAGCGTTCGTCCGGTGGGCATCTATCTGGCCCGCGTGCTCGAAGGAGAACGCACCTGGCTGGACCCGGTCCTCCGCCCCATAGAACGGCTCATCTACAGGCTGTGCGGCGTCAACGCCGGCAAGGAGATGAACTGGCGCGAGTATGCCTATGCGGTGCTGGGCGTCTCCGCCGTAAGCCTGCTGGTCACCTACGGCATTGAGCGGCTACAAGCCCTGCTGCCCTTCAACCCGCAGGGACTCGCCGCAGTGGGGCCAGATCTCGCCTGGAACACGGCCGCCAGCTTTACCACCAACACCAACTGGCAGTCGTACGTGCCCGAGACCACGATGAGCTATCTCACCCAGATGGCTGGCCTTGCGTATCACAACTTCCTCTCGGCGGCGATGGGCATCGCGGTGGCTGTGGCCCTCATCCGCGCCATCAAGCGGACCAGTTCGGGCACCATCGGCAACTTTTGGGTGGACACGACGCGCACCCTGCTCTATGTGCTGCTGCCGGCCTCCATCATCGGCGCACTGCTGCTGGTCGCGCAGGGCGTACCGCAGAACCTCCACGCATACACCTCGGCGCATACGCTGGAAGGCCAAACGCAGACGATCGCGCAGGGCCCCGTGGCCTCGCAGGAAGTCATCAAGGAAATGGGCACCAACGGCGGCGGATTCTTCAACGCCAACAGCGCCCATCCCTTCGAGAACCCCACGCCGCTCTCGAACCTCTACGAAATGTTCTTGATCTTCTCGATTGGCGCAGGACTCACGTATACACTGGGCCGCATGACCGGCTCGCCGGGCCACGGCTGGGCGGTGCTGGCCGCAATGTTCATACTGTTCTCGGCCGGATTCACCACCGTCTACTGGGCTGAGTCGCATCCGCATCTGCTCATCCATGGTGCAGCGCAGACCGGAACCCTCACTGCGCCCGCCGGCAACATGGAAGGCAAGGAGGTTCGCTTCGGCGTCAGCCAATCCTCGCTCTTCTCCACCGTCACCACCGACGCCAGTTGCGGCGCGGTCAACACCATGCACGACTCGCTTACTCCACTGGGCGGCATGATGGTGCTCATCAACCTCATGTTCGGCGAAGTGGTCTTTGGCGGCGTGGGCTCGGGCTTGTACGGCATGATCATCATGGTGGTGCTCTCGGTCTTCGTCGCCGGCCTCATGGTGGGCCGAACCCCCGAATACCTGGGCAAGAAGATCGAGTCCTACGACGTGAAGATGACCATGCTCTACGTGCTCATCTTCCCGCTCATCATCCTCACCTTCACAGCCATCTTCGTGCTCTCGCCCACCATCGGCCTCAGCAGTCTGGCCAACCAGGGGCCGCACGGCTTCACCGAGATTCTTTACGCCTTCACCTCGGCGGCGGCCAACAACGGCTCGGCCTTTGCCGGCCTGAACGCCAACACCTGGTGGTACAACGTGATGCTGGGCTGGACTATGCTGGCCGGACGCTTCCTCATGCTCATCCCGGTGCTGGCCCTGGCCGGCAACCTGGCCCAGAAGAAGAGCGTGCCTCCCTCGCCCGGTACCTTCCCGGTCAATACCGCGCTGTTCACCGCGCTGCTGATCAGCGTGATCCTCATTCTGAGCGCGCTCACCTTCTTCCCGGCGCTGAGCCTGGGACCGATATTGGAACACCTGCTGCTCAAGGCAGGACAGCTTTTCTAACCGACACCGCATCAGGACGAGGCGAAACGAACTGTCATGCTTGAAAAAAAGAGTCTTTGGAACACGAAAATCATGGCCCAAGCGCTGCTCGATTCGGTGCGCAAGCTCGATCCCCGCTGGATGGTCAAGAACCCCGTGATGTTTGTGGTCGAGGTCGGCTGCGTGCTCACCACGGCGCTGCTCATTGACAACATCGTCAACCACCGCGCCGGCTTCGGCTTCAACCTCCAGATCACCCTCTGGCTGTGGTTCACGGTGCTCTTCGCCAACTTTGCCGAGGCCATGGCCGAGGGCCGCGGCAAGGCTCAGGCCGACACTCTGCGCAAGGCCAAGGGCGAGACAATTGCGAAACGCTACACCGCCGGCGGCGGCTTTGAAGAGGTGACCAGCGGCCTGCTCCGCCTGGGCGACGTGATCTACGTCGAGGCCGGCAGCTACATCGCCGGCGATGGCGAAGTCATCGAAGGCGTCGCTTCGGTGGACGAGTCGGCAATCACCGGCGAGTCGGCCCCCGTCATCCGCGAAGCAGGCGGCGACCGCTCAGCCGTCACCGGCGGGACGAAAGTTCTTTCCGACTGGATCAAGGTCCGCATCACCTCCAACCCCGGCGAAACCTTCCTCGACCGCATGATCGCCCTGGTCGAGGGCGCCAAGCGCCAGAGGACTCCCAACGAGATCGCGCTCAGCATCCTGCTCTCCGGCCTCACCATCGTCTTTCTGCTCGCCGTGGTCACGCTGCAACCCTTTGCCATGTACTCCAAGGCCCCGCAGACCATCTTCGTGCTCGTCTCGCTCCTGGTCTGCCTCATTCCCACCACCATCGGCGGGCTGCTCTCGGCCATTGGCATCGCCGGCATGGACCGCCTCGTCCAGTACAACGTGCTGGCCATGAGCGGGCGCGCCGTCGAGGCCGCCGGCGACGTCAACACCCTGCTCCTTGATAAGACCGGCACCATCACCCTGGGCAACCGCCAGGCCACCGAGTTCCGCCCCGCCCCCGACGTCAGCGAGGAGCGCATGGCCAACGCCGCGCAACTCGCCTCGCTCTCCGACGAAACCCCCGAGGGCCGCTCCATCGTCGTGCTGGCCAAGGAGAAGTACAACCTCCGCGGCCGCGACCTCAGCGGCCTTCACGCCGAGTTCGTGCCCTTCTCCGCCCAGACCCGCATGAGCGGAGTCAACCTGCCCGGTACCCGCATCCGCAAAGGCTCCGTCGACGCCATCGCCCGCTTCCTCGAGGAGCAAGGCTCGTCTTTGCCCCAGAAGGTCCGCGACTATGTCGAAGAGATCGCCCGCGCCGGCGGTACTCCGCTGGTGGTGGCGGAAAACGCCGCTGCCCTGGGCGTCATCTATCTCAAGGACATCGTCAAGGGAGGCCTCAAGGAGCGCCTGGCCCGCCTCCGCGCCATGGGCATCCGCACCATCATGATCACCGGCGACAACCCCCTGACCGCCGCCGTCATCGCCCGCGAAGCCGGCGTCGACGACTTCCTCGCCGAGGCCAAGCCCAAAGACAAGATGGACCTGATCAAGCGCGAACAGGCCAAGGGCAAGCTGGTGGCCATGACCGGCGACGGCACCAACGACGCCCCAGCCCTGGCCCAGGCCGACGTCGGCGTGGCCATGAACTCCGGCACCCAGGCCGCGAAAGAAGCCGGCAACATGGTCGACCTCGACTCCAATCCTACCAAGCTCATCGAGATCGTCGAGATCGGCAAGCAGCTCCTCATGACCCGAGGCGCGCTCACCACCTTCTCCATCGCCAACGACGTGGCCAAGTACTTCGCCATCATCCCCGCCATGTTTGCCGGCGTCTTTCCGGTGCTGGGCGTGCTCAACATCATGTTCCTGCACTCGCCCCAGTCGGCCATTCTCTCCGCCGTCATCTTCAACGCGCTGATCATCGTGGCCCTCATCCCGCTAGCCCTCAAAGGCGTCAAGTACGAGCCCAAGGCCGCCGATATCCTGCTCCGCAACAACCTGCTGGTCTACGGCGTGGGCGGCATCATCATTCCGTTCATCGGCATCAAGGCCATCGACCTGTTTCTGGTAGCCGTGCACTTGGCGTAAACACAGGGGCTGCGCCCGGCCCCGCAAGGAGATTCACCGTGCATTCCGTCTGGAAGACCTCGATTCTCTTCACCATCGTTACCACCGTCCTGCTGGGCCTGGGCTATCCGCTCTTCGTCACCGCCATCGCCGGCCTCATCTTCCCCCACAAGGCTGGCGGCAGCCTTATCCAGCTCAAGGACGGTACATACATTGGCTCCGAGCTTATTGCCCAGAGCTTCACCTCCGACAAATACTTCCATCCCCGCCCCTCGGCCGCGGGCAACGGCTATGACGCCACCGCCTCCGGCGGCTCCAATCTGGCCCAATCCAGCAAGGCCCTGGTCGACCGCATCCAGGGCTCCATCGACAAGCTCTCCGCCGAGAACCCCGGCCATCCCGTCCCCATCGACCTGGTCACCATGTCTGCCTCCGGCCTCGATCCCGACATCACCCCCGACGACGCCTTCTTTCAGGCTCCCCGCGTCGCCAAAGCCCGCGGCCTGAGCGAAGACAGCGTCCGCCAGCTCATCCAGCAGCACACCACCGCCCGCCAGCTCGGTCTCCTCGGCGAACCCCGCGTCAATGTCCTGGACCTGAACCTCGCCCTCGACAAACTCGGGAAATAACCCCCATCCAAGCGGCTTCCCCGCCCACAATTAAGCGGTAGAGGATCAACCCCTTTACCGCTTTTTGCTGCATTGACTCTTTCCCTGTACCTAAAGATCCGCCACTCACCCACCCACAAAAGCCCCGTGCCCCATCCTTTCCGCTTCTTTGTGCGGAAAGGGTGGGAAACCACGAACCCCACCGGCAGCCTTTCCCCACCCGTAATCCCTCCATAAACACCTTGGCCCTCCCCAAAGGAAGGGCCAACGCGCCGCGCTCGTTCAACCGCTTTAATTCACGATGAGGGTCACAGCGGTCGTTTGCGTGATGGCCGATGCTCCAGTTCCCGAAGTACCGGTCACGGTCACCGTGTAAGTTCCAGCCGTAGTGCCGGAATTACCACCACCACCGCCACCACTGCCTCCGCCGCAACCCATCCCGGCAACGGTAACAAAGAATACCAGCAGCCCGAGCATCGCCAGCCAGTTACGCCGCCGTTTCGGAATGCCGAAGAACAGCACCAGCGCCAGCGCCGCCCCGCCCGCCGATGGCCAGAACAGCTTCTTGGTTTGGTTAAGAGCCGTGGTAGCCGCCGTAGTGTTCACCGTCAGCGTAGCCGTTACCGCCGCCGAGCCGGTGATCGCCGGAGGCGCCGATACGCTGCAAGTCGCCGGATCGCTGGCGGCAGTAAGGGCAATGGCGCAGCTCAGGCTGACCGTGCCGGTAAACGCATACGACGGCGTTATGGTAATCGTCGAGGTGTTGCCCGTCATCGCGCCGGGGCTCACAGTGATGCTGCCGCCGTTAGTTAGTGCAAAGCTCGGAGTGCCTACGTTGACCGTCAAGGCTGTGGTCTGCGTAATGACGCCCGAAGTGCCGGTGACCGTCACCGTGTAGGCTGTGGAATAGGTCGTTGAGGTTGTAGTCACGGTCAGCACGTCCATCCCCGACCCGGAAGCCACCGACGGCGAAGCCAGGCTGCAGGTGGGAGCGGTATAGCCCGAGGGGATGGGGGGGCCGGTGACCGCGCAGGTGAGTCCAACCGTTCCGGTAAACGCGCCCAAAGGCGTCACGGTAATGGTCGAGGTATTGCCGGTTGTGGCGCCGGGAGCCAGGGTTAGGTTCCCGCTATTGCTCAGGACAAAGCTCGTGGAACCCGCCGGTGAGCCGCTGACCACCGCCTCGATCCCCAGGGTGTGTACGTATTTGCCCGTTGCGTCCGTGCCGGTGATCTGCACGTTATAGCTCAGATTGGCCGTATATTCCCCGGCATTGATGGTCAGCGTTGCCGCGGCGCTGCCGCCGCCGCTCAGCCCCTCCGTGGGCGAAATCGTGCAGGTGATGCCCACAGCCGGCGTGCAGGTGAGCGCGACATTGCCGCTGAAGCCATTCACAGATGCGAGGTTGATCGTAGTCGATCCACCGCTGCTGCTGCCCGCGGGAACGGGAACAATGGTTGTTTCCGGCGTCAGCGTGAAGTCTGAAAGCGGATTGGCGATCGGGTTGCTCAGTTGGAAGGCGGAGGGATAGTAGGTTTTGTCGCCGGTGTACTGGAGGGTGATGAAGTTGGCTCCCTGAAACAAGTACTGACTGTTCAGAGTGAAGGAGAAGCTTGAGACAACTCCGGAAGCCGGTGTAGAAAGCCCGACCTCAATGTCACCGTATCCGGACGAGAAAATGAAAACGTCCCCGGTAGGCGCCGCGTGTCCACTCTGACCCGTCACCGTTCCGTTGATGGTAATGCTGGTGGTCGGCGAGATGCTCCCGGACATGGTCGCCGTGGTAGTGGATGCGAAGCCCCCGGTATCCCCCACAACTTGTACAGTGGCTGTGCCCGAGTTAGCGGCATAATTCGCATCTCCGGGATAATTGACCGTGACGCTATAGGTTCCACTACTTGTACTTGCCGGAATGGTGAAGGTGGCCACGCCTTCCGGGGCCCCCGTCGCCGGGTCCACGGCAGCGCTCAGGGCCGCGCTTGTAGGTACGCCGGACGGGAAACCGCTCACCGTGATCGTCCCAGTCGGGGGCGCTACCGGAACAGGGGAATAGGAATTGTAGATGGCATTGTTTTCCACCTGGACGTTCACCACCGTCGGCTGGTTCTGCGCGCCGATGTATTGGGTCGAAGAATACTGGTTGGAAGCGCCCACCATAATCACCGGCTTATCCTGCACGACCTTAAAGACGATTGCCGCAGCCGTCGACTTGTTATAGCTGTTATCTCCGCTATAACTGGCCGTCACCGAGTGCGAACCGACGGAGAACGGCGCATTGTATTCCGCGTCCCCTTCGGCATTGATCACCGCCGTGTTGAGGACCGTTGATCCATTGTCTGTGAAGGTCACCGTTCCGGTGGGGTACGTGTACGTCGAACCCCCCGCGGCGGGAGCGGGCTGGGCGCTGAGCAATAGCTGCGTCCCGTAATCGACATTGGTTCCGGGGGTCGAGGTAGAAGTATACGTGCCAGAGGATGAGTAGATGTTGAAGGCGATAACGCTGTTCTCCGGGCTCACGGTGATCTGAACCGGCGTCGAGCTGCTCATGCCGTTCGTGCCATCGCCGCCATACGAGCCCCAGATGTTATAGGTGCCGCCCGGCAGGTAACTCACGCTGCCCGAGTAAGACCCGCTATTCAGTGTGAAGTACGTCTCCCCCTGATTGACCGGCTCCGTGCTGCTGGTCATCAGCGCAACGTCGCCGCTCGCCGTACTGGGGGTGACGTTGCCGCTGATCGTGATCGCGGTACCGTGGGGGAAGCTGGTCGAGGAGGGCGTCAGCGTAGTCGTTGTGGGGGCGAACGAGATCTTATTCCAGTCGGTCACCAGAACATTCGCGTCAATCGTCCCCAGCCCGGTGGCCAGATTGTATCCCGCCTTAGCGTTGTAATCGGGGGTCGTGCCCGTACCTATCTGGCCTTCAGTCGCCGGGCCAAGATAGGGATCGGTGATGGTGAGGGCGCTGGAGACGGCGATGCAGTCGGGCGAGTCCAGGCTCGCCGTCGGCGAATAGGCGCAGGGCACGGTGTTGGTGCCAACCGTGACGTCATGGAAGGCCGCCGGAAACTGCGTCTTCAACGGATAGAGCACATAATCCGCCTGGCCCTGGCGTCCATACTTTTGATTGACCAGCGCCATGATGCCCGCGAACGACGGCGCCGAAGCGGAAGTTCCGCCGACGCCGAAGATCTGAATGGGATTGCTCCCCGTCTGGCAGTCGCCATCGTCGGCGCAGATGGGATAAAAGCTGTAGTTGGATCCGTTGGCCGCAAAGAGAGAAACGTCGGGTAAGTCGCGTACCCCGTCGCCGAATCCGGTCTGCCAGGAAGGCTTGGTGAGATAGATGGAGCTGGGGCCGCCGCTGCCTGCCACAATAGTGGACGCTGTGTCGCCGGAAGCGGTCAACTCGTTATAGAGGTTCAGGCCATACTGGCTGTCGTTCCAGGGCTGCTCGGGGATGACCTGGAGCAAGGAAACCGCGGGTGTCGCCTGCGGGGTGGTGGTCCAGTAGGGGGCGAAGTCCGAAAGGGGGGCATTCTGGGTCTGGTAAAAGCTGTAATAAAAGTCCGTTCCGCCCACTGAGACATTGTAAGGCGTCGAGGAAAAGCCATTCACGGCCTGGCCGCCGACTGCATACTCCTGCGTATCGAAGTTGTCGCATCCTGCGGAGCCGTTGTCGTCTGAGGAAATCATCACTGTGATTCCCTGCGCGGCGGCCTGCTCCCAGAGCGCGTTGATGAAGCTGTTTGAGCTGCCCAGATCCGCCTCGCATTCGCCAACGCTCACGCTTATGATGGGCGCAACGTTGCCGTAGACGGCGTGCTCGGCGGCGAGGATGATGCCGCTTTCCAGCGCCGTGTCGGCGGCGGTGACCAGATCGATGGTGGCGCCTGGCGCGACCGCTCCCGCCCACTCCACATCTAGGTAAGCTTCGACGGCCCAGCCGTTTTGGCCATAGGGATTGTTGATTCCATTAACCCCCGGATCGTTGCCGTCGATGATGACCTGCGGCGGGTTCACCGGAAGACCGAAGAGGCTGCGGAACTGGTTCACCAGGCCGATGTTGATGTTGGAAGGGTTGACGATGGCGATGGCCTGGCCGCTTCCGTTGATTCCAGCGGTATAGAGCGGACCGATGTCGTACTGGACGGCATAGTCGCCCGGCGAAAGCACAAAATTGACGCCGGCGCTCGTGCCCCAGGTCCACTCGGGCGTGGCCTTGTCGGTCTTCGGATCGTACGTGGCCTTGCCCAGCACACTGATAGGGTGCTTCAGTTGGAAGTTATTGAGCGAGACGAATCCGCCCACCACGGGCGCCAGCGCCGCCGGAATCTGCGGATCGCCGGCGTTCGCGTAATGCGTCTGGCCGTTCACCTCATATTTATGAATCTGGGCATGGAAGGCGCTGCGAAACTGGGCCACGTTGCCGGTAAACTCGATGGTCTGCTTCCCTGGGTTCACCTTGGTCACGCTGAACCCGTGCCCGGTCAGCCAGGTCTCAACGGCCGCGATGTCCTGATCGGAGGGTCCGAACTGCTTGCCGAACTCGTCCGGCGTCAGCCATTTGTGGTAGCTGGCGTTGCCCGGCGTGTGCAACTGGCCGATGAGTTGCCGCAGGGCCGTTTCCTGGCTGGCGCCGCGCGTCAGAACCAGATGCATGCGGTCGAGCTGCATGTCGCCGGGCGCGGCTCCGCGGTCGTTTTTGGCGTTGGCCAACGGATGCATGGCGCCCTTGAGCGTTGTCAGTTGGCTCTCGTCAATCGGATTGACGATCCGCGCGGCGGGTGCGGAATTCTGGGCCATCGCCGCTGTACCGCATAGCAATGCACTGGCCAATACACACAAGAGAAGCGAACGCAGAGAACGCATAGTGGTATTCCTGAACCCTTTCTTCGGAGAAAAACCCCCAAAAACACGTAAAGTTGCGGTTCCAATCGAGAATGTCTGCGCATGTTTCCCACGCGCCGGCACTCAACATTCTGCCTGGATGCCAAAGGCATCATATACGAAACTCGGGGGCCCCAGCGACAGGTCTTCGTCGCTGGGGTGAAGGAACTCGGGGTCCCCAGCCCGCCGCGGCGGGGTCTTCGTCGCTGGGGTGGTCTCAAGCCTCTACTTGACCGGCGCCACGATCGCCTGCGCCAGCTTGACCTTGCCCTCCAGTTGGGGATCGGCCGAAGACCGGCTGACGTGGACCGTGAAGCTGCCCGCATCGGCGTGCCACGCGGCTGCCTTCTCGTCATACCAACTGAAGCTCCGCGCATCCAGCGGCACCGTCACCCGCCGCGTCTGGCCCGGATCGAGCGCCACTCGCGCAAATCCCTTCAGCTCCTGAGGCGGCCTCGGAACCTCGGGCTGATCTTCGCTCACGTACACCTGGGCCACGTCTGCCCCGGCCCGCGTTCCGGTGTTGGTCACATCGAAGCTGACCTCGTAAGCCCCCGCCCCGCCAGCCGGGTGAATCTTCAGCCCCGAGTATTTGAAGCTCGTATACGACAGCCCGAACCCGAACGGGAACAGCGGCTTCACCCCGTTATGTTCGTAGCCCCGGTAGCCCACAAACACATCGTCCTTGTATGGAACCGTCAGCGTCCCCGGCGTCGGGTAATAGTACGCGTGCGACGGATTGTCCTTCAGGCTCCGTTCCCAACTGATCGGCAGCCGTCCCGAGGGGTTCACGTCGCCGAACAGCACCTCGGCCAGCGCCGTTCCGCCTTCCTGGCCCGGATACCAGTTCTGCAGCAGCGCAGCCACGCGGTCGATCCACTGCGAAGCGTCCACGCTCCCGCCCGCCGTCACGGTCACAATGGTGTTCGGATTCGCCGCCGCAATCTTCTCGATCAGCTCATCCTGGCCCGGAGGCAATTGGAACTCGCGATCCGCGCCCTCGGTCTCGATCTCCGCGTTGTAGCCGACGGCCACGATCACCGCATCCGCCTTCTTCGCCAGGTCGATGGCCGACTGGTTCACCAGCGTGCCCTCCTGCGCGATGCCGATCTTGATGGCTTCACCGGTGAATAGCTCGCCGCCCAGAACATCGAGCACAACCTTGTGCGGTCCGGGAGTCAGCGGCACAACCCTCTGCGCCAGCGCAGACTTCGGAATCTCCGCGTGGTCGATCGCAGCCTGGCCGTCGATCGTCAGCCTGTATTTGCCCTGGTTCTCGACGAAAACCACATAATTGCCGGGAGCGCGGGCAAAGTAGTAGCCCGTCCAGCGGTTGTAGCGCGGCGGCCCGCCCATATTCATGAAGCTCATCATCTGGTCGGCGGTGACCGTACTGATCAACTCTGCCAGGTCCGGGTTATCCAGCATGTTCTGCCCGCTGTTCGCCATCATCTCCGTCCGGGTGGCCACTGGCTTGCCGGTAAACCCTGGATTGTCGAAGGTCTCTACCGTCAATCCGGGAGCAAACTTCTCCGCGGACAAACTGAACCCCGAGCGCATGGCCAGCACCGACAGCTTGGCCACGCCCCGGTCGTAAAGCACGTTGGCGTTCACGCCCAGCCGGTCGCTGATGCCCTTCAAGGCGCTGACATCGGAGTAGACAGGAACCTGTCCGCTACCCCCTGCCGTCGAAATCGCCGGAAAAGCGTCCGGCCCGATCACCGCGATGGTCTTCACCTTGTTCGGATCCAGCGGCAGCAGATTGCCCTGGTTCTTCAGCAGAACAATCTCTTCGCGCGCGCCCTCAAGCGCCGCCAACCGTCCCTGCTGGTTATAGCGCGGGATGCTCTCGTCCAGCGGGTCGTGGCCGATCCAGCCAAAGCGGTAGCCCACGCGCAGCAGCCGCCGGATCTTGTCGTCGATCGCCGATTCCTTCACCGTGCCGTCCTTCACCGCCGGCAGCAGGGTTCTTTCGTTCATGTAAATCCCGAAGGGCATCTCCAGGTCCAGCCCGCTGTTGGCCGCCGCCACGCCGTCGTGAGTCGCCATCCAGTCCGACATCATCACCCCGTCGAACCCCCACTGCTGCTTCGCAATTTCCATATTCAGGTGGTAGTTCGCCGTGGTGTGCTCGCCGTTCAACAGATTATAGGAATCCATGATTGCGCCCACGTGCGCCTTTTTCACCGCGGCCTCGAACGCCGGAAGGTAAATCTCCCTGAGCGCCCGCTCGCTCACCACCGAGTCCTCGGTAAACCGGAAGTACTCCGAATTGTTGGCCGCATAGTGCTTGATCGTGGCGCTCACGCCCTGCGACTGCACGCCGTCGATGTAGCCCACCGCCGTCTCACCAGCCAGAAACGGGTCTTCGCCGAAATACTCGAAGTTGCGCCCGTTCAGCGGCGCGCGATAAATGTTCACCCCCGGCCCAAGCAGGAAGCTGGCGCCGCGCGACCTCGCGTCCCGCCCGATCTGCGTCCCGATCCGCACCGCCAGCTCTCGGTCCCAGCTCGCAGCCAGGCCGATCCCGGCCGCATACGCCGTCGACGGCGGCGGAACGTGCGCGCCCATCGGTCCGTCGCTCATCCGGAACGCCGGAATCCCCAGCCGTGCAATCCCCGTCGAAGCCTGAATGCTCGAACCGGAGAGCAGATGAATCTTCTCCTCCAGCGTGAGCTTTGAAATCGTGTCGTTGATCTTCTTTTCGTCGTCTGCGCTCTGCGCCCGGCCTACCGCCCCGGCAAACAGGACGGCGCCCATCAAGACAGTAAAGGACAAAAACAGGGTCGGAAAGACGCGTTGCGTTCTTCCCACTTCGCTAGCATGCTGCATGTTGCCTCCTGAAAATGGAACCCACCAATTCTAGAACACAGGCCGCGGCTCTGGCCGGGTGTGTGCCGGATTTGTGCTCAGCTCTCGCCCGGCAATCGCATCGCGGCGCCCAGCGGCAGAAATGATTTGCTTCTATTCCCTTAGGACGGCCCTCCGCTCCGGGAAGCCGCAATTCCCTTAAGCAAATTTCGCCTGCATGGCCACGGAACCGGACCATCATGGGGGTACCGTCCTCAAAATCCGAATTGCAATAGCCAATCGGCACTCAGCCGTGAACAGCTGCGCTTGAAATGCGTTATCCTTGAGCGCGTGCAGTTTCGCTATTGAAATTGCGCGCCGGGAGATGACCGCTTGCCCAGGACAAAGATCAAACGGCTCTACCTGATTCCCATTCTCTCCAAGGCCCTCGACGTACTCGAGCTGCTGGAGAATAGCCAGGCTCCCGTCGCCCTCGAAGATGTCTACCAGAAGACGAAGATCTCCAGGACCAGCGTCTACCGCATCCTCAAGACCTTGGCGCACCGCGGCTATGTCGCCCAGGCGCAGAACGGCCTCTACCGGCTCGTTTCCCGCCCCCGCCGCCTGCGCTTCGGTTTCGCCGCCCATAGCGCTGAGATGCCCTTCTCCGTAACCGTCGCCCAGAGCATCACCGCGGCCGCCGCCGCATCCGGCGTCGAATTGCTTACCCTCGATAACCGCTCAGATCCCGATGTCGCCATCCGGAACGCCGAAGAGTTTGTCGCCAGGCGCGTAGACCTGGTGCTCGAGTTCCAGGTCGAGGAGCACGTGGCCCCGCGCGTGGCCCACATCTTCAAGAAGGCCGACATTCCCCTCGTCGCCATCGACGTGCCCCACCCCAACGCCACCTACTTCGGCGTGGACAACTTCGAGGCCGGCTTTGAAGCCGGTTCCCTGCTCGCCCAGCACGCCCTCCGCAAGTGGAAGGGCAAAGCCGACTGGATCCTCGGCGTCGGATTCTCTGAGGCTGGCAGCTTTGTCCAGAGCCGCATCACCGGCGCCTTCGACGGCATTCGCGGCCGCCTCGCCGATATCCCCGCCGACCGCTTCATCCAACTCGACGGCCACGGCATGCGCCAGCCCAGCCAACTGGCGATCTCCGATTTTCTCCGCGGCCAGCGCAAGGGACAGCGCATCCTGGTCGCCGCTGCCACCGATTTGAGCGCCCTCGGCGTCCTCGACGCCGCCCGCCAGGCCGGCCGCGAGCAGGACTTCGCCATCGCCGGCCAGGACTGCATCCCCGAGGCCATCGGCGAGATGCGCACCGGCAAGAGCGCCCTCATCGGCTCCATCTCCCACGAAGCTGAAACCTACGGCCCCCGCCTCATCCAGCTCGGCATCGCCCTCCTGCGCGGCTACACCGTCCCCCCTTACAACTACGTCCGCCACAAAGCTGTAACACCTGAAACCCTCGGCGCCGAACCCTGAGCCCAGGCCCGCGCACAGGTCGAAGCCTGAGACAAAGAAGATCGGACGCATCAAACTGGCAGCGGATATAAAATGAGGTCACTACCGCCACCAGGTGAACCGGCTCCCATTCCCGTCGCCACACGGGTCCGATTCTTTTTTGTTTTGGGATGTAAACTGACTCAAGAGGGTCGCAAAAAGCAACTGACGTGTGACTCAGAACTGACAAAAGAAGGAACCGAAAAGATCAGGTAAGGGGAGTATATTGGCGCCAGAAAACAGAGATAACCCATCGGCAACCCCGCTGTCGATGCGCGAATTTTATAAGGGCGATCCCCTTTCCGGGCCGGAGCGGAGACCCCAGACAATTTCGGAACTTGATGTGCGTCAGGCGATTCTCGAGGATCTCGCGCTGAAGATTCTCTATATGTGCGGCGCGCTCTCCATCCTTGAGCTGGCCAATAAGACCCGGCTCAGCTTTGAAGTGGCGAATGAACTGTTCAGCCACATGCGAGCGGAACGGTTCTGCCAGGTCACTGGAATGGCCGGCAATATTCCTCATATTTCGATCACATCGGAGGGCCGGACGCGAGCGGTGGAACTGCTGTCCCAGAGTCAGTATTCCGGTCCCGCGCCGGTGTCTCTGATCAGTTATGTTCAGCAGGCCCGGAAGCAGGGCGTCCAGGACGTGGAGGTGCACCCCGCCGACGTCGAGCGCGCCTTCGCCCATCTTGTGGTCGACGGCAAGATGTTGCGGCAGCTCGGAACGGCGCTCAACTCCGGCGCCGCGGTCTTCCTCTATGGCCCGCCGGGAACGGGAAAGACCACATTCGCCGAGACATTATCGCGCGTGCTTGCCGAAGACGACGTATGGATACCGTACGCGATAGAAGTCGATGGCCAGATCATCACGGTCTACGATCCAGTCGTTCATAAGCGTTCACCGGAGGGGCAACCCGAGAACCGGGACGAGCGCTGGGTGCTTTGCCGTCGCCCCACCGTGCTCGTCGGCGGAGAGCTGACGATCAACATGCTGGACCTGCAGTTCAATCCGAACTCGAAGTTCTATGTCGGCCCCATGCAGATGAAGGCCAACAACGGGGTCCTGATCATCGACGACTTCGGACGCCAGCGCGTTACCCCGGCCGAATTGCTCAATCGCTGGGTCGTTCCCCTCGATCGCAAGATCGATTTTCTCACTCTGGCGGGAGGAAAGAAGATCGAGATCCCCTTCGAAATGCTGGTCGTCTTCGCTTCCAACATCGATCCGGCCGAGTTGGTGGACGCAGCATTTTTGCGCAGGATTCAAACCAAGATCAAGGTCGGCGCGTGCACCGACGAACAGTTCTGCGAAATCTTCCGCCGGGTTGCAAAAGAGCATGAAATCGAAGGGGACGCCGGCATATGCAACGACCTGATCGATTTCATCCACGGCGTCCTGGGGCAGGAGTTGCGCTCCTGCTACCCCAGGGATATCGTGAACCAGGTCCGTTGGGCCGCTCGATACGAAGGCAAAAAGCCGTATCTCGATCGCCAGGCATTGATGCGGGCAGTTGAGGCTTATTTTCTGCCCAAGGCCTGAGGGATTGCGGCGGCAGCCAAGGCTGGCAATCCAACCGTATCCGAGTGGATTCGTTCCGCGTTGCGTGCCGCGATTGGAGCGTGAGCCCGCCGATTTTTAATTAGGACATTACCGGCGCCAGGCGAACCGGTTACCTTTTCCGTCGCCACATGGGTCCGCTTCTTCATACTATTGACGGTTGGGATGGTGACAGGCACAAAGGGGTGACGAAAGGGTGATATAAGGGCCACTCAAGTCCGATTTCAGCGGTGACGAAAGGGTTATATAAGGGCCACTCAAGTCTGATCAGCGGTAACGAAAGAGTGATATAAAGGCCACTCAAGTCTGATTTTTTCAGCGGTGACAACGAGTATATTGGCAAGTGTAAATAAACCGTAAACAGGATCACACACAATGGCAAGCATGCTGTCGATGTTCGATTTTGTCAAAACCGAGCCCCTTGCCGGGCCGGTGCTCAAACCCCAGTCAATTGCGGAAATTGATGTGCCTCAGGCAATTCTCGAGGATCTCGCGCTAAAGATTCTCTATCTGTCCGGCTCTCTCTCCGTTCTTGAGCTTGCCGATAAGACTCGGCTCAGCTTCGAACTGGTAGACGAACTGTTTAGCCACCTGCGAGCGGAGCGGTTCTGCCAGGTCACCGGAATGGCCGGCAATATTCCTCATATTTCCATCACCTCCCAGGGCCGAACGCGAGCGGTGGAACTGCTGTCCCAGTGTCAGTATGCGGGCCCCGCGCCGGTGTCTCTGGATAGCTACGTTCAGCAGGCTCGAAAACAAGGCGCCCAGGACGTGGCGGTGCACCCCGCTGACGTCGAGCGCGCCTTTGCCCATCTTGTGGTCGACGGCAAGATGTTGCGGCAGCTCGGAACGGCGCTCAACTCCGGCGCCGCGGTCTTTCTCTATGGCCCGCCGGGAACGGGCAAGACCACATTCGCCGAGACGTTATCGCGCGTGCTTGCCGAAGACGACGTATGGATACCATACGCGATAGAAGTCGATGGCCAGATCATTACGGTCTACGATCCAGTCGTTCATAAGCGTTCACCGGAGTCGGAACTCGAAAATCATGACGAGCGCTGGGTGCTTTGCAATCGCCCCACAGTGCTGGTCGGCGGAGAACTGACCGTCGAGATGCTGGACCTGCAATTCAACCCCAATTCGAAATTCTATGTCGGCCCCATGCAGATGAAAGCCAACAATGGGGTCCTGATCATCGATGACTTCGGACGCCAGCGCGTTACTCCGGCCGAGTTGCTCAACCGCTGGGTCGTTCCCCTCGATCGCAAAATTGATTTTCTGACTCTGGCGGGAGGAAAGAAAATTGAGATTCCCTTCGAAATGCTGGTCGTCTTTGCATCCAACATCGATCCGGCAGAGTTGGTGGATGCCGCGTTCCTGCGCAGGATTCAAACCAAGATCAAGATCGGCGCGTGTTCAGACGAACAGTTCTGCGAAATCTTCCGCCGGATTGCAAATGAGCATGAAATCGAAGGGGACGCCGGCATATGCAACGACCTGATCGATTTCATCCACAACGCCCTGAAGCAGGAGTTGCGCTCCTGCTACCCCAGGGATATCGTGAACCAGATCCGTTGGGCCGCTCGATACGAAGGCACAACGCCGTATCTTGATCGCGAGGCTTTGATGCGGGCAGTTGAGGCTTATTTTCTGCCCAAGGCCTGAGCGCTCCACCGCAGGCCCAGTCCAATGGAAACTCCGCGCGGCTCGGCGCTATCCCAGCGCCTGTACCGTCCCCTTGCCCACCAGTTCTTCCACCCGCTCCACCCAGCCCCGATCCGCCGCTACGCTCATCCCCTCCGGCTCAAGGATCACCGCGTACTCGCCCTTCTTCTCCAGATGCAGCATCACCTTTCCCGGCCCCGGCGCGGCCTCCGCGGCGCTCTTCAGCCCCGCAAACATCTCTTCCGTCGCCCGGTCCAGATTGATGCGAATCCGCACCCCCGACGGCAGCTTCACCTGCACCTCTTCGAGCGCCTGGATCGAACTCACCGCAATCTTCGGCGCCGCATCCTCATCGCCCATCAGCACGCCGCGCACCAGCACCGGCGCTTCCATCTTCAACTGCCCCGAAAGCCGCTCGTAGTCCCGCGAAAAACAGATCAGTTCAATCTTGCCCGTCGCGTCCTCCAGCGACGCCTGCGCGTACAGCTTCTGGTCCCGCCTGCTCTTCTGCACCCGCAGCCCCAGAATCATCCCCGCCACCTGAATTTCGTCCATCGGGTCCGCCTGCGTCCCCCAGCGCTTCTCCGGCGGTTTGCGCTCCAGCGCCTCCGCCACCGAAATAACTCCCGTCAAATTCCGCAGCTTTTCCGCGTACTTATCCAGCGGATGTCCTGAGACAAAGAACCCCAGCACCTCTTTTTCATTGGCCAGCCGCTCGCCTTCCTCCCAGTCCGCCACGCGCGGCAAATCATCCACGTCGCGGCCCGGCGCCGGCGCCTCGTTGAACAGCCCAAACAACCCCGTCTGTCCCTGCGCCGCGTCCCTCTGCGCCTTCTGCGCGCGCTCCATCGCTTTGTCCGCCGACTTCATCAGCGACGCCCGCGAACCCAGCGAGTCCAGCGCCCCGGCCTTGATCAGCGATTGGATCACCCGCGCGTTCATCACCCGCAGATCCACCTTCTCGCAAAACTCCCACAAGCTCTTGAACCGCCCGCCCGCCTCCGCGCGCGCCTTCATGATCGACTCGATCGCGTTCCCGCCCACGTTCTTCACCGCCGCCAGCCCAAACCGGATCGCCTCGCCCTGAGGAGTAACAAGGGGCGTGAACTGCGCCCCTGATGTCTGCACATCCGGCGGCTCCACGCGGATGCCCATCTCCTTGCACTCGCCGATGTACTTCACCACGTTCTCCGGCTTGGATGTCTCCGACGTCAGCAGCGCCGCCATGAACTCCACCGGATAATGCGTCTTCAAATAAGCCGTCTGGTAAGCCAGCAGCGCATACGCCGCCGAGTGCGACTTATTGAATCCGTACCCGGCAAACTTCTCCATGTGATCGAAAATCTCGCCCGCCGTGTATTTCGGATGCCCCAGCGCCGCGGCCCCGCTCATGAACCGGTCCCGCTGCTTGGCCATCTCCTTCGGATCCTTCTTGCCCATCGCCCGCCGCAGCAGGTCCGCCTCGCCCAGCGAGTAGCTCGCCACCACGTTGGCGATCTGCATCACCTGCTCCTGGTAGACGATCACCCCCAGCGTCTCTTTCAGAATCTCCTCGATCTCCGGCAGCATGTACTCCACCTTGCGCCGTCCCCACTTGCGATCGATGAAGTCGTCGATCATGCTCATCGGTCCCGGCCGGTACAGCGCATTCAGCGCCGTCAAATCCTCCACCCGGTCCGGCTTATACCGCCGCAGCACGTCCCGCATCCCGCTCGACTCGAACTGAAACACCCCCGACGTCAGCGCAGCGTGGAACACGCGCTTGTACGTCTCCTCGTCGTTCAGCGGAATCGTCTCTGTGTCCAGCTTCTCCCCGCGGCCCGCCTCGATCAGCTTCAGGCAATCGTCGATCACCGTCAGCGTCGTAAGCCCCAGAAAGTCCATCTTCAGCAGGCCCATCTTCTCCACGGCCTTCATGTCGTAGGCGGTCACGATTTCGTCGTTCTTGGTCTTGGCCAGCGGCACCAGCTCGGTCAGCGGACGCGGCGCAATCACCACCGCCGACGCATGAACCCCAGCCCCGCGCACCAGCCCCTCCAGCTTCTTCGCCGTGTCGATCAGCTCGCGAATCGCCTGGTCGTTCTCGTATACCTTCCGCAAATCCGGCACTTCTTCGAGCGCCTTGTCCAGCGTCATGCCCAGCGTCGCCGGCACCAGCTTCGCAATCCGGTCCACGTCGCCGTACGGCATGTCCAGCGCCCGCCCGCAATCCTTGATTGCAGCCTTCGCCGCCATGGTGTTGAACGTGATAATCTGCGCCACCTGTTCGCGCCCATACTTCCGCGTCACGTAGTCGATCACCTCGCCCCGACGGTTCATGCAGAAGTCCACGTCGATGTCCGGCATCGACTTCCGCTCCGGGTTCAGAAACCGCTCGAACAGCAGCACGTTCTGCAGCGGGTCGATATTCGTAATCTCCATCGCATACGCCACCAGCGACCCCGCCGCCGACCCGCGCCCCGGTCCCACCGGAATCCCAAGGTCCCGCGCGTACTTGATAAAGTCCCACACAATCAGGAAGTACCCCGCGTAGCTCATCTGCTTGATAATCCCAATCTCATGTTCGAGCCGGGCATCATACTCATGGATCGGCGAACGCAACTCCCCACGCGCCTCCAGATGCCGCACCGCCGTCTCCAGCCGCTTCCTGTACCCCGTGCGGCACACCTCCTCAAAGTAGCTGTCGACTGTGTGCCCTGGGGGAACCGCAAACACCGGAAACGGATTCTTGACCGGCTTGAGCTTCAACTGGCACCGCTCCGCAATCTCCATCGTCCTTTGCAACACCGCCGGCGAATCGGGAAACAGCCGCTCCATCTCGTCCGCGCTCTTCACAAAAAACTGGTCGCTGTCGAACCGGAACCGCTCCTTGTCGTGTACTTTCGACCCCGTCTGCACGCACAGCATCACGTCATGCGCGTGCGAATCCTCGCCGCACAAATAGTGAGAATCGTTCGTCGCCACCAGCGGAATCCCCAACTCCCGCTCCAGCCGGAACAGCGCCTCATGAATCTTCTTCTCCTGCTCCAGCCCCTGATCCTGAATCTCCAGGAAAAAATTCCCCTTCCCAAAGATGTCCTCGTACTGTTGCGCTACCCCGCGCGCCTTCTCATAGTTCCCCGCCATCAGCTCCTCGCACAGCTCCCCGCTCAGGCACCCCGACAGCCCCACCAGCCCCTTGGCATGTTCCGCCAGGTACCGCTTGCTCACCCGGGGCTTCCGATAAAACCCGTGCAGCGAAGCCTCCGAAGTAATCCGGATCAGGTTCCTGTATCCCTCTTCGTTCTCCGCCAGCACCAGCAGGTGATTGTTCTCGTCCCCCTCGCCGGGCGCGCGGTGATCCTCGTTTTTGCAGATATAAAGCTCGCACCCCAGAATCGGCTTGATCCCCTTCTCCTTCGCCGCCTCGAAGAAGTGCACCGCCCCATAGATATTCCCGTGGTCCGTCATCGCCACGGACGTCTGCCCCAGCGCCGCCACCCGGTCGACGAGCTTGGTAACGTCGCAAGCCCCATCCAGCAGCGAGTACTCCGTATGCAGATGCAAATGCGTAAATTCAGCCATGGCTACCCCAGATTCCAGTCCCGTTTCCAGCCTTGATTCTAGCCTTCACCCACCCCCGCCGCCCGCCCCGCAAGCCGGTTGAAATCCCGCCCATCTGAGGAAAAATGGGGTAGACTGCCTACGAGGTGCACGAACGGAGGAACGTGTCATGCTTGAGATCGGTCAAAAGGTAATAGTCATTACAGACAAAGGGATCGCCTACGACGCCACCATTCTCGCCCGAGCCAAAGGCGACGATGGCCCAGGAGCGTACAACGTTTCCATGCAGGGACTCGACCCCGAACAACCCGGGCAGTGGCATAAGGCGAGCGACGTGTTCCTTCCAGAACAAACGGAGCAGGAAAAGAAGGACTCCTGGAAAGACTTCCTCAAGGAATAGCCGCGGCCACGCCCCAGAAACGGCCTGATTCCCTTTTACTTGGCAGCCACGAAGAAGCGCACCGCCCCATAGATATTCCCGTGGTCCGTCATCGCGACAGACCTCTGCCCCACAGCCGCCACCCGCCGGGTGCCCCATCCTTGATGCGGTCGCCGCGGCGGAAAACCCTGGGTCACCATCCCCCAACCACCCACCCCGCCCCGTAGGGCCGGCGCGAAATCCGAATCAGCCCGCCTATAAATCGAGCATCGTCAGAAGATCGTCGACACTCATCCGGTGGTGAGCGGCGATCCGCTTGAGGATGCTGGCGAGCGTTCCTGTTTTGATCGGATCATGATAGGGGATGACTTCGTGGTTCTCGCCGTCACGCGGATATGCGATCCCTTTTGCCGGGTCGCCTCGTATCCCAAAATGCTCAGCGCCTTGACCAATCGCGGTCCGTCGATATCGCGCGGCAGCCTCATCAGGCCAGGACTTCATCCCGCACAAAATGGAGGCGGATGATCTTAGGAGCCTGCATCGTCTCGTCGAAGTAGCAGTGGACGGCGTCCTTGACCATCGCGCACAACTCTTCCAGGGTCTCCCCTTGGGTATGGATGCCGTACCCCAGCGCGGTAGCCGTATAGCCGCCGTCCGCTTCGTCCTCGCGCACCTCAAAGATGATTTCGCTCATCGAAGGAAGACCTTTCCTGCCTGGATAAATGCTACACCCCCTTATGCCCGCAACAAGCGAGCCAGGCGCGCGGCCCACCCTTCTTTTGCTTTTCCTACCCTAACCACAGAACTGGGTGCCGGGTGCCATAGGTCTTCCACCAGCGCAGTCATAGAAATTGTCAAATTCCTCTATGAGGTTGTTCCATAGCAAATCGACTCACCGCCCGCAGCGGACCACGATCTGCGTTCCGGGAGCGACCATCGTGCCGGGAGCCGGAGCCTGCTCCCGCACGGTGCCGTTGCCGGTGATCTGCACTTCAAGGCCCGCGGCGGCGGCCGTTTCGATGACCTTGCGCACCGGCAGGCCGATGAGCGAAGGGACCTGAAGGCGTTTGGCCTCCGTGACCACGACAGTCGTCTGCCCAGGCGCCTTTGCCTGCTGGCTGGCTGGACTCGGCGGGCTGGATGCGGCGTTTGGAGACGCGGTTGAGACGGTCTGCTTGCTGTCCGGTCTGGTCTTGGCATCAACCGTTGGACTGGACGGCTGTGCGGCAGGCTGGCCTCCTGCGCCGGACTGGTTTGCGGTCCCCGTTTGGTTTGCGCCCGCGCGCAGGGTATCTTGGCTGCCCCCCCGCAGGGGGTCGTCGCTGGGCAGATCGTTGGCCGCGGCATAGAGTGCGTTGATGTCGGAGGCAGGCTCTCCGGCGTCGTCTTCGGTGACGGGCGCGTCGGATTTGGATGGAACGCGGGGCGGGCGCACATCGATATCGTGCGGTACTCCGAGGTATTCGAGCACCTGCTGCGCCACCTCGGCAAAGACCGGCGCGGAGACCGCAGCGCCATAATACTGGCCCTTGGGATTGTCCAGGATCACGGCCACGGCGATGACCGGATTGTTCACCGGCGCAATCCCGGCAAACGAGGCGATGTGCATGGTCTTCGAGTAGAGATGCGTGGCCGGATCGATCTTTTGCGCGGTGCCGGTCTTGCCGCCCGAGGAGTAGCCGTTGAGCTGCGCACCCTTGCCCGTTCCGTAGAGCACCACGCCCTCCATCATCTTGCGCATCTGGGCCGCGGTCAGTTCGGAGAGCACGCGGTGCGCGCCGGCGGGCAGCGGATTGGGCAAATCGCCTCCCGGCTTGAATGGCGACGCCCGCAACGGTGCCTGCTGTGCGGCTGGCGAGGCCTGCGGCGTAGATCCTGATTGGCCACTTGCAAGATGGTCCACCTGCCCCGGCAACAGCACGCGCGGCGGCAGATAGACTCCTCCGTTGGCGATGGTCGAAACCATTGACACCAGTTGCAGCGGCGTGACGGCCACCTCCTGCCCGATCGCAATCGAACCGATGGACGACCCGCTCCACTTGTTCACCGGCCGCAGCAAGCCGCGCGTCTCGCCCGGCATCTCCGCGCCTGTACGCGAGCCAAAACCGAAGTCGCGCACATATTGATAGAAGCGGTCCGGGCCCACTTTGAGCGCCAGCTTCACGGCGGCCACGTCACTGGAGTGCGCAAGCGCCTCATGCACCGTGATCACTCCGAAGTGCTCGCCCTTGTCGTCGTGAATCACGCGGCCGGCCAGCGTGATCTTACCGCCCTGGCAGTCGATCATGTCGTCCGGCGTGGCCACGTGCTGCTCCAGCGCCGCCGAGTAGGTGACCAGCTTGAACACCGAGCCCGGCTCGTACACATCGCTGACCGCGTGATTGCGCAGCAGCTCCGGCGTGGTGCGCCGAAACTGATTGGGATTGAAGGTGGGGCGGATGGCCAGCGCCAGAATCTGCCCGGTGTGCACGTCCTGCACCACCACCGTGCCGTTGGCCGCCTGGGTCTTCTGCATGGCGTGGTCCAGCGTCCGCTCGGCCAGGAACTGGATGTTCTCGTCGATCGTCAGCACCAGGTTCTGGCCCGGCTCGGGGTCGTGTTCGCTCGATCCCAATACCCGGCGGTGCGCATCCATCGCCGTGTAGTAGATGCGGCCCGGAACGCCGTGCAGTTGCGGCTCGAACTTCTGCTCCAGGCCACCCAGGCCGTTGTCGTCCAGCCCCACATAACCCAGCACCTGCGCGGCGATCTCGTTGTCCGGATAGAACCGCTGGAACTCCTTCTGGAAGTAGATTCCCTTGATGGGCAGCGCTTTTACGCCAGCCGCAACCTCCGGCGTCACGCGCCGAGCCACCCAGGCAAAGCTGTTCCCTTTATTGAGCCGCGCGGCAATCTGCTCCTCTGTGGTCTGCGCGTCCGCAGGGTCGGTATGCACCACGGCGGCCAGGGCATGCGCGGCAGCCTGCTTGTCGTCGATCTCGGTGGGTACGGCGAAGATCGAGTCCACCTGCACCGTCAGGGCCAGTTCGCGCAGGTTGCGGTCGTAGAGCACGCCGCGGCGGGGAGCTACCTCAAAGGTGCGCTGCTGCTGCTTCTGGGCGCGCTCCACGAACTCTTTGTGGCGCACCACCTGCAGCCAAAAAAGCCGGCCGGCAATCGCCAGCGCCCACAATAGAAAAAACAGGCAGATCAGCCAGAAACGCGCCCGCTTGAGCGGCAGGATGCGCGCCGCGTTGGGACGGTTCCGGTTGAGTCGAAGATTTGCCTGCATGGCGGTTACAGCTCCTAGCTTCTAGCCGCCTAAGCTCATCCAGTTTACCTTCTGTTCCAGACTGATGAAACGCCAGTCACTGGTGAAGAGAACTCGTTGCTCACACTCAAAAGCTAGCTGCTAGAAGCTAGAGGCTAGTAGCTGTTCTTCCGCTTACTGCGCGGCGGGCGCCGGAGGAGTCACCTGGGCAATGGCGGGAACCCCAACATCGGGACGGGCGTTGGGATGAATCACCTGGCCAGGCTGCGGCTCCGCAAGACCCAGTTGGCGGGCCATTGAGTCGATGCGGCCCGGCTGGGAAAGCTGCGCCTCGGCCAGCCGCAACTGGCGGTTCTCCTCGCGCAACTGGTCGACAGCCTGCTTCTCCGACTCCACGCGGTAGCCTCCTTCGATGGCGTTGAAGTGCTGCAAACCATAAATCATCACCAACGAGAACAGCACGGCGACCGCCGCGGAAAACAGGCGCATCTCGCGCACCCGCACCGGGTCCGGGGCCTTGACCAGCCGCGAATTGTCGATGTGCCTGGCGAAGTAGAACTCCGGCGTGCGCACGCCCCGCCGGCGCAGCGCCTGCTGGGCCATCAGCTCAGCGTTCCGCTCGGCGGCCCGCGTGCCCCAGCCGCGACCGGCTTCGAAATAGGTTGTCGTGCATGCCGCCATGGTTCCCTCCTCGCCGATCAAACCTCGGGAATGCTGTTCCCTGCTTTTCCCGTTCTTTCCGCCGCCCTCAGCTTCGCGCTCCGCGAACGGGGATTGCGTTCCATCTCTTCTTCGCCCGCCACGGCGGGCTTCCTGGTCAAAATCTCCCAGATTCCCTTCTGCGCGCCTTCCCGCAGGCTGTCTTTTGCGATCCGATCCTCCAACGAGTGAAAGCTGATGACGACGAGCCGTCCGGAGGGCTTAAGCAACTTTGGTGCGGCCTCGAACAATGCCCGAATTTCGTCCAGCTCTCGATTTACATAAATACGAAGAGCCTGAAAGGTTCTGGTCGCCGGATGAATCCGCTCTTGTTTCATTGGCGGGGCGGCTGAGGCTACAAGACGGGCTAACTGCCCCGTGGTTGCAACCGGCCGCCCCCGCACAATGGCTCTGGCGATTCTCCGCGACCTCCTTTCCTCTCCGTACTCGTAAATGAGGTTTGCAAGCTCGTGCTCGTTTTCCTCATTTACCACTTGTGCGGCGGTTGGCCCTGAGCGCGTGTCCATGCGCATATCCAAAGGGCCGTCTGCCTGAAAACTAAATCCTCTGCGCGCCTCGTCGAACTGCAGGCTGCTCACTCCAAAGTCGGCCAGTAAGCCATCCAGCGAAGCCGGCTGTACATGCCCGGCAACGGAACTGAATGCCTCGGCCACGAATGTTATCTGGGGCGCCTGGCTGCCCAACTCCTCGCAAACCCGGTCCAGCCGCGCTCTTGCCAGCTCCAGCGCCTCGGAGTCCCGGTCAAACCCGATCAGATGCCCTTGAGGTCCCAGCAGCCTCGCGATCCCCTCGGCGTGTCCCGCCAACCCGAGCGTGCAGTCCAAAATCGTTCCGCCTGCGCGCACCCGGAGAAAATCGATCGCTTGTTGAAAAAGAACTGGTACATGGCGATCAGTCGAGTTCGTCATGCGTCCCCCTGGGGGGTGTTAAATGTCAACTCCGGCGGCTGAGAATCGCCGCCATCGCCTTGCGATCCTCCGCCGTCAACTCGTTGGCCGGCAGATTCTGCTCGAAGACCTCCCGGTTATGAACTTCCAGGTAGGTCCTCATCCCGAAAACCGCAACTTCCGCATCCAGCCTGGCCGTTCCGCGCAAAATCTGCGGCAGCAATAGCCGGGCCTGGTTATCCATCTCCACCTGCTGGCCGTAGTAGCTGGTCAGATTCAGGTACTTCTTCACGGCGTCGTCCAGAGTGCTGGATTCGGCCAACTGTTCTTCCCGCTTCTCCCACTCCGGCAGCGGCCAGATCTCAGCGCTCTTGCCATCCACGCTGGTGACGTAGAACTGGGTCACGTGCTGCGCATCCACCAACTGCTTGAACGCAGCCGGCAGCTTCAGCCGTCCCTTTTCGTCTACCTTCGCCGGATGGTTTCCGCGAAACATTGCTGTGCCTCGCTGTGCCTCTTCGTCTTTCCGGTCGATTCCGCTTCTAGTGCCGCGACCGGCTTTCTGTCCTTACTGCCCTTTTCCGGTTAGCAAGCTGGTTCCCCCAGCCGCTTTGGGGTCCGGATGCTGCATGGAGAGGGGAAAACTGAGGTAAACTTACTTTGAAATCAGCCGATCTACTCCCCTGTACTCCACTTTTGACCACCAATACGTCGAGAGTACCGCCCTTCCAGGCTCTCGGCAAGTGGAAAATCGCTGGAAAGTTGGCAAATGAGAAGGCAATTGCGGGAAATTCGTCTAATAGACTAGAAAACTTCGATTACCACAAGATGTAGTGTTTACTGCTTTGGTTCTGGTACTGGACAGGATCGGCAGACCGTGCTAGGCGAACAAGAAGCGAAAGGCGGGAGTTCTCCTGGCGTTGCCTGCCAATATGCTGTGTTACACATCCGGCTGACTTCTCTCTGTACCGTCTGTACGCTTGCCGCGCCTCGTCACCAGCTTCAGCAGATAAAAGAAGACCATGGCGTTGACCACCAGCAGGCCCGCCCTGATCCACGTCACTCTGCGGAACACCTCGAAGAGTTCCCAGGGCAGGAACGAGGCGGTGACGGCCAGGGTCAGGTACTCGCCCCAGATTTTTTCCAGATACAGGCCGATTCCTTCCAACATGCCGAGACCCGCGTAGCAGAAGGCCGCCGCGCCGATCCGCCGCAGCAACGGATCGTCGAGAAGCGACGCCTTGTCCAGGATGAAGTTGACGATGCGCGACTCCGGGTTGAAGCGCAGGTGGTCGGCCATTTTTGCCAGCAGATCGCCGATGTCCTTGTGCAGCAGGCGCAGCGCGCCCACGCCAACGGCCACAAACACGAGCGCCAGGACAAATTTGTACGCCGCAATGAGCATGAGCCATCGATTGTGGCGCTTGGGCCTCGACAAGGACTGCGATGGGGAATCGGTCATGATCTTCCGGGAAACTTGTTTGAAACCGGCTGCTTGTTCTTACGTTAACCGAAGGTACGGCGGTTCTCCTAACGGCGGTTGCTCCCCCCGCAGGCAGTGCGGCGTGGTGATCGACGGGCTTATTTATCTCTTCAGATTCAACAGCCCGTCGCGATCCAGCACATTGCCGTCCATGACGATGCCGGAGATGAGGCGCACGTTCCAGATGTTTGCGGTGGGATCGGCATCCACGATCAGGATGTCGGCTCGCCGGCCGGGGGCGATCTGGCCCAACTCGTTCCAGCCGAACTGGATCGCATAGTTGTTGGTGGCCGCGGCTAGCGCCTCGCGCGGGGAAAGCCCCAGACGCACCAGCAACTCCAGCTCGGTGTGCATGGAGATGCCGGGCATGGCGCCATTCACCGGCGCGCCGGAGGCCGCCAGGTAGTGCGGATTGGCGGAGAAGATCGTCTCGTTGATCAGCCACCACCTCATGGCGGATTCGTCGGCCTTCTTGCGCTGGCCGTCTTCCATCCAGCGCTGCGTAATGGCGGGAAGGCGGCGCATCCAGGCAAAAACCGGATAGACCAACTCGCCGCTCGCCCGATCCGGCGGCTGGAACATGCGGGCAGGGTCGAGCAGCCGGGCGGCCGGCTCTCTCCACAGGTTGCGATGCCCCGGCAGTTGCAGGTAAAAGAGGCTGAAGGTGGGCATCAGCGCGGCATGGTGCGCGGCCAGCAATCGGGCGTAAGAACGCAGGTGCAGGTCGGCCGGCGGCAGCCGCTCGGAGTAGTCGTAGGCCGCGGATGCTGCCGTTCCCACGGAGTTTTCAACCAAGGGCTGCTGAATCTCGTCGGGGATCACGCCCAACTCGTAGCGGCTCATGTGCAACAGCGCGTCCACGCCGGCCTCGATGCCGACTTTGTAGGGCGTGGAAACGAACTCCCCGTAGGTGGCCAGCCCCATCTGGTGGGCATGGGCAATGATCCACTGGGTGTTGGCCGCGGTCAGGTCGTGGCCCAGCCACAACACGCGCGTCCCCAGCCGGGCGGTGGCCGCAAGCTGGCGGACCGTATCCTCGGGGCTGAGCTCCGCGGGGCGAGTGCTCTCCCTGAGCCTGAGGGCCCACTCGGGCCGCTTGGCCAGGAGGCTCCAGTTGTCGGTGGTGCCGATCGAATCGACCAAATAGAGATGCGGGCTGGGATTGGCGGTAAAATCGATGGACCCGCGCCGGTAGTCGCTGCGCGCCACCACCGTGGTCACGCCCATGTAGAGATTGGCATTGGCTTGGCCCTGGCTGTTCATGCCGGCAAAGCCATCCACCAGCCCTGGGATGAGGTATTTCCCGGTGCAGTCGATCACCTGGGCGCCTTTGGGAATGGACACGGCCCCGCGGGAGCCGGCTTCGGCGATGCGCCCGTCGCGCACAATCACGACCGCATCCCGCAGGTCCTTTGCCGAGTGGCCCCAGTCGGTCACGTCCACCAGGGTGCCGCCGGCCAGCACCAGCGGAGTCGAGCCTGAGCCTTTAAGAAGGACCGGGGGTTGTGTCTGCGGCCACGCCAGGACGCCGGCCAAAGCCACTCCACCGATACCCGCCAAGACAATACGAAAATGTCGCATAAGAAAGCCGGCCTTTGTGGATTGTCGCACAGCGGTTCGGGAAGATGATCAAACGACTGAATCTGCCGTGACGGCTGGCGGTGACTGATTGGAGCGGTTCTGCGGCTCACGTGCCGCGCGGAGCCGCTTTTCTCCCGGGAAAAAAGCAACCCGCCTTCGCTGCTTCTTGAAGACAATATCCGGTTTCTTCTAGCTGGCCACCAGCGTAGGCCGCATCCGGCGCGCCAGCAAGGGCAGCACCTGGGCCTGCGCCTCGTCCACGGTGACGCCGTACTTGGCGCGCAGACCGTCCACCTTGCCGTGCTCGATGAAGCGGTCGGGCCAGCCGATGCGCACCACCGGGACCGCCCGGCCCATCTCGGCAAATCCCATTTCTTCGAGGGCCTCGATCACCGCCGAGCCAAAGCCGCCCATCTTCACGTGATCCTCAAAGGTGACGAAGGCGGTCACGCGCCGCGCGTACAGCTCGAGCATCTCGCGGTCAAGCGGCTTGACGAAGCGGGGATTGATGACCGCGGCGGAGTAGCCGTCGCGCTCGAGGCGCCCGGCCAGCTCCCGCGCCAGGGTCGCCATCGGTCCCAGTCCCAGGATGGCCACGTCGGAGCCGTCCTGCAGCACCTCTGCCTTGCCCACGGGAATCGCCTGCGGCTTGGCCTTGCGGGCCACGCCGGCCACCGCGCCCCGCGGATAGCGGATGGCGCTCGGTCCCGGGAGCTGAATCGCCGTCTTCATCATGTCGGCCAGCTCGTCCTCGTCCTTGGGAGCCATCAGCACCATCTCCGGAATGCCGCGCAGATACGCGATGTCGAACAGCCCATGATGGGTGGGACCGTCGTCGCACGAGAGCCCGGCGCGGTCCATGCAAAAGACCACCGGCAACTTTTGCAGGCACACGTCGTGCACGATGGGATCGAAGGCCCGCTGCAGGAAAGTCGAGTAGATGGCGCATACCGGCCGGTAGCCGCGCGTGGCCATGCCCGCGGCAAAAACAACCGCATGCTCCTCGGCGATGCCTACATCGAAATAGCGTTTGGGAAAGTGGGGCCGGAACAAATCCAGGCCGGTGCCGTTGGGCATGGCCGCGGTGATGGCCACAATGCGCTCGTCCTGGCCGGCAAGATCGACCAGGGTATTGGCGAAGACCTCAGCGTAAGTAAGGCAGCCTGCGGGCTCGGTTTTGCCGGTATCGGGATCGTAGGGCCCCAGGCCATGGAACTTCTTCACCTTATCCAACGCCGGTTGAAAGCCGCGGCCCTTTTGCGTCAGCACGTGCAACAGCACGGGGTGGTTTTCAGCCTTGAGAAACTTGAAGGTCTCCACCAGCAGGGGCAGATTGTGGCCGTCGATGGGGCCAAAGTAACGCAGGCCGAACTCCTCGAAGAGGATGGAGGGCCAGAGCATGCTCTTGGCGGCTTCTTCGGCGCGGCGCGCCACTTCGGCCGCGGTCTTGCCGCCCAGCTTCTCGATGATGCGGTGGGCTGAGTCATGGAGAGTTTTATAGTGCTCGGTGGTGACGATTCTATGGAGGTAGCGGGCGATGGCGCCCACGTTGCGGTCGATGGACCACTCGTTGTCGTTGAGCACCACGATCAGCCGTTTGGTCTGCTCGGCGATGTTGTTCAGCGCCTCGAACGAAATGCCGTTGGTGAAGGCCGCGTCGCCGGCCACGGCAACCACGTGCTCCTTGCCGCCTGACAGGTCGCGGGCCACGGCCATTCCTAAAGCGGCGGAAAGCGCGGTGCCGGCGTGCCCTGCTCCGTAACAATCGTGCTCGCTCTCGGTGCGCAGCATGAAGCCGTTCAGCCCGCCCGGCTGGCGAATCGTCTCAAAGCGGTCCAGCCGCCCGGTAAGGATCTTGTGGATGTACGCCTGGTGGCTGACGTCGAACAGCAGCTTGTCCTCGGGAGTGTTGAAGACCGTGTGCAGGGCCAGCGTCAGCTCGACGACTCCCAGGTTGGGGCCCAGGTGGCCGCCGGTTTTCGAGAGCGTTTGAATGAGGAACTCGCGGATCTCCTCAGCCAGCTCCGTCATCTGCGCAAAATTCAGCAGCTTCAGATCGGCGGGCGAGTGGATAGACTCCAGCAGTGTCCCCATGAATTCCCTTCCCCCGGAAAAGAGTCGGGCAGCCAGGCAAAAGCCCTAGACGCCGGGAACCTCGAAACCAGCTTTGCCAACCGTTAGTATACCAACGCGGCGGATTCACCTGCTGAACGATCATCGATCCGGACCAAACGATTGCACAACCACAAAACTGTCATCCTGAGCGACCCTTCGTCCGCCGCGGCGGACGAAGGGGAGTCGAAAGCCTGCCCTGAGCGTAGCCGAAGGGGACCTGCGTTTGCGTTTCGTCGCCCCGTGCCCCATCCTTTTCGCGCTTTTTGCGAAAAGGGTGGGAAACCTCGAACCACAATCGGCCCTGTACCTCCGCGCGAACTTGCGCTTGCGCGGAAGTGTAAAGGATGTCCAGAGACAATGTGTAAAGGATGTCATGGAACTGAACACTCGATTCTGAAACCAGGGATTGATTCCGGCCAGCTTGTGGCCGAGTTCACCGAGACGGAAAGCGGCAAGAGACCCACGAACCGCCCATAATTGCTGGCCGTCGGGTGAGGCTGCCCCGCAATCGAACCGGCATAAAAATAGCTTGCAAATATAGTTCCATGTGCTATAGTTCATAGTATTAGGTCGGCTACGTGCAGACTTTCAAAACGAAATGGCTTGCGCGGTTTGCCCGGTGCGAGGGGATAGCGGACAAGAGCTTGAGTGAGGCTATCGAGCGGGCAGAGCGGGGCATGATCGACGCCGATCTTGGCGGCGGCCTCATCAAGCAGCGCGTCGCACGGCAAGGACAGGGACGATCTGGCGGTTATCGCATGATCGTTGCCTATCGGACACAGGGTCGGGCCGTCTTCCTCCTTGGCTTCGCCAAGAGTGAACGGGAGAACATTAGCTCTGATGAATTGCTGTTCCTTCGGAAACTCGCGGAGAACTGGCTTGCCGCCGACGCCCAAAAGATTCGAGAGGAACTCAAGGCTGGCAATTTACAGGAGATCGAGCATGACCAGGAAAATTAGCAGTGTATCCGAGGCCATCCTTGAGATGGCCGACGACCAGCGCCGCAGTGGCATCATGGACGCGGCCACGCACGAAAAGATCACCATGCGCCTACTCGGCGCACAGGCTCTCAGCACGGCCGAGCCGATCAGCGGCGAGGAGATCCGCACCCTGCGCGAGCGGGCACACCTGAGCCAAGCCGTTTTTGCCCGCTATCTCAATCTCACCGTGGGCTATGTCTCGCAGTTGGAGCGCGGAACCAAGCAACCCAAAGGCCCGGCGCTCACCTTGCTCAACGTCATTCGCCGCAAGGGGCTTGAGGCGATTCTTTAGCAGTCACGACCTGCTGCAAACCAGGCAACCAACACCCCATCGTTGTACGATGGGCTTGGTGGATTTTTGTTCGTTGGTGGAGGGCTTTGATCGTGTCTGGAAGCTGGAGAAGGATTCTTTGTTGGGTGGTGCTGGCGGGGGCGATGGTTGCTCCCAGGGGGGCTCAAGGGCAGTTGGCCTTCCCGGACTCGGCGGCGCAGGCCGCGCCCAACCCGCTGACCGACCCGACCGTCAAGCCGGGCAAGATGCTGCTCTTCGACCTCGAAGCCCGCTTTGCCAAGGACGTGCTCGCGCGGGGCGGGGCGGCCTTTGCGGATTGGTTTGCCGAGGACGGCGTGGCGCTGGGCAACGGAGCGGCTCCGCTGGTGGGCCGCGTGGCGATTGCCAAATCCGCCAACTGGGATCCCAGGGTCTATCAACTGACGTGGACGCCGACCGATGCCCAGATGGGGCCATCGGGCGACGAGGGCTACACCTGGGGCCACTTTGAAGGGCACAGCAAGGACGCCAACGGCAACCCGGTGGCCACCAGCGGCCGGTATATCACCATCTGGCGCAAGCAGCCCGGCGGCAGTTGGAAGGTGGCGCTGGACGCGGGCGCCAATGAGCCCGCAGCGGCGGGCGACTGCTGCAAGCTGCCCACCGGCAACTAATACCTAGACCGTGTGATTGTGTAATCTCTGGAATGTAGCGCCGGTCTCCAGACCGGCTGTTGCGCGGGCGTCCACGCCCGCATTTGTTCTGGAATAATTACCAAATCACACAATCTCAGCACTAGAGCCTGCTACTGCCAAAATCCAATATCATGGGCAACCATTGAGCAAGCCGCAGGTCTGGAGCCTGTTATTAACCTTGGTGGAAGTCCAAAAGAATCACAACTTGCAGTGATTTCACGAATCTGATTCTTGGCTTCAAGTGCTTTAAAACAAATAACTTGCGAAAAGGCAAAATGACAGCCTCCAGCGTTCCCGTTACTTAAGTTGTAAGTAAACCGGCCCGCAACTCCCCTTTAGTGTCAGAGCCAGCGCGCGCCAGTTGCCCGATACTGTAGATTGGGTGACTTCGCCGATGTGTGCGATGCAGGGACCACAACTCGGGGAGGGCCACGGACCGGTTTTGCGGTTGGGATACGACCTATTTGACAGCGACCCGGACCCCGCGCTGGACGAGTTGACTGGGCTAGCCGGTGTGCTGTGCGGCGCCGACTACGCCTATATCGGTTGGATGGATTTCAAACGCCTGCGGTTCAAATCGCAGTATGGATTCAAGGCGGCCGATCAGCCGCGTTCTTCAACCGCCTGCCAGTGGGTAGTGGAGAAGGGCGAACACCTGCTGATCCGGGACACAGGACAGGATACGCGCTTCCCTCCGGAAGGGCTTCCGCTGCTCGGCGCAAGTCCTTGCCGCTCTTACGCCGGAACGCCGCTCGTCACCAGCTCTCAGCAGATTGTCGGCGCACTGGCGGTTCTGGCTCGGGAGCCGGACCGGTTCAGCCCGGAACACCTCACCATTTTGGAGATTCTGGCTCGCCAGGTGATGACGCGGCTGGAGCTCTACCGCGGAATCAGGGCGCAGGAGCAGGCGCAGCGGACCCTGCAGCGGACCGAGCGCGCGCTGGCCACCGAACGATGCTTTGTGGCCGGCACGCTGGACTCGATTCCATTCCTGGCTGCCCTGCTGAACACCGCCGGCCAGATGGTGCGGCTGAATTACCCCTGCATGCAATTGACCGGGCTGAGCCAGGCCGAAGCGGCGGGCCGTCCGTTCATCGAGGAGGTTCTGGAGGGTCATGACCGGGCCTGGGCCGCGGACAAGCTGCAGGAAGCCGCCGCCGGGCAGGTCTCGGGCCCCCACGAGACGGCTTGGATGATGCGCGGCGGCAAGGTTCGGTTCGTAAGTTGGACCTTGCGGCCACTGCCCGGGCCAACGGGCGAGATCCAGTACCTGATCGTCAGCGGCCAGGACGTGACCGAGCAGCGCGAGGCGGAAATAGCGCTGCTCTCCAGCGAAACGCGCTACCAGCAGGTGGTGGAGAACAGCCTGGGTTTCCTCTTCACCTGCTCCATGGAGGGCCGGCTGACCTCGCTGAATACCTTCACCGCGGAAACGCTCGGTTACAGTGCCGAGGCCCTGGCCGGCCGCGCCGTTTCAGAGCTTCTGGATGCGGGCGGCGCGGAAACATTTAAGGACTGCCTGCGCACCCTCGAAACCAAAGAAGAGTGGCAGGGCGCATTGCCGGTCCGCCGCAGCGACGGAAGCCATCGCCGCATCGCCTTCCGCAGCCGCCGCATGGAACCGCCCGGCGAACCGCCCTTTGTGCTTACCCACGGCATCGACGTGACCGAACAGTACGAGGCCGAAGAGGCGCTGCGCCTGGCCACGCGCCAACGCGAGATGATCCTCGAATCGGTGGGCGACGGCATCTATGGCATGGACCTCAATGGCCGGGTGACCTTCGTCAACCAAGCCGCCGCGCGCGCGCTGGGTTACACCCCCGATCAATTGACCGGACGCGACATGCATGAGGCCATCCACCACAGCTACGCCGCCGGCACGCCCTACCCAAAGGCTGCCTGCCCGATTTTTCGGGCCATGCTCCGCTGCGAGGCTACCCGCGCGCGAGATGAGATTTTCTGGCGCCAGGACGGCGCCTCGTTTCCGGTCGAGTACAGCGCCAGCCCGCTTATCGAGGATGGCCGGATCTCGGGCATGGTCGTGGCCTTCCAGGACGTCTCCGAGCGCCACCGCCTGGAGCGCATGAAGGACGAGTTCATATCCACCGTGGGCCACGAACTGCGCACCCCGCTTACCTCGCTGCGCGCCTCGCTGGGGCTCATCTCCTCCGGCTCGCTGGACAAACGGCCGGAAAAGCGCAGCAAGATGGTCGAGATGGCCATCAGTAGTTGCGACCGCCTGGTGCGCCTGGTCAACGACATTCTGGACTTCGACAGCGTGGAAAAAGGAAGGCTGCCGCTGCGCCGCCGGCCGGTGGAGGCCTTCGACCTGCTGCGCCGGGCAGCCGAAGCGGCGCAAGACTCAGCCGGCCAGGCCCACATCAGCTTTCGCATTGACGCCCAGCCGGCGCCGGTCCTGGCCGACGAAGATCGAATCCTCAAAGTCCTTCACGAGTTGATAGGCAACGCCATCAAGTTCTCGCCTCCGCAGACCCTGATCCGTCTGGCCGTGCAACCCTCGGACGCAAGCCCCTCCGGAACAAGCCCCTCCGGTGCAAGCGATGTCTGCTTCATCGTCGAGGACCAGGGCCAGGGCATCCCGCCTGAGAAGCTCGATCGCATCTTCGACCGCTTCCAGCAAGGCGACTCCTCCGACACCCGCGCTCTCGGCGGCACCGGCCTGGGCCTCGCCCTCTGCCGCAGCATCGTCGAGCAGCACGGCGGACGCATCTGGGCCGAAAGCACGCCCGGCAAGGGCAGCCGCTTCCTGTTCACCCTGCCCGCCGCAAACGAGAACAAGTAGGCGCCCTCGCTTTCCGCTTGCCAGCTAACCTCTCCCGAGATGTATTTGGCTGCATGAGCAGTCGCCTTTCGTCTGAATTTGCGTCGGTTACGAACGTAATTGCCACGAGGGCTTTTTAGTGCAGGATTGACTTGACTTGCCCTCGATGAGTGAGACGATTCATATGAGTTCGGAACGGAGCATGATGCGGGAGTTGAAATATCTGGCTTTGGCGCTTGTTATGGACTCGGCCTTCTGTTCGCCGCTTGTCGGACAGCAACCTCCGCACTGTGCGCAAATCCTGTTTTGTCTGTTCAACCAGGAAGCCGCAGCGTCCGATCCCGCTGGGATTCACAAGTACAGCGAGGATCTGATTGGGTTAATTGTTCCCCCTGAAGCAGGAAAAGCAGACATCGAACCGCTCGCCGATCGTCTGGCGCGGGCAGAGCAGATGGCTCGAGCAGGCAGCGGGAAATTAGTTGCCGAAGCCGATGTTGTTCGGGCGTTCAATGAACTGATGGCTAAGGTCGGGGCTCCGCCATCCATAAGGGCTGACGAAGCGTCCATGCGGAGATTCAGAGAACACGCAGTGTCAATCAAGGCCTTCCCCGCGCTGCTTTCGGCGGATCGCAATGGAACGAATTGTAATCCAGGTGAAGCTGTCTTTCTCCTCTACCTCCTGATCTCGGAAAACGGAATCCTCCACGAAGGAAACCTGGACAGTGCTCAGGCACTGATACAGATGAATAGTCAGGGAATTGAAGGCTATGGTGTTGCTCGCATGGAGGGGTTGGGTTTGAGTGCAAAGAAACCGGATTCGAGTGCTAGCGGCCTCCTTTCCTCGTATCCATCGAACCATAGTCGCAATGCGACCATCGTGTTGTTCAATCATGTGGCTGGCATGCTCGGCTTTTAAGGTAACGAGTGGATTATGCGGGTGAAATTCGTAATAGCGGGAGCTTTGTTCTTCGTAGTTTTGGGGCTTTCAGGCTGCGGTCCGGCTCCAACGCAAGGCATTGGGATTGCATCAAAAAACTGTCAAGGGGATCCTAGCGTCTATCCAACCCCTCAGTGTCTCCCCGGCAGCGATCTAATGCTGACTCCGAATGTTCCGGTCTGGGGAAATGTAGTCAATCAATATTATTTGAACGGAGTAGATCAAACTCAGGGTACAGTGGACTACTTCGGGAACAATGCGGACCCGCCTGCTACAACAGGTTCGAGTGGCGTACTGATTGTAAACAATGCAGAAGCACCTGCATATTGGAATCTTTACTGGCTCGAGCCCTGGAATTGTGGCTACAACACTGATCCGCAGACCCCTCCAGTCTACGAAGGTGTGACTTATTACGAGGGTGCAGACTGGTCGGAGTACGAAGCCCCAAATGCGCTGGTCGGTAATTACTACCCCAGCAAGACAGTTGTGGCATTGGATTGCGTCCACTATGGAGCCCTGTTACCCGCTTCCAGGCGATTCGCCATCTTGGGAAATCTGCCAAACGCTCTTACTCTGGGCTCCGCAGTGCCTTTGACGACGCAAAATGGGATGCCCCTTTTATACGTGTACGACCAGACCGGAACTGTGGTAGCCACCGAAACTGCAACAAGCGTGAGCAGCGACGGTACTCAAGCCACATTCCCATTTCCATCGACGCTGCCGCAAAGTGGATATTCACTGGCGCTGGTTAACCAGACTGGCGTCGGTATTGGGTTTGCGCCGGCAGGCGATAATCTTCTCTCTATCGCCAGCAGCCAGACGATTGCGGGCAATCCGTTCGGCGTGTCTGCGGGCGCCCAAACTTACAACCGAACTTACTACTCGTTATGTCCCACGCGCGGACAAAAGACCCAATGCACCAAGAGCTCGACTTACAACACGTTTCCCGTTGTTTCTCTGTATTCAAAGAACCAGGTTCTCGTCGGATCGACGGCGGTGAGTGTCGGTACGAACCCGACCGCGATTGCCGCGTATTCGTCTGGACCGGTTTATGAGGACTTCGGTGATGATTGCCACACCGATATCCGTGCGTTTTCAGGAACGACCCGCGCCGTTGTCGCCAACTCGGGCAGCAATTCGGTTAGCGTTCTCGACATCGTAAACGACGCGCTTCTCTTCAACGTGACAGTCGGCAACCAGCCCGTCGCTTTGGTCGTGAATTCCACGGGCAGCGAAGCCTACGTGGCCAACTACAAGGACAGCACGGTAACGCCAGTCAATTTAAGCGCAGGTACGGCATCGGCAAGCGTCGCTGTTGGAGGAAAGCCTACCTCGGTTGCGCTAACGTCTGCTGGCATTCTTTGGGTAGGTGGCGTAGGCTTTCTCACCGAGATCAATACTCAAACAATGAGCGTTGTAGCCACCGAGTCGACTGCAGGGAAAACAATTGTCTCGCTTGGATATAGCGATGCATACAACGAATTAGTTGTCTCATCTGTAGACACAAGCGGAAACGTGTACGTCGAGGAGGTCACTCCGAGCACTTTTCAAGCTGGGGCTGCCTACGCTCCGGTTGCATCGCAAACGGTTTCAACCGTCGGGACGTATCTCAATCCGGTCACTAACAAGGAGGTTCAGGGCTATACAGCAACCCTGGCAAAAGCCAGCACCAGCGTCATCAACACATACCAGCCCGGAGCCCCGCCGATAGTAGTGCAGGATGGGTGGGCTGTGATCACCGCGACCCCGACCGGCTTCACGATTACGGATATATCTGGAAACGTTGTGCTCGTTTCGGAGACGACGCCTTCGCCCATCACCGCGATCGCTGTCGATCCCAAGCTCAACGTCGCTTATCTTGTCATGCCGGACTCCAACACTCTTTTGACCGTACCTTTGCCTGGAACGAACTAACTGTTTAGGCGCCCGTGCGCCCCGGCGCAAGAGAATCTTGCGGCACATCGCTCCGCATGCTTTCAGAAAAGGTCAACGACGGGAGGAAATGTCAGAAGCAGGCTCAGGCCCAGGAATACGAGAGCAATGGCGCTGATACGGCCCGCGGCGACTGTCCTTTTCCGCCAACGCCACTCCAGAATCCCCCAGGTGAAAAGCCAGGTGAGAATGGCAGCCGTGGTTACGCCGGAGAGAGGACCCGTCGGCTTATAGAACACAAGGCTGCTCTTGATGAGAGCCGACTTATCGCCGGCGAAGGCCAATACTGCCAGAGCAAAGGAGCCGGCGCCCGCCGAAAGAATGGCAGCCGCGCCGGAACCGTTCGGCCTTGCGGGAGCGTTAAGGGAAACAACACGGTCTGACGAATTCATTTTTCTCCTCCGGGGCTCAGTTGAATCGTGGGTCCGCCCTGGACCGGCGCGTATTTATTGATCATCGCGCCGAAAAAGCCCGCGACGCCCGCGGCAAGAAACGAAACCAGAGTAAAACAAAGCACCGCCGCGCGAAGTTGCCTGTGATTCCTGAGGCCGCGGCCGTACCGGATGAAGACGAACGCGGCCATGGTGATCGAGATCGGGACAAGCCAGGCGATGTGCTCCTTCCACTCCATCCCAAACGAGTGCCAGCCGATGGTTGTGGGACTGGACAGCAGCAGCCGCTGCGGATACATCGAAAGATCGGCTGTTCCCGGCGGAGGCGCAGCGCGGTACCACGGGTAGAGGACGTAAGCTCCGGTCAGCACGGCGGCCCATGCGAGCACAACCATCGTGATCAGGTAACCCTTCAGGAAGCGCTCATGGCCGGGTGTGGAATCGGACGGTGGGTACGAGCTAGTGAAGCGATAAAGCTCCAGGAGCGCGCCGGAACATGCCAACAAGTAGAGGGCGCCGAATCCCATGCCGTGGATCAGTGCCCAGAGACTGCGCGTCGTGATTTCCATTCGTGTGTCCTCCCCTGCGGATCGGACGTAACTGCGGGCCGTGTCCCGGAGTTCATTCAGAACCTCTTCCGTTCATCGGCCCCTGCATCCAGTCGTTTCTCGCTGCGTCCTTCTTGTCGTCTTTTGCCCAGGTCCAGTACATGCCTGCGTAGGCGTAATTTTCTGTCTGGCCGGCGATGGAGTGGCCGTAGCAGAACAGGAACTGCTCGCCGGGGTGATGCTTGAAATGGTAGTAGCCCCCCACGTCAATCATCGTCGAGCGCCCAGTCTGCGCCGCGGCATAGCCTTCGCGCCCATGCGCAAAGACTTCCGCGCCCAGTTCAAGCCTCTCGTTGATCTCCCGTTTTACCAACCATCCGGTGTAAGGAAAATCGCGATAGTTCGTCTGCGGAACCACCTGATAGCCGCCGCCTCCGTCAAAGAGCCAGTGCCCTGAGTTCTTTTGCAGCCAGACGGGGAGTTTGTACCAGACTTTTCCGGCGCCGAGTCCTTTGTCAAAATTTCCGGTCGGCATTTCAAACATGGGGAAGGTGCCGATTTGCGGAACGTGCCTGGTTTCTTTGATGATGGCGAGTTTCACGCCCAGTTCCATGTCGGTAAGACCGAACGCGCTCAGACCCGTTCCGCCGGGCAGGTAAACAGGATTGTTCGATGGGAAGACGCCTCCCCAGGGAAGTATGGCGTGCAGTTGCACTCTGGGAATCGCGCCCCAGTTGAACTCGAAGGCCGGACCTGTGGAGTCGATCTCCGCCGGTGTGCCGTCCATGCCTCCGAAGATATAAAACTCGTAGTGATGCAAGTCGACCGGCACCGGATCGTCGGTTTGATAGGGAGGGCCCTGCGCCCACAGCTTTTGAGCGGCGAGCATGAAGAGCAGGAGCAGCGTCAGCCTTGAGCATTTGCCGTTCATCCTCATCGGCCCACCTGCCCTCCCACGATGATCCTGATCTCCCCTTTGAAGCAAATGTCCATCTCGAACAGAATATATCGAACTTCGATAATAAACAATTCGGGAAGCGATCCGGAGGCGGTATATTTATCTTATGTTAAAGGAACAGCGGGAACTCTTTTTCGGACTCATACGGATTCACGTGCTGGTGCATGCTTCTCACGAGCCCATCTTTGGACTGGCCATGATGGAGGAGCTGGCGCATCACGGCTATCGCATTGGCCCCGGAACTCTCTACCCGCTCTTGCATGGCTTGGAACGCCACGGCCTGTTGAGGTCTGTCCTCAAAAATGTTGGCGGGCGCAAGCGGCGGGTTTACAAGATCACACCCGTCGGCAGGAAGGCTTTAGACAAGGCCAGAGGGAAGGTTGACGAGTTGCACCGCGAACTTCATGAAATTCATCCGCGGAAAATCTCGCCTCTCCCCGATCCCCGGCACTGACCAATACTTCCCCTGCCGCCGCGCCGTGAGAGAATGCCTTCGACAGCCTTCCCTGCCGATACTCCTTGGCTGCCGGACGACAAACCCATGGCTTTATCGACAAACGTACTGAATCTGCTCTTCGGCCGCCCGCTGGCTACCAGCGAGGAGCGCGCCGAGCACATCGGCCCCGTCGCCGGCATCCCCATCTTCGGCCTGGACGCCCTCAGCTCCGCCGCGTACGGCCCTGAGGCCGCGCTCACGCTGCTCATCCCGCTGGGCCTGATGGGCGTCAAATACATCGTCCCGGTGAGCGCGGCGATCGTGATCCTGCTGGCCATCGTCTACTTCAGCTACCGGCAGACCATCGACGCCTATCCTCACGGCGGCGGCTCCTACACCGTGGCCAGCCAGAACCTGGGCGAGGGCGCGGGCCTGCTGGCCGCGGCCGCCCTGATGATCGACTACATCCTCACCGCCGCCGTGGGCATCTCGGCCGGCGTGGGCGCGCTCATCTCCGCCGTGCCCGCCTTGCAGCCACACACCCTGCAACTGTGCCTGGGAGTGTTGTTGATCCTCACCATCGTCAACATGCGCGGCGTCCACGACACCGGCGTGGTGTTCATGATTCCCACCTACCTGTTCACCGGAACGCTGCTGATCGTGATCGGCGTCGGCGCCTGGCGCGTGTTCGCCGCGGCGAACGCGGGCCATCCTCTCCCGGCCACGCCGCTGCCCGTGCTCCCCGGCGCCACCGCCGCCGTCAGCCTATGGCTGCTGCTCAAGGTCTTCGCTTCCGGCTGCACGGCCATGACCGGCGTGGAGGCGGTAAGCAACGGCGTGATGGCCTTCCGCGACGACACGCGCAGGAACGCCAAAATCACGCTGACCATCATCATCGTTCTGCTGGCGACGCTGCTGGCCGGCATTGCGCTCTTGTGCCGCGCCTACGGCATCGGCGCCACCAACCCCGACGGCCCCGGCTACGAGAGCGTGCTCTCCATGCTGACCCGCGCGGTCATGGGCCACGGCTGGTTTTACTACGTCACCATCGGTTCTGTGCTGCTGGTGCTGGCGCTCTCCGCCAACACCGCCTTTGCCGATTTTCCCCGCCTCACCCGCGCCATCGCCCTCGACGACTACATGCCCCACGTCTTTCTGCTGCGCGGACGCCGCCTGCTCTACTCCTGGGGCATTTATGTCCTGGTGGCGCTTACCGCCCTGCTGCTGATCGTCTTCGGCGGCGTCACCGATCGGCTGATTCCGCTCTTCGCCATCGGCGCGTTCCTGGCCTTCACCCTCTCGCAGGCCGGCATGGTGATGCACTGGAAGCGCAAGGGCGGCGCGCCGCTGCATATGTTTGTCAACGGCCTCGGCGCCGTGGCCACGGGCATCACCGTCATGGTGGTGCTGGTGGCCAAGTTTGTTGAGGGCGCATGGATCACGGCGCTGCTGGTCATTGCCATGATCGTGCTGATGCGCGCCGTCAAGCGCCACTACGCCGGCGTGGACCGCGAGACTGCCCTCGCCCGGCCCATCCTGCCCGCCGAGGTCACCGAACCCATCGTCGTGTTGCCCATCGACCGCTGGAGCCGCATCACGGAGAAGGCTCTCAGCTTTGCGCTGTCCATGTCTTCCGACATTCGCTGCCTGCACGTGCAGACCGGCGAGGAGCCGGACGAGATCTCGCAGGATTGGGAAAAGGACGTGGCCGCTCCACTGCGCGCCGCCGGCAAGTGCGTTCCCAAACTCGAGATTCTGCAATCGCCCTTCCGCTACGTCCTGCAGCCGGTGGTCGATTACGTCCTGGCCGTAGAACGGGAGTCCAGCTTCCGCAAGGTCTGCGTGCTGGTGCCGGAGCTGGTGGTGCGCCACTGGTGGGAAAATCTACTGCACAACCGCCGCGCCGAAATGCTGAAGGCCATCCTGCTCATGCGCGGCAACCGCCGCATCGTGGTCATCAACATTCCATGGTACATCGAATGAGATTGAAGAGCGGGATTCAGGAGATTGCCCCGTCACGCCGATCCTGGGTGGCCATTGAAAACGGCTGGGAGCTGGATTGGGCCCGCACCAAGGCCATCGGCCGCTATCTTCCCGGTGGAATCGCCGTCACAGGTACAGGCAGTTCCGGCAGTCTGCTGCGGCTCTCCGAGCCGGTTCCGGTCCAATCGCGCTGAGTGGACTTCATCGAACCGGGTGGAGAGGATAGTCTATGAGGGTACCGCATCCCAGTCACGGCGCCTGCTCGAGGGGAATGCCCTGGGAACGGCAGGCCAGCCACAGCAAGGTATTGAGGAGAGTCTCAAGTTGAAGAGAAAGTTGTTGCTTTCGATTTTGGCCGTGGTTCCGGCCGCGCTTATGCCCCTGGCGGCCGCAAGCCAGGTTGCCCCAGCCTCTGGATCGGCCTCCGCCGAGCGGGTTGAACCCTCTTACAAGTATGAGGTCTACGCCGGCTACGGCTACACCAGCCTCAACCAGGTAAACCAGTCCCGCTACGGTTTGCAGGGCGTGAATCTCTCCGTCACCCGAGATTGGGGCAAATACTTCGGCGTCACCGCGGACGGCGCCTATTACGGATACGCGACCGGCTCCGGCAACCCCGGCACCCCGTCGGTGGATACGGTCCTGTTCGGACCCGTGCTTCATGCCAACCTCTACGAGCGCACCGGCGTGTTCGTTCATGTGCTGCTGGGCGGGGAACACACCGGCGGCGAGAGCATGACCCCCAACATCTCCTTTGCCGCAGGAGTCGGCGGCGGCATGGAGTACAAGCTGAGCCCGCACTTTGCCGTGCGCGCCTCCGGCGACTACATCGGCGCGTCGTTTTCCGTGAGGGGGAATTCATCGGGCCTTGGATACTCCCCGCACAGGTCCTTTGATCCGCGCGCCACCATCGGCGTGGTGTACAAGTTCTGACCGTTAGAAAGGCAATTCAGTCCGATGAAAGCGAAGAGGCGTCCGCCGCGGCGGACGCCTCATTTTGTTTTGTTCCAACAACACCGGTTCATCCGCGCAAAGAATGTCTGCTAGATCGGCCTTAGGCCGCTTCCGACGCCACTGAATAAGAGAGCATCAGAATGCCGCTCGGCAATGTCTTGCTCTCCTTCAGATGCAATAGCTGACGCCGTCCCTCTGGCAGCAGTGGAACCCCGCTCCCCAGCATCACCGGCATCACCACCACTTCCACAGCATCCACAAGTCCAGCATCGAGCAGGCTGCGAAACAACACGCTGCCGCCGGAGAGCCAGATGTCCTTGCCCGGCTGCGCCTTCAACGCGGCCACGGCCTCCGCAACACCGCTGCTCAGGATGGTGACGCCGGGGTGCTCTTCCGGCTTCAGCGTGCTGGATACGACGATCCAGCGCTGGCCAAGATCCGGCCACTGAGCCGCCCTCACCCTCGCAATCTCAAACGTTCGCCGGCCCATCAGCAGCGTGTCGAACTGCGCGTAAATTGCCGCGTAATCCAACGCAGGATCAGACACGAACCAGTCATTCTCGCCGTTGGGTCCGGCAATAAAGCCATCCAGGCTCATGGCCACGCCGTAACGTAAGCGCCGCAATTCGACCTCCGATCACCCAGGCCTACCCCTCTTCCGCCTCGCGCAGTTTGGCAATCACGGTGAAGTCTTCGAGCGTAGTGATGTCTCCCTTGATCTCGCCGTGCGTGGCCAATTCCCGCAGCAGCCGGCGCATGATCTTGCCGGAGCGGGTCTTGGGCAGCGCCTCGGTAAAGCGGATATCGTCCGGCCGGGCCAGCGAGCCGATCTCCTTCGAGACCCACTTCCGCAGCTCGTCCTTCAACTGCTCGCTGGGATAGTTGCCGCTTTCAAGTGAAACAAACGCGGAGATCGCCTGGCCCTTCAGCTCGTCCGGTCGGCCCACTACCGCGGCCTCGGCCACTTTGGGATGGGCGACCAGGGCCGACTCGACCTCCATGGTGCCGAGGCGATGGCCGCTCACATTGATCACGTCGTCCACCCGGCCCATCAACCAGAAGTAGCCGTCGGCGTCCATGCGCGCGCCGTCGCCGGTAAAGTAGCTGCCCGGCACGTCGCTCCAGTAGGTCTTCCGGTAGCGTTCGGGATCGCCATAGACGGTGCGCGCCATCGAAGGCCAGGGCTTGCGGATGACCAGCAGGCCGCCGCTTCCCGCGGGCACAGGTTCACCTTCCTTGTTGACCACTTCGGGCTGAATGCCGAAAAAGGGCCGCGTAGCCGAGCCGGGCTTGGTGGGCACAGCGCCGGGAATCGGCGCAATCAGAATGGCGCCCGTCTCGGTCTGCCACCATGTATCCACGATGGGGCAGCGGTTGTGGCCGATCTTCTCCCGGTACCACATCCACGCCACGGGGTTGATCGGTTCGCCCACCGTTCCCAGCAGGCGCAGCGAGTCCAGCCGGTGCTTTTCCACATGCTGGTCGCCCCACTTCATAAATGCTCTGATGGCCGTGGGCGCGGTGTAGAAGATGCTCACATGATGGTCGTCGACGATCTTCCAGAAGCGGGAAAAATCGGGCCAGTTGGGCGCGCCTTCATACATCAGCACGGTGGCCCCGTTCTGCAGCGGCCCATACACCACATACGAGTGCCCGGTAACCCATCCGATATCCGCCGTGCACCAGAAAACGTCCTCGTCCCGAATATCGAAAACATACTTGGTGGTCAGGTAGGTCTGCACCGCGTAGCCGCCGGTGGTGTGAACCAGCCCTTTGGGCTTGCCCGTGGTGCCGGAGGTGTAAAGAATGTACAGCGGATCCTCCGAATCCAGTTCTTCAGCCGGGCACTCGGGCGCTGCTGCCGCCACCAGATCGTGCCACCAGCGGTCGCGGCCCTCCACCATCTGCACCGGGCTGCCGCTACGGCGGTAGACCACCACGTGCTTCACGGTGGGACAGGCGGCCATGGCCTCATCCACGGTCTGCTTGAGCTGGATCTCCTTGCCCCGGCGGTAGCTCGTGTCCTGGGTGAGAATGGCCACGCACTCTGAGTCGTTCACGCGGTCGGCGATGGCGTTGGCGGCAAATCCGCCAAAGATCACCGAATGGACGGCTCCGATGCGCGCGCAGGCCAGCAGAGCAATGGCCAACTCCGGCGTCATGCCCATGTAGACGGCCACGCGGTCGCCCTTCTTGATGCCCAGCGCCTTCAGGGCATTGGCGAACTTTTGCACTTCGGCGTGCAACTCGGCGTAGGTCAGCCGGCGCACCTCGCCTGGCTCGCCCTCCCAGATCAGCGCGGCCTTGTCCCGGCGGGCTCCCAAAGCGTGCCGGTCCACGCAGTTGTAGCTTAGGTTCAGCTTGCCGCCCACAAACCACTTTGCCCAGGGCAGATCCCACTCCAGCACCTTGTCCCAGGGCTTGAACCAGTGCAGATCCTTCGCCACCCCGGCCCAGAAGCTCTCCGGATCGTCGATCGATTGCTTGTAGAGCGCCTCGTACTGCTCCAGGCTCTGGATGTGGGCCTTCGCACTGAACTCGGCAGGCGGCGGAAAGACGCGGTCTTCGCGCAGTGTCGAGTCGATATCCCGATTGGCGGCAACTGGGTTGGCAACAGCGGAATCGGGCAGGGAAGACATACGAACCGTCCTTTGGGGAAGAGAGATCGAAACGGCTCGCGGCGCGGCTCGGGATGCAGCTCCCGCGGAGACTCCGTGTGCGTGTAACTCTACCGAGCGAGGCGCACAAACGGCAAGTGGCCGGAGAAAATGGCGCGTGGGGCTGGCGCGTTCAGAACCAGCGGGCTTTGGAGGCGGGCTGGCGTCCGTCCGCTACACGGCCTTCTTCTGCGCGTGAACGTACTCCCGCAGCGCTGCATTGATGCGGCTTTGGTACCGCCGTCCGGTGGCGCGGAAAAATGCGACGACCTCGGCATCCAGCCGCAGAGTAATCTGCTGCTTGTTCTCGGCCGGAATCAGCTCCGAGACGCGCCGCCAGCCGGTGCTGGGCTGCTCGGGAATATCGCTCAGGTCGATGTCTTCGTCGCGCAACTCGCGCAACGCCTGCATCTGCTCTGGAGTCATCCGCGGCGGATTCTCGGGATCAAACCGAAACCTGACCATTCCAGTATTCGATGAGCTCATTGTGTGTCGCCCTCCTGGCGGAAATGATGCGAGTTAGATCCGAGCGGGGAGTGAAAACGACCATAAGGACAAACTCCTCGACTCGTCCGATCACCTGCCACCGTTCCTCCCCGTCGTGGTCGCCCTCGTCTGGGCGCTCGATGCGGTTCGGGTCCCGGAAGACATGAGTGGCGTAATCAAAAGTCACCCTGTGCTTACACAGGTTGGCTTGAGCTTTCGCCGGATCCCACTCGAACTCCAAAGGATTTGGCGCCTGCCAATTGAAGGACTGCAGTTTCATTCATATTGCCTTTCCTCCCGGTTCGGGCAGCCCAGATTCACTGAACAGCCGACGGCTCCCACCGCCAACTACAGAATACCACAAATATACCTATAAATGTAGCTACGATGCCAGACTTCGTCCTGGATTACCGACCCGGGACCGGTCGTTCCTTTCCGCACCTGCCATATGGCGGTTGATCCGGAGCCTTACCCACAAGCGCGCAAAAGGCCAGGTACTCATCCACGGCGGCGCGGAAGTTGGATTCCAGGCTATCCGCGTCGGCCCCTTCATAAACAATGGAGTCGCGCATGCCGAGCAGCGATCCGTGCAGAACTCGATCCTCCGCGCTGTATTCGACCGAGCCGTCGTAGCCCTTGTACTGGAGTGTTTGGCTCATGGAATCCCCTTTTGCTTCTGCGGACTTCCCGGGTCTCAAAGTCGAGACTTGGGGCACCCATTTCATATCGGCAGTTGATGGCAGACTCAAGCGTACCGCTTCCGGTGCCATACCCACGCGGTGCGGATGATCTCGTCGAGTTGGGTGTACCTGGGCTTCCAGCCCAGTTCCCGGATCGCCTTCTCCGAGCTGGCAACCAGCACGGCGGGGTCGCCGGCGCGGCGGGGATGGATTTCGGCGGGGATCGGGTGGCCGGTGACGCGGCGGGCCGATTCGATGACCTCGCGGACGCTGAATCCCTGGCCATTTCCCAAATTGAGAATCAGCCGGTCCCGCGTCTCCAGCGCATCCAGGGCCAGCAGATGCGCGTCGGCCAGGTCGGAGACGTGGATGTAGTCGCGGATGCAGGTCCCGTCCGGCGTCGGGTAGTCGTCGCCATAGATGCGGATCGACGGGCGGCGGCCGAGGGCGACATCGAGAACCAGCGGAATCAAGTGGGACTCGGGCTCGTGTGCCTCGCCGCGAGCCACGCCGTCCGGCCCCTCCAGGTCTCCAGCCGCTCCAGCCACGTTGAAGTAGCGCAGCGATGCGTAGCGCAGGCCGTGAATGCGGTTGAACCAGTCGAGCATGTGCTCCACCAGCAGCTTGGACTCGCCATAGGCGTTGCCCGGCAGAAGGCGCGCATCCTCTTGAATCGGAATGGACTCCGGCTCCCCGTAAACGGCGGCGGTGGAGGAGAAAACCAGCCGGCGTGGACCGTGAGCCAGAATCGCTTCCAGCAGAGAGAGGGTGGACGCGGTGTTGTTGCGAAAGTAGATCTCGGGCCGCGCCATGGACTCGCCGGCTTCGATGAGGGCGGCAAAGTGGAGCACGCCGTCGAAGGGCCGGCCTTGGGCTTTGGCGGTGGTGAAGATATTTTCAAGCGCGGGCCGATCCGCCAGCTCTCCCTCCACAAATTCCACACCCGCAGGCAGCAGCTCTCGCCGGCCGTGGCTCAGGTTGTCAAAAACCACCACCAGATGCCCCTGTTCGGCAAGCAGGCTCGCGACTGTGCCACCGATGTACCCCGCGCCCCCTGTAACCAATATCTTCACAAAAAACTGCCCTTTCCCGAGCACTCTGGTTTACCCTGTCAGTATTACTACAGGGTATGGTTGGGATGGCCCAAAGCCGCCCTTCTTCAGACCGTCGCCCAGGCGGCTTACCCTATACTAAGTGCTGAGCGCCGTTCGATATTGGCGCTGGGCATGGTGGCTGCTGGCTTCGTCTCGCCGCAAGCCAGGCAATAGGCTTTCCTTCCGGGAAGCAGAAGATTGCAGGTTTTTTGGTTGGATGCCTTGGACTTGAATTGGAGCGCCTCAATGCCCAGGGTCTATGCGGCTCACATTGCGAAGTGCGCGGATCATGGCAAGGCCGTGCTTGCCCGCAATTGTTACGGCTTCCCCTGGCCGTTCGCAACAGGCATGATGACGGATTCCCCCCTTCTCCCCATCGGATTTACCTTGGGGCGATCTCAAATGGGCCGGGCGGCCGGGCGAATCGCGGCAGATTCACCCCGGAACGAGAGAGCGCGGCGTCATCCGCCGGGATGCAAATTGCATCTAACCGATTGTAGCGGGCACGGACTGCGGCCTCGTTCCGGCCGGCTGAAGCAGGTTCGGGGTTGCGCACGAGTCGCGCGGGAAATTGAAGACCTCCGCGCGCGTTCTTTTCCCCGATTCGCTGCTGCCTCCGGTCGTGCCTGCTTTGAAAATGCGGTTCTGCGACGTCTCAACGGACGCAAACGAGGTCTGAAAACATGGCGGTGACATACTACCCGGAAAGTACCAACCTCGGTTTGCTCCCCGAACCCGAGAGCCGCTCCGCCTCGTTTATCACCAGTAAGGTGATCAACGGGATCATCCTTGCCCTGAGCATCTACGTCGGATTGACGGTCAAGCATGTGGTCGATGCGCACAAGTATGAGCAGACGCAGTTGATCGTCCCAAACACTCCGCCCAAGATCAAGGCCAAGGTACCCCCGCCGCCTCCGGCGCAGGATATGCCCAAGCTGCCCGAGCTGAAGCTGGACGCTCCCAGGATCGCGATGCCCAAGCCCAAGCCGGAGCCCAAGTTGCCTGACGTGAAGATGGAAGCCAAGGTAGCGATGCCGGCCATCAAACCGTCCAGGACTTCCGTCATACTGGCGCCGCAGCCCAAAACGGCCCTGAAGCCCGCGGCCATGCCGGCGCAGGACAACCACGTCAAGCCCTCGACGGCGCCCGTGCATCTGGGCCAGACCTTCGGCGTCATTCCGAATCCCAACGCCAAAGGGCCAGCCACCATCGCGGCCATCGGCAACGAATATGGCAATATGAGGGGTCCGGCCATCGCGCCCCATGGAGTGCCAGGCTCGACCGGCATTGGCGATGGAATTAAATTCGGCAACAACGGCGGCAGGCCCGGCGGCAAGGTAGCCTCGGCCAGCATTCCGGACGCCGCGAAGGCCACCCCATCGGGTAACGTGGGCAAGGTAGCATCGGCCGGCATTTCCGCCGCACCCACAGCCGTGGTGGCAGCCCCCAGGGCGGTCGCCGAACCGGTCCCCACCGATCTGGTGGTCATCTCCAAGCCTGAGCCCCAGTACACCAGCGAGGCCCGGCAGTTGAAGGTTCAGGGCGATGTCATCCTGCGGGTAACCTTTACCGCCGCCGGCCGGGTTGTGGTGCAAGGCTTGGTGCATGGACTGGGTCATGGCCTGGATGAAGAAGCTCGCCGGGTGGCGCAACTGATACGATTTCGTCCAGCCACCCGCAACGGACAGGCGGTCGACTTGACGACCAATATCACCGTTTCGTTTCAGTTGGCGTAGCATTTACGTTGAACACAGAAACAAAGGCTGAGCTCAGCCGCGCGACGCCGAAACGACACTCGCGGCCAGAGGAAGACCTGGAAGAACTTGCCCTAGGAGTTTGACATGACGTTTCGGAAGATCCCCCTCACCATCCTGATCCTTATTCTGGCCGTACCCTGCGCGTACGCAAAGAAGCAACCGAAGTACGAACAGGCGCACCAACTCACCGCCGAACAGGCCGCGCTGGTGGAAAGAGCCGTCGGACGCGAAAAGGTGCTGATCAAGGCCATTCAGCAGCGCACGCCGCTGGTGGAGACCTACATCCAGAACACGCGGCCCGACGTGAAGCTCTACGAGGTGCCGGTCGAAGACCAGTACACGCTGAGCCGCGTCGACTTCGGCAGGGGCTTCTTCGACAAGACATACGAACCCCGCTCGGCCGTCAAGCACGGCTTCTTCAAGGGTTCGCTTGGGGCCATCACCGGGCTGACCAAGGCGCTGGGGCTGGAGCGGTTCACCTACTCCCCCACCGGCTTCATGCAGATGATGTTCCTCGACCCCACGGGCTTTGACAACCAGCACTACGTCTTCAGCTTTGTGCGGCCGGAGTTTCTGGGCTCGGTCCGCACCTGGGTCTTCGACGTGCACCCCAAGGTATCCGGCATGGGCCGGTTCTATGGCCGCATCTGGATCGAGGACGAGGATGGCAACGTAGTCCGCTTCAACGGCACCTACACCGGGCCCCACTCCGAGGATTCCTCGAAATACTACTTCCACTTCGACAGTTGGCGGATGAACGTGCAGCCCGGAATCTGGCTGCCCGTCGCCGTCTATGTGGAAGAGACGACCCGCATCGAAAGCGCGAAGACCGTCGGACTGCGGGCCCAGACTCACTTCTGGGGCTACTCCCTCAAGCTGCCCACCAGGGATAGCGAGAACGTCAGCGTGAAGGTGGACGACGCCGTCGACAAGAGCGACGACTCGCAGGACGTGAGCCCGCTGCAGGCCACGCGCGCCTGGGTCACCCAGGCGGAAAACAACGTGATCGACCGCTTGGTGGAGGCCGGCCTGGTAGCGCCGCTCGATCCAGGCGGCTACGAAAACAAGGTCCTGGACCAGATCGTGATCAACCTGGTCGTGCCCAACAACCTGGCCTTTACCGACCAGTTGCATACCCGCATCCTGCTTTCGACCACCGTGGAAACCACCACGGTCGGCAACACCATCCTCATCAGCAAGGGGCTCATCGATACCCTGCCCAGCGAGGAAGCGATCGCCTCGGTGGTGGCCATGGAACTGGCCCACATCGCCATGGGCCATCATATCGACACCCGCTACGCCTTCAACGACCGCCTCATGTTCCCCGACGAGTCGGCCTTCCAGCGCATCTACATGTACCACTCGGACCACGACAACGCGGAAGCCGCCAGGAAGGCCTTAGAGTACCTGCAGAACTCCATGTACAAGGACAAGCTGCCCTCGGCGGGCCTCTACTATGCGCAGTTGGTCGATCGCGCCAAGGTGCTCAAGGGTCTCAACTCTCCCAAGCTCGGCGATTCGCTGCTCAAAGCCGACGGAACCCCGTGGATGGCCGACCTGCAGAAGATGGCGCCCAAGCTGAACTGGGACGATCTCACCCAGACTGCTGCGCTGCCTCTCGGCAGTTGGCTCAAGACCGATCCCTGGGACGACAAGGAGCACATGCTCAACGCCAAACGGTATGCGCCCATGAACGCCCGCGACAAGATGCCATTCGAAGTGACGCCGATCTTCTACAAGCTGCAGCGCTATGATGCGGCCCGCGTCGAAGCCCCGACAGCACCCGCCGCGGCCGCCCCCACGCCTGGAACTGGCGCGCAGCCTGCCGCGGGCGACCAGCCGGCAGCCCCGCCGGCTGCTGCTCCTGCAACGCCCCCGCCCGCTGCGGCGCCCACGCAAACTGCGCCGGCACAACAGTAGAGCAAACTTCGAGAACCCTGGCCGGTACGCGCCGCGCAACTCATCCCGGACAGGGTTCTCGCTTGATGTTCACACTGCCTTGGCGCAGATTCACCCCGCCTCCCCCGGAATGGATTAACATTGTGCCCACCCGTTTTCCATCTATGAAACGATCGATCGTCGTTTGGCTCTCCATCCTGCTTGCCGCCGCAACCTTATCCGCGCGCGCGCAGGTGGCCCCCTCGGCCACCGCCCGGCAGTTTTCCATCACCGCCGGCGTCCTCGCGTCCGGCTTTCAGCCCGACTACCAGGGAGGAATCACCGCTCAAGCCAGCCCATACCCCCTGTATGGCGCGGGCGCCTATGTGGACGTGGAGTTTAACCGTTGGGTTCAGGTTGAAGCGGAAGGACGCTGGCTGCGCTTCAACCAGTACCTGAACATCAACCAGAGCAACTACCTGATAGGCCCCCGGATTCCCATCCACCGCTTCTGGCGGGCAACCCCCTATGCCAAGGTGCTGATCGGCCTCGGGGATATGACTTTTGCATACGGCGACGCCACGGGCCGATTCACCGACATCGCCTACGGCGGCGGCGTGGACATCAAGCTGACCAAGAGGATCAGCGCACGCGGCGACTTCGAGTACCAGCAGTGGCCCCAGTGGTTGAATAGCTCGCTCTATCCCTACGGCGCCAGCGTCGGCATCGGCTACAAGATCTTCTGAGAGCGGCGCTGAAGCGCTTTCGCCACTGCGCAGACTGACCACAAATAGAAAGGGCCATCCGCCGCGGCGGATGGCCCTTCTGCTTGAAGCAAAGTTGAACGGCGTTATGCCGGCGAAGGCGAACCCTCCGGATAGCTTGGTCCGCTGCGGCTCTCCGGCTTGAGAACCTGCTGCACGTCGGGGCTGCCGGTATCGCTGGGCGTGGCCAGAATCGAGCGCAGCGGCGGCAATTCCTGGCCCTCGATCAGCATCCTCACCTCTTCGGCGTCGATGGTTTCGCGCTCCAGCAGTGCCGCGGCGATGCGGTGCATCGCGTCCGCATGCGATTCGACGATCGAATGAGCCGATTGGTAGGCCTCGTCGATCAGACGGCGCACCTCGAGGTCGATCTGCCGCGCCGTCTCCTCGCTGAAGTCGCGATGTTGCGCGATCTCGCGGCCCAGGAAGATCTGCTCCTCCTTCTTGCCGAAGGTGAGCGGACCCAGCCGGCTCATGCCGTACGCGCAGACCATGCGCCGGGCCAGATCGGTGGCGCTTTCAATATCGCTCCCCGCGCCGGTGGACATCTGGTTGAGAAAGATTTCTTCCGCCACCCGTCCGCCGTAAGAAATGGCCAGATTGGCTTCCAGGTATTCCCGCGTGTAATTGTGCCGGTCGCCGGGCAAAAAGATGGTCACGCCCAAAGCCATGCCGCGCGGGATGATGGTGACCTTGTGGATCGGGTCGGAGTGCTCGCGCCGGAACGACACCAGCGCATGGCCCGCCTCGTGATAGGCGGTCACCCGCTTCTCTTCCTCGGTCAGCAGCATGGACTTGCGCTCGGCGCCCATGAGCACCTTGTCCTTGGCCAGCTCGAAGTCGTACATGGTGACCTGCTTGCGATTCATGCGCGCAGCGCTCAGAGCGGCCTCGTTGACCATATTGGCCAGGTCGGCGCCGCTGAAGCCGGGCGTTCCGCGGGCCAGCACGTTCAGGTTGGTGTCGTCGGAGACCGGAACCTTCTTCACATGCACTTGCAGGATTTCCTCGCGGCCGCGCACGTCGGGCAACCCCACCACCACGCGGCGGTCGAAGCGCCCAGGCCTGAGCAGCGCGGGGTCCAGCACGTCCGGGCGGTTGGTGGCCGCCACCAGGATCACGCCGTCGTTGGATTCAAAGCCGTCCATCTCTACCAGCAACTGGTTCAGCGTCTGCTCGCGCTCGTCGTGCCCGCCGCCGAGGCCAGCGCCGCGATGGCGGCCCACGGCGTCGATTTCGTCAATAAAAATAATGCAGGGCGCGTTCTTCTTGCCCTGCTCGAACAGGTCGCGGACGCGGCTCGCGCCCACGCCCACAAACATCTCCACAAAGTCGGAGCCGGAAATCGAGAAGAACGGCACATTGGCCTCGCCGGCCACGGCCCTCGCCAGCAGCGTCTTGCCGGTTCCCGGAGAACCCACCAGCAACACGCCCTTGGGAATGCGCCCGCCCAGCTTCTGGAACTTCGCCGGCTCGCGCAGGTATTCGATGATCTCCTTCAGCTCGTCCTTGGCCTCGTCCACGCCGGCCACGTCCTTGAAGGTGACCTTCTTCTGCTGCATCGAGAGCAGCCGCGCGCGGCTCTTGCCGAACGACAACGCCTTGTTCCCGCCCGACTGCATCTGCCGCATGAAGAAGAACCAGATGGCGCCCAGCAGAACGAACGGACCCAGGTTGATCAACAACTGCAACGGGAAGTTGCTCTGCTGGTCCTTGATGGAGAAGTTCACATTGGCGGCCAGCATCGCCTTCTTGAGGTCTTCGTAATCACTCCCGACCGTAGTGTGGAACTGATCCTTGGGCGAAGCCTTCAGGTGGCCGCGCAGATCGCTGCCCTGAATGGCCGCATCCATCACTAGCCCCTGCTGCACCTTGTTGTACAGATCGGAGTAGGGGATCTCCGCATCCTTGCCCACGCCGGCGCCCTTCTGCCACACGCCGACAAGAAGCATGAGGCAAATGAGGATGAAGACCCAGAACATGATCGATCTAACGGTCGAATTCACCAGGATCCCTCTCTTCCAGCATTGGAGAAGCCGCTCAACGGGTCTCCAGCACCGTCTACATCCCCTTTTAGACGCCCCTACCTTCCTCAAAGTCACAGAAAGTACAGGAAATCTTGGCGGCAGACACAACAACCTCGCCGCCCAGAAGAGCAGTAACTACGATTGTACTCTCAACGCCGAAAGTCTTGCAGCTATCCGGAGGCCGCTTACGCGGCGGCGTCCGGGAGGTCAACCGTCCACTGAAACTCCCGTCTGGAAAGACTCGGCGCCAGCCTCCTCCAAGCTGGTTGCCACGATGCGGATTCCCGGCGCAGGATCCAATTCCACTCCCCGCATCCAGACGATATGGCCATCGAGTTCGAGGACCGGCCACACTCTCCGGCAAGAGCCAGTAACCCGTAGCCGCTCCAGCACTTCCTTCACCTTGCGCGGGCCGCTCGAGTAGCGCAGCCGCACCCGGTCGCCCGCCCTCCAGTTGCGCAGAGTCGCCACGCGGTCAAACCTCGCTGCGGAAATACTCTGTCTTGTATCAGGGCACGACTTCAGTCGTGCCGCAGATGCAACAGAATCGACGTGAGCTTTAGCCCTTGGGGGAACTCCTCCCTGAGATCTGCCTCCCACTTGACTCTCATCATCGGCCTCCAAAGCCGCGGAAGAGTCAACGTCAATCCGCAGCCGGAGCCCAAAGGCCGCAGCCGTGACCTCACCTGGAATCGCCACGAAGTATTCCGGCGTAGCCTCCTCCGTTGTGCCACCTGCCGCGACCGGCAAGACCTCCATTCGCAACTCCCTCGGCGTTCGCTCCGCCCGGAGCCCCTCAGCCAGCTCAAGCCTTTGTCCAGCACGCCCTGTCAGGGCCAACAAACGCAACGCCTCAGTCGAGGGAAAGTCGACCGCCACGCTCAGATGCTCCGCGGCATAGCGCAAGAGCCGTCGCTGGAGCGCCAATGGGAGCACGGCGAGCCGGGTAACATCAAGAGCCAGACCATCGCCCGCCGCGCGGCCCCCGCCCCGCACAGGGCGTCCCGGCAGCAGCAACTGAGGCGCGATGCGGGCCACTTCGCCTTCCCACCACGCCTCCTCGTCGCGGGCCAGCGCGGCCATCTGCGCCAGGTGCTCGCGCAGCCGCGGGTTCCAGCCCTCCAACAACGGCAGCAACTCGTGCCGGATGCGGTTGCGGGTAAAGGTGAGGTGACGGTTCGACGAGTCCTCCCGCCAGCGCTGCCCCAGTGAGTTCAAATAAGCCTCCACTTGGGCCCGCGTAGCCCCCAGCAGCGGACGCAGAATCCGTCCCTCCGGAAACTCGACCGCCGGGTGAATGCCGCTCAGCCCCTCGGTCCAGGCTCCGCGCAGAAATTTGGCCAGCACCGTCTCCGCCTGGTCGTCGCGGGTATGGGCGGTGGCCACAGCCTCCACCTCGCCCGAGGCCAGCAGTTGCCGGAACCACCCATAGCGCAGCCGCCGCGCCGCCTCCTCAATGCTTTCGGTAGCCTTGCCGGATTCTCCGCTGGCCCTTGCCTCCGCCGCTGTATCCACCCTCGCCTCGTGAAAGGGCAGGCCCAGTTCCGCCGCCAGCCCGCGCGCAAACTCCAGGTCGCCATCGGCCTCGGCCCCGCGCAGGCCGTGATGCAGGTGGGCGGCGTGCAACACCAGGCCCAGTTCTACGCTCCGTTCCTTGAGCGCCCGCAGCAGGCCCACCGAGTCCGCGCCGCCGGAAAGACCCACGGCCAGCCGCAGACCCGGCTTGAGCAGCGTTGTGTCGATCGGCAGTCCAGGGGACGGCGTTGTTGGCAGCGTTCGGCGCATCCCAAAATCATACGGCCCCGATGCGGCGCCTTGCCGGAGAAGATTCCCCGAGGGAATGCCGCACACAATGCCTGCTCCATCCAATGCCCTGCCGTTGTATACTCCACCCGTAATGCAAGTATTCGCGATTCTTCCCGCTGCGGGGCTCGGCACACGGATGGCCGGGCCGCAGCCCAAACAGTTTCTCGCCCTCAACGGCCTCCCCATCCTGATTCATTCGCTGCGCGCTTTTGCCGCGGTGAAGCGGGTAACGGCGATCTATGTGGCCGTGCGCAAACCGGAGATCGAGCGCGTCCAGGCCCAAATCGCCGAGTACGCAGCCGACTACGGCTTTGCCGGCCGCGTCCGCGTAGTCGAGGGCGGCGACAACCGCCAGCAGTCGGTTTCAAACGCACTGGCCGCCCTGCCTGCCGAGCCCGACGATATTGTCCTGGTCCACGACGCAGTGCGCCCGCTGATCGATGTCGCCACCATCGACCGCACCATCGACGCGGTCGCCGAGTTCGGGGCGGCCATCGTCGGCCTGCCTGCGGTGGACACCATCAAGCAGGTGGAGCGCACCGCCCACGGCGCCCTCGTGACCTCGACCATCCCCCGCGAGTTCATCGTGTTGGCGCAGACCCCACAGGGCTTCCGCTACGGCCTGTTGCAGCGCGCTTTCGCCGAGGCCACCGCGGACGGCTTTATCGGCACCGACGAGGCCTCGGTCGTGGAGCGCGCCGGCCTTCCGGTAGCCGTGGTCCACGGTTCTCAGGTTAATCTGAAGATTACCCAGCAGGGCGACCTGGAGTTGGCCGAGTTCTACCTCCGCCAGCGCGCCCGCTGATTGCGGCTGGTTGAAACAAAAATGCTGTCATCCTGAGCGGAGCACCAAATACTGGATGTCATTCTGAGCGACGCTGAGTCCGCCGCGGCGGACGAAGGGGAGTCGAAGAACCTGCGGTTGCTTATTCATTTCTTTGGCGCAACCGAGAATTCGCTGACCTCCGAAATGCTTCAAGAACAGGCACGGTAACTATGGAAACAAGGATCGGATTTGGCTATGACTCGCACGTCTTCGAACCGGGCGTGCCGCTGCGCATCGGTGGACTGACGCTCGACCACCCGGAGGGCCTGGCCGGCCACTCCGACGGCGACGTGCTGCTGCACGCTATCACCGACGCCCTGCTGGGCGCCGTAGCCGCCGGCGACATCGGCAGCTTCTTCCCTTCCGGCGACCCGCGCTGGAAAGACGCCGACTCGGTCATCTTTCTCAGCCTGGCTCTCGAAGAGTTGCAGCACGCCGGCTACCGCATCGTGAACATCGACACCACGCTCATTCTGGCCGCGCCCAAAATCGCCCCCATCGCCGGCGAGATGCGCGCCCGCGTCGCCGATCAGCTGGGCATTGACATCGACCAGGTGAGCATCAAGGCCAAGACCCCCGAAGGCCTGGGCCTCGATCACGTGGCCCAATGCCACGCCGTCGCCCTGGTCGAGCGCGTTCAGGAACCCGACGACCTGAAAACCATGTCCGCCGTCATCGAAAGCCAGCGTCCGCTCGAAGATGTAGTCGAAGACCTGCTCAGCTCCGTCCACGGCGCCCACAAGAAGCGCGGCGTCACGGTCTACGACACCGAGGACATTACGTAAGGCAGGGAATAGGGAATGGGGAATAGGGAACAGAGAACAGAGATTAGGGATTAGGGAACAGGGAACAGCGTCCGGCTCTTTCCTACCCCTAAATGCACCGTGCCCCATCCTTTTCGCGCTTTTTGCGAAAAGGGTGGGAAACCACGAACCCAGGACGTGCCTTTTGCATAAGCCTGTCGCAGCCGGAGGTCTTTTCCAGATGAATCTGCGCCCCCTTGCACTCCTTGCCGCCGCTCTCTTTTGCGCTCTGCCCTTCGGCCTCTCCGCCCAGACCCCCGACTGGCGCACCCCTGCCGAAGCCTCGGACTACCGCACCACCCCCGACTACGCCGAAACCGTCGCTTACCTGGAGCGGATCGCGCAAGCCGCCCCCACCCAAGTCAAAATCGAAAACTTCGGCAAGACCGGCGAGGGCCGCGACCTCAAGATCGTCATCGCCTCCAAAGACGGCGTCTTCGACCCCGCCGCCATCCACGCCTCCGGCCGCGTCATTCTCCTCGTCCAGAACTCCATCCACGCCGGCGAGATGGACGGCAAGGATGCCTGTCTCGCCCTGCTCCGCGACATCGTCATCGCCAAAACCCAAGCCGCTCTCCTCGATCACGTCGTCTTCGTCTTCATCCCCGTCTACAACATCGACGGCCACGAGCGACGCTCGGCCTTCAACCGCATCAACCAGAACGGCCCCGAGCTGGCCGGCTGGCGCGGCAACGGCAGCAATCTTAACCTGAACCGCGACTACATGAAGGCCGACGCCCCTGAAACCCGCGCCTTTCTCAAAATGTTTCATCGCTGGCTGCCCGACTTCTTCGTCGACGACCACGTCACTGACGGTGCGGACTTCCAGTACGACCTGACCTTCGCCATCGACGACACGCCCGACGTTGCGCCAGCCACGGCCAAATGGCTTCGCGCCGCCGTCACCCCCGAGCTGGAGCGCCAGGTCAACGCCTCCGGCCACGTCGCCTTCCCTGCCCTCATCAACCTCAACAACGACACCGACCCCGCGCAGGGCCTGGCCTTCAACCCTGATCGGCCCCGCTTCTCCACCGGCCAGATGATCCTCGAAGACCGTCCCGGCCTGCTGGTGGAGCTGCACATGCTCAAGGACTACAAGACCCGCGTCTCCGGCAACTACGAGATTCTGCGGGCGCTGCTTGAGGTCATGAACCGCGACGCGGCCAAGCTGATTGCCCTGAATCGCGAGGCCGACGCCGCGGCTGCCAAACTGGGCGCGTACCCCTTCAGCAACGAAAGATTCCCGCTGGCCATCGACTGGAACGGCGAAACCACCCCGGTCGTCTTTCACGGCTATAAGTTCACCCGCGCCCTGAGCGAAATCTCCGGCGCCATGTGGGTAAGCTACTCGCACGAGCCCTGGAACGTGACTCTGCCCCTGGCCACCGGCGCCAAAGTTACCGCTTCGGTCACGCTCCCCGCCGGTTACATCGTGCCCGCGCAGTGGACCCAGGCCATCGACGTGCTGTCCGCGCACGACGTAACCCTCCGCCGCACCACCGCCCCCTGGACCGGCAAAGTCGAGCGCTACCGCTGCTCTGGAATGCAGTGGCAGGCGCTGCCCTTCGAGGGCCGCCACCCCATCTTTGGCGGCGAGAACCCAGGCGCCCAGTCCGGCCGCTACGGCCAATGCACGCTCACCAACGAAACCCTCACCTTCCCCGCCGGTTCGGTCGTGGTCCCGCTCGATCAGAGGCTTTCGAAGGTCGCCATTCACTGGCTTGAGCCCGACGCGCCCGACTCTGCCCTGCGCTGGGGCTTCTTCGATCCCATCTTCGAGCAAAAGGAATATGGCGAGGCCTACGTCCTTGAAAAACTGGCCCGCGAAAACCTCGCCAAAGACCCGGCCCTCAAAGCCGAGTTCGAACACCGCATCCAGTCCGACAACCGCTTTGCCTCGAGCCCCGACGCCCGCCTCGAGTTCTTCTACGAGCGCTCGCCGTGGTTCCAGGAGAACCACGTAGGCGAGTACCCGGTCGGCCGCCTGCTCTCCCTCGACGGCCTGCCGCTGGAGTAGAGGAGTTGTCGCGAATTACAAATGTGGCACTTGATAGCGCAGGATTTGCTCGTCCACGGTGACAAGAACCAGCCCTTCCAGTTGCGCCTGCGCCACCAAAAGCCGGTCGAATGGGTCGCGATGCACCTGCGGAAGCGCCCCTGCCCACTCCGCCTGCTCGACGGTGATGGGCAAGAGCAGGAAGTCGTGCTCCTCAATGGCTTGTCCAACCGGTTTTCCGAAGATCAACTTCCCCGATGCCCGCTTGATGGCAATCTCCCAAACCGTCGCCGCACTGACAAAGACCTGGTTCCGCGGCGAAGCAATTGCCGCGCGAAGTGCGTCCGGCAAATGAGCATCGTTGGAGTCCCACCATAAGAAGGCGTGCGTATCGAGCAGCAGTTTCATCGCGCTATAGCCCGAAGTCCTGGAGCACATCCTCCGGCAGCGGTGCGTCAAAGTCCTCTGCGATATAGGTAATCCCGAGCAGGTTTTGCCCAGGCTTCCGCGCCAAATTCGACTCTGGCGCTAAGGCAACCAGCTTCGCCATAGGTTTCCCAGCCTTGGCAATCACGAACTCCTCGCCCTTCGCCACCCGCTCCACCAGGCTGGATAGCTGTGTCTTGGCTTCATAGAGATTCACTTGTGTGCTCGCCATGAGTCAGTCTCCGATACCCCGATTGTGGACCAATTTCCATGGTTGGTCAAGTTGGTCAACAACCTTCTCTCATTGTGGGCCGATTCGTCCAGTTGGTCAAGTTGGTCAAGCGGTTGCGAGCCCGGTCTCCGGCGCAAGCACATTCCCCTGTTCTCCCTTCCTTAAACCACGCGGCGGATTTCAATTGCGCTTTTCCGGGTTTGGCCTTACCTTGTCTCAGAGTTTCCATTCCACTTCCGGAGTGTTCTCTATGCACGCTTTAGCGCTTCTTTTGCAAAGCCAGCCCGATCCCGAAATGGTCAAGCACATCGTCATGACCATGCTCGCAATCATCCCCATCATCATTGTGGTGGCGATTGCCATTGTGATGGTGCCCTGCTGGTTCATCCTGAAGAAAGCCGGCTTTACACCGTGGCTCTCGCTGCTGTGCATCGTTCCGTCGCTCGGCACCCTGGTTCTGCTTTACCTGCTGGCCTTTGCCGACTGGAAGATTGTGCCCGCGCCTCAGCCGGGTTGGCCGCCGCAACCGCCCTACCCGCCCCAGCCGCCATTGCCGCCCCTTGCCTGAGCCGGTCCGCGCCAGCCGGAGAGGGGCAATGCGATAGCATCGTGAATGGAAAGAAACCTTCAAAATGCCTGATTCCGCTCCCTCCGCTGCGAGAACTCCCCGCGTCCGTTTTGCCCCCTCGCCCACCGGCTTCCTGCACGTCGGCAGCGCCCGCACCTTTATCTTCAATTGGCTCTATGCCCGCCACAACCACGGAACCATGGTCTTGCGTCTGGACGACACCGATGTCGAGCGCAACACAGAGGCCAGCGTCCAGTCCATCTTTGAGGGCCTCCGCTGGCTGGGTCTCTCCTGGGACGAAGAGTACAAGCAATCCGAACGCCTTGCCCTGCACCGCCGGCAGGCCGAAGCGATCTTCGCCAAGGGCCTTGCCTATCGCGACTTCACCCCCGCCCACGCCGGCGACGACAATCAGTCCGGCGCCCAAGGCGCATGGCTCTGCAATCCCGGAATGCGCGAACTCTCCCGCGAAGAGTCCGACCGCCGCGCCGCCAGTGGCGAGCCCTTCGCCCTCCGCTATCGCGTCCCCCGCGGCCAGGGCCGCACCATGCGCTTTGTCGATAGTGTTTACGGTGAGCAGTCCAAGCTCGCCGACGAGGTCGAAGACTTCGCCCTGCTGCGCTCGGTCGGGGTCCCCAACGACAGGTCTTCGTCGTTGGGGTTGTGGGATGGCAATCCCACCTACCACCTCGCCTCCTGCGCCGACGACGCCGATCTCCGCATCAGCCACATCATCCGCGGCCAGGATCACCTCACCAACACCTTCAAGCACTTGGCTCTCTTCGAGGCCCTCGGCGTCCAGCCGCCCCACTTCGCCCATCTTCCCCTGCTCGTCGCCCCCGATGGCGCCAAACTCTCCAAGCGCCGCCACGGCCCCGTCGTCAGCGTCACCACCTATCGCGATGCCGGCTTCCTCCCTCAGGCCTTCGTCAACTTCCTCTGCCTCCTCGGCTGGTCGCCCAAGGACGACCGTGAACTTCTCAATCTAGCCGAGCTCACCCAGGCTTTCACTCTCGAGGGCGTCAACCGCGCCAACGCCGTAGTCAATTTTTCAGATAGTGACCCCTTTGACCCCAAGGCCGTCTGGCTCAACGCCGAGCACATCCGCGCCCTGCCCGTCGCCGAGCTCAGCCCCCAGATCCAGCCATTCTTCGAACAGGCCGGCCTCCATCCCTCGCCCGAAAAGCTCCTCGCCGTCACCCCGCTCATTCGCGAGCGCATCAAGCTCCTGCGCGATGCCGTCTCCGCCGCCGACTTCTTCTTCCTCCCCCAGCTCCCGCCGTACGACCCCGCCGAGCTGATCCCTCAAAAGGGCGACGCCGCCCTCGCCCGCCGAGTCCTCCAGCACGCGCTGGAAGTCCTCGCCACAACCTCTTTCGACCACGATTCGCTCGACCAGGCTCTTCGAGCCGCAGCCTCGCGCCTGGGTTTGAAGGCCGGGCAGGCCTTCCAGCCCATCCGCGTCGCCGTCTGCGGACGTAAAAACGCGCCGCCGCTCTTTGAAACCATGGCCGTCCTCGGCCACGAACTCTGCCTCGCCCGCATCCGTCAGGCCGAAGCCCGGCTTGAATCGCTCGGTTGAGCACAATACCTCCCGTGAAATGAAGTTGAGGTCAGTGGGTGAGGAATATACTCGTAGGTAGATTTCCGCTCAATGGAGGCGTGTAATGCCCACAACGAGGCACACCATGTTAGCACCGAAGAAGGCGACAGAAATCCTTAACGCCCTACTCAAAGAAGCCGCAGGACTTGAGACGGAACCTTTCGGATCGCCGAGCCGGGACCGGTGGACGACTACCGTGCAGGGCGCCTTGGAGAGAGCGTTCGGACGTGACGATTCGATAGCGGCCAATTTTCGAAGGGCACAGGGGATTATTTTTAAACAGGGCGACAGCGCCGAGAATCTTCGTAAAGCTGATAATGAAAAGCTCGCTGCGGAGGTTTCGGTCGTACAAAGTGCGATTCAACAGTTGAGTTGGGCGATTGAAGGCGAAGAGAGGATAGAAGATCCTACGGACGTGAGTAAATCTCCGACGACCATGATGATTTTTATGTCCCACAGCAGCAAAGATGCGGACCTTGCGAAAGCCCTCATCAATTTGCTGAAGTCAGCACTTGGGCTTTCCGCGAACCAGATCAGATGCAGCAGTGTTGACGGGTACAGGCTGCCAGTGGGAGTCAACACGGAAAGTAAGCTCCGCGAGGAGGTGAAAGCAGCTAAAGTGGTTATTGGTTTAATCACTCCAAGCAGCCTGACATCTCATTTCGTAATGTTTGAACTTGGTGCACGATGGGGCGCCGGGCTATTTTTGGCTCCGCTATTGGCTGGTGTCGATCCCAGCGAACTGAAGGGGCCGTTAGGTCTCTTGAATGCGCTTTCGGCTGATACTCAATCGAAGCTTATTCAGTTCGTTGAAGATATTGCGAAGCAGATAGATAGAAATGCGCAAAGCACCGCATCCTATCTGGACGAAATCAATGCGGTACTGCAAATGGCTGAGGCAGTTCCGAGGATAGAACTAGCGCAGGAGGATTTACCTGTGAAAGGAGCAATTCAGCCAATCGGCCAGCAGACTTATGATGAAGGCTATAACCCCCTGACTTATGGGCTAAGGATGGCAAGATGATGCCTGAATTCAACATTGATGGAGAGAACGCCGAGACGCGTTCCAATTGCTTGGCGGTTGAATCGCTGGTGGTGCCACTTCAGGATATGAATCTGGATATTACCGGCGTAAAAGCAACCTTATCTTCACCGCGAAATGTCGAGAGGCGAATGGCCACCGATTCCGAGGAATGTGCGGGAGAGATCGCTCGAAAGAGTACTAATACCAAGGAACCTCAGCTATGACCGACAGCAATCCGCAAAGCCCAGACCTCCACGGTACCGGCGCCCGCACGCAAAATAATTTCCTCCGCGACATCATCGCCGAGGATGTGCGCACCAGGAAGTACGGCGACGCCCAAATCCAGACCCGCTTTCCCCCCGAGCCCAACGGCTACCTCCACATCGGCCACGCCAAGGCCATCTGCATCGACTTCGGCCTCGCCGACGAGTTCGGTGGCAAGACCAACCTGCGCTTCGACGACACGAACCCTGAAAAAGAGGAGCAGGAGTACGTCGATTCCATCCAGAAGGATGTCCGCTGGCTCGGCTTCCAGTGGGAGCGCCTCTGCTACGCCTCCGACTACTTCCCGCAGCTCTACGAGTGGGCTTTGCAGCTCGTCAAAACTGGAAAAGCTTACGTCGACGACCTCTCTGCCGACGAGATTCGCCAGCACCGCGGCACCTTAACCGAGCCCGGCAAAGACTCGCCCTATCGCACGCGTTCGATCGAAGAAAATCTCGACCTCTTCATCCGCATGAAGCAGGGCGACTTCCCCGACGGCAGCCGCGTCCTCCGCGCCAAAATCGACATGGCCTCGCCCAACATCAACATGCGCGATCCGGTCATGTACCGCATCCTCCACGCCTCGCACCAACGCACCGGCGACCAGTGGTGCATCTACCCCATGTACGACTACGCCCACGGCCAGTCGGATTCCATCGAGCGCGTCACCCACTCCATGTGCACCCTCGAGTTCGCCGACCACCAGCCCCTCTACCGCTGGTATATCGAGCAGCTCGGCATCTTCCCCACGCAGCAGATCGAATTCGACCGCCTCAACATCACCTACACCCTGCTCTCCAAACGTAAGCTGTTGCAGCTCGTAAGTGAAAAGCGCGTGAGCGCCTGGGACGATCCGCGCATGCCTACCCTCTGCGGCCTCCGACGCCGCGGCTTTACCCCCGAAGCCATCCGCGCCTTCTGCGCCGCCATCGGCGCTTCGCGCACCAACGGCAGTACCGATATTGAAATGCTCGAACACTTCCAGCGCGACGACCTGAACCGACGCGCCAGCCGCGCCATGGCCGTCCTGCATCCCCTCAAGCTGGTCATCGACAACTATCCAGCCGACAAGGCTGAGTTTATGGAGGTCGCCAACAACCCCGAAGACCCCTCTGCTGGCACACGCCAGGTGCCCTTTTCCCGCGAGCTCTATATTGAGCAAGACGACTTCCGCGAGCTCCCTCCGCCCAAGTACTACCGCCTCTCCCCCGGCAAGGAGGTGCGCCTGCGCAACGCCTACTTCATCACCGCCCAGAGCGTGGTCAAAGACTCGGCCGGCAACATCGTCGAGGTTCACTGTACTTATGATCCGGCCAGCCGCGGCGGCAACTCTCCCGACGGCCGCAAGGTCAAGTCCACCATGCACTGGGTCTCCGCAGCCCACGCCATCTCCGCCGAAATCCGTCTCTACGACAAGCTTTTCCTCAAGCCAGATCCCAGCGACGTCGAAGAAGGCCAGGACGTCCTCAGCAATCTCAACCCCAACTCCGTCGAGATCCTCACCGGCGCCAAGCTTGAGCCCTCTCTCGCCAACGCCAGGCCCGGAGACCGCTTCCAGTTCGAGCGCGTCGGCTACTTCTGCCTCGATCCGGATTCCACTCCAGCCAATCTGGTCTTCAACCGCACTCTCCCGCTCAAAGACTCCTGGGCCAAAGAGGCCGGCCGGCAGCAAAAAGGCAGCAAATAAGCGAGTCAGCGGTGCGGCAGCCACTCGGCACCTGCGGTGGGGCAGACGCTCGCTAATCGCCGCACAAGTGTTGTGCTTTCCCAGGTCCTCCGCCGCGGTCCGCCGCGGCGGAAGACCTGGGGCGCCCGGCGGCTGGTGCATCAGGATCACCCCGTCAGCGGTGCAGAGCTAGCAGTTCGGATGGGGGTTCTTGAACACAACCTCGATCGGTACCCAGTCCGACAGGCGCTTCTGGTCTAATTCGGCATCTCCGGCATGGCTGGTGAGCGACGACCTGGCAAGCGCCACGGATATCTTGACCTTTCCCTTAATGCAGTAACTCCCGAGAAACCTCGACAGATCCCTATCTGCCAAATCCATGTAGTCCGCGGGAAGGGTGCCCTCCGTGCCAGGGACATCGACCGGGGCCATAATCATCTGGTTCATCAACGGCCCATTTTTCGTAACTCCCGAAGCGTCGAATCGCAGCACGAGGCTGGCTCTTTTCTCCAGCGCGTCAGGATTCGCCGTGTACTTGATGGCCGGAATGGTGACGCCCGCCGGGTTCGGTTTTGCTGCCTGCGTGTCAAACGCGATATGGTAGGGGGCCCCCTGCCATTTGGGCATAACGGGAACGTTGGAAGCCTTGTCCCCCTGGTTTCCGCACCCCGTCAAAAGCGCCAATCCCCCGATCGCCAATATGATTCCTTTTCTCAAGTCATCCTCCTCGTTCCTATCAGACGACGTGTCAGAATACCACTCCTGTGTCTCACAGGAACAATGATCGCCGGGTGCCCCAGAACCTGCACTGAGCGAAGCCGAAGGTCCCGCTTTTGGGGCCCGGGATATAGGCTCCTACTTCCCCACAACATCCATCGCCACCACAATCGTCTTGGGCGGCATGCAGGCGTTGTTATCGCAGGCTTGGTAGCGCAACTTGGCCTCCACCAGGTGATTGCCGGCCGTGGCAACAATCCGCGCCTGAATCACAAACTCGCCGGTGTAGACGCTGAGTTTGTTTTCGGGGTCCAGCGGCAGCGTAAACTCCATACCTGCTGGATAACTTGCCCCCTCCAACCGCACGCCCGAGCCCTCGGGAATCGAGAACGTAGCAGGGATAAGGAACTCGTCCTTCGGCGTATGCGAGTTGATGTGCAGTCCTTGCGCAATGCGAAAGTGCAGCGCCACTTCGCTCGCCTTGCCCGCAGTCACCGTCACCTGTTCGGGAAACAGAAACTCGACCGCCGCGCCCTTCAAAACCGACCGCCCCGGCTGGTCGGCCTGCCCCTGCGCCAGCGCTTGAGCCATCCCAAAAGCCACAGCCGCCAGAACCAAAACCACAGCCGCCGCACTGATTTGTATTTTCATCCCAACCATCAATCCCAATCCTGGAATCCACGCACTCCGCAACCCACTAACTCGCTAACTTTCCAATCCCTGCCCTCGTCACTCGTAGCTAGAAGCTAGCAGCTAGAAGCTGGAAGCTTCTTTTTAATTCCCCAACGCCTTGTGAATATTGGCCTCTATATCGTCCTTCGACGTCAATCCCAGTTGTGCCGCAACCACCGTCCCTTTGCGGTCCACAAAGAACGAAGTAGGCATCTCATCCAGCCCGCCATAGGGCTTGCTGAGCGTGTCGCCGTCGATCAGCACCGGGTAAGGAATGTGCATCTGCTCGACGGAGCGCGCAATCTCCTTCTTCTCGTCGCTTAGCTTCTGCTTGTCGTCGCGGTCGATGTCGTCCGTGGAGACGCCCAGAATCTCAAACCCCTGCGCCGCGTATTGATTGCGCAGCTCCACCAGCCACGGCGTCTCGATCCTGCACGGAGCGCACCACGTGGCCCAGAAGTTGATCAGCACCGCCTTACCCTTGTAGCTGGCCAGCGAAACCTTCCTGCCGCTCAGGTCTTCCAGCGCAAAATCCGGCGCCAGCTTGCCCTTGAGCGGCGATAAGTACTGCGGCGCGCCGCCTGCCGGATTGGCCACCAGCTCGCCCTGCGCCACGGAGGCCTGCAGACGCTCGGCGGCCTGTTTGCGGTACTCCCAGTTGGCCCACCCCGCCCACGCAAATACGGCCAGGATGAACAGAACGGCAGTCAGAACCAGTGTGTTGCGCTTCACGGGGATTCGCCTCTCCTACTCCATTGTATGAGCAGGGTGCCCCGCCCTCGCTCCGCCGCGGCGGACCGCGGCGGATTTTTGCGGCGGAGCCTGCCCTGAGCGCAGTCGAAGGGGTGGGAGGCGACGAAAGCCGGCCGCCCCTGTACGAGAGGAGCTGGCCCCAAAGCTGATACCATCAGAAACCGATGAACCACATTCCTGAAGCAGGCAATCTGGAGCCGGCCGCGCCCACGCCGGCTGATTTAGTCCGCACCGAGGCGGCAGCGCTGGAAGCCCTGGCCGCGCGCCTTGAAGGGCCGATGGCCGAAGCATTCGCCCGCGCCGTCGAGCTGATTCTGCGCTGCGGCCATGAAAACGGCCGCGTCGTGGTCACCGGCATGGGCAAGAGCGGCATCATTGCCCAGAAGATTGCCGCCACGCTCAGCTCCACCGGCTCCCCGGCCCTGTTTCTGCACCCCGCCGAGGCCGTCCATGGCGACCTGGGCGTGCTGATGCGCGGCGATGTCGTCATTGCGCTCTCCGCCAGCGGCGAAACCGAGGAGATTCTGCGCCTGCTGGCCACGCTCAAGCGCAAGGGCGACGCGTTGGTCAGCTTCACTTGCAATCTGAACTCGACCCTCGCCGCGGCCAGCGACGTGGCCCTCGACTGCGGCGTAGAGCGCGAAGCCTGCGGGCTGAATCTCGCCCCCACCGCCTCCACCACCTCCATGCTGGCCCTGGGCGACGCGCTGGCCATCGCCGTCAGCCTGCGCAAGGGCTTCCGCGCCGAGGACTTCGCCGATCTGCACCCCGGCGGCAAGCTGGGCAAGCGCCTGGCCAAGGTCCGTGACCTGATGCACTCCGGCGACGAGGTGCCCGTGGTCGCTCCCACCACTCCCATGACCGACGTGATCTACGAAATGTCCTCGAAGAAACTGGGCATCACGACCGTTCAGGATCAGGGCCGTCTGCGCGGCGTCATCAGCGACGGCGATTTGCGGCGGTTGCTCGAACGCGAAGGCGGCGCAGCCCTCAGCCGCTCGGCCGGCGAAGCCATGAATCTGCATCCCCGGACGATTGCCGGAGGAGAACTCGCCGCCACGGCGCTGGCCATCCTCGAAGAACGCAAGATCACCTCCCTGGTTGTCGTTGACACCGAGCAGAAAGTCGAAGGCGTGCTGCATCTGCACGATCTGTGGGGCGTGGAGCTGATTTAGAGAGAAAAAATGCCAGCGGAAGATCCCATCGTCGAAATGGCGTACCGATGCTACGGCTACGGCAACTGGGACGCGCCCTACTGGTTTATCGGGCCAGAACAAGGCCAATCTCGCACCGGTAGTGACAACCTTGCGCATCGAGTCGAGGCATGGCTTGATCTCGGAGGAAAGGAGCTGTGCGATTGTCGCGCTTTTCATACGCATAACCTAATCCGTGAAAGCAGGTGGCACAGGGATCATCCTCAGCTCCAATCCACGTGGAAATCATTGATTCTCCTGCTTCTGACATTCCAAGAGAATTCAACTGACGATCCGACTGATGATGAAATACGGCGCATCTATCAACGCGACCGATGGGGCATGGCGCACAATGGCGAAACATGCGTGATTGAGCTCTCAGGGTTGCCTGCAAATAATTCAAAAGTACAGATCGATCACAAACAATTCCGGCAAGAACGAATAGCAGTGATTCGAGAACGAATACGTGCGCACAAGCCCGTCTTTGTGGTCATGTATGGAAAAGGCGAGCAGCAAAGCTGGGAACAAATCGCCAGCCAAACATTGAAACAGGACAAGCCCAGCAAAATCGGGTCAACGGTCTTTTTGTTTACTTTGCACCCACGAGCGCACGACCTGAAGAAGGACTACTGGGACGCCTTAGGGAAGCGCCTTCGCAAAACCGTCGATCGCCCGAACATTTAGAATAGGTTTGGCTTCAATTGTCCTATCGTCCGCCCCGCGGACGGGAAAGCACGCACTCATTCGTATGCATCGCTGGTCCAAGCTCTTCATTCCCACACTCCGCGAGGCCCCGGCAGACGCCGAAGTGGCCAGTCACAAGTTCCTGCTCCGCGCCGGCTACATTCGCCAGCTCGGCGCGGGCATCTACAACTACCTCCCACTCGGCCAACGCTCGCTGAACAAGATCATCGGCATCGTGCGCGAGGAGATGGACAAGATCGGCCAGGAGTTCTACCTGCCGGCGCTGCTGCCGAAAGAACCCTGGGAGCAGAGCGGCCGCTGGACGGGCATGGGCGACAACATGTTCCGCCTCAAGGACCGCAAGGGCGCCGATCTTTGTCTGGGCATGACGCACGAAGAGATCATGACCACGATCGCCCGCAGCGAACTGCGCAGCTACAAGCAGTTGCCGCAGATTTGGTATCAGATTCAGGCCAAGTTCCGCGACGAGCCGCGCCCCAAATCCGGCCTGCTGCGCGTGCGCCAGTTCACCATGAAGGACAGCTACTCCTTCGACATCGACAAGGACGGCCTGGACAAGAGCTTCGACCTGCACGACGCGGTCTACCGCAAAATCTTCACCCGCTGCGGTCTCAAGTTTGTGGCCGTCGAGGCCGACTCCGGCTCCATGGGCGGCTCGCAGTCGCAGGAGTTCATGGTCTACACCGACGCCGGCGAAGACCTGATCGCAAGCTGTCCGGTCTGCGGCTACGCGGCCAATCTGGAGAAAGCCACTTCGCGCCTCGGCCCCGTCGTCGAGATGGAACCCACCGGCGACGGCACTCCCGAGTTCGTCCACACGCCCGGATGCGCCGCCATCTCCGATGTGGCCGAGTTCTTCAAGATCTCCCCAGCCTCCGATATCAAGTGCGTAGCCTACATGGCCCTCAAGCGCGGCGCTGCCGGCAAACCCGGGGTCTCCACGTCCGCCGCGGCGGATTCGTCCGTGGGGTCGAAACCGGACACATGGCACGGTGTTGCTGCCTTCCTGCGCGGCGACCACCAGGTGAACGAGACCAAGCTGCTCGGTGTCATCGGCGCTGCTGACCTCCGCACCATGCAGGCCGACGAGCTTGCGCAATACTTCAACGGACCGGCCGGCTTCCTCGGGCCGGTGGGCCTCAAACCCAACGCCAGGCCCCTCGAAGACGGTCTCACCGTCATCGTGGACAGGCCGCTCGAAGGCCGCAAGAACCTCGTTGCAGGCGCAAACAAGCTCGACTACCACCTGCGCAACGTTGTGCCGGGCCGCGATTTCACCTGGACCCTCAGCGCCGACATCCGCAGCGTGAACGAGGGGGAAGCCTGCCCCCAAACTGGAAACTCTGGCGGGTTCTGCGCCGGCTCTCTCGTCGTCGGCAAGGCCGTCGAAGTCGGCCACATCTTCAAGCTCGGCTATAAATACTCCGAGTCGATGGGCGCGCGCGTGCTCGACGTGAATGGCAAGGAAGTCACGCCCATCATGGGCAGCTACGGCATCGGCATCGAGCGCATCCTGACCGCGGCCATCGAGCAGTCCAACGACCAGAACGGCTTCTGGCTCCCGGCTTCGATTGCCCCCTTCACTGTCGTGGTGACGGTAACCAACGTTTCCGACGCGGCACTGCGCGAGGCCGGCGAAAAGCTGGCCGCGGAGCTCGAAGCCGACGGCCTGGACGTGCTGCTGGATGACCGGGACGAGCGCGCCGGCGTCAAATTCAAGGATGCGGACCTGGTGGGCATTCCCTACCGCATCAATGTGGGCAAAAAGGCCGCCGGCGGCCAGGTGGAACTGGTGACGCGCGCCACGGCGAGCAGCGTGGACGTGGCGTTGAATGAAGTGGTGGCGCTGGTGAAGGTCCGCGTCGAGGAAGACGCGCTGTTGGGGACGGTCGGAGCGTAGGTTCGTGGCATCCCACCCTAGCCGCAATAATCCGCCGCGGTCCGCCGCGGCGGAGCGAGGGTGGGGCGCCCACAAGGATGGAAACCCACAGCCAACTGTTCACTGTTAGCTGTCCACTGTCAACTGCTTTTGAAGGAGCAGCGATGAAGTTGAGAATCAAGTGGGCAATACCCACGTTCAAGTGGGCAATACCCACGGGGCCGCATCCCGTGGTATCGCTGCTGTTGCGCATCGCGCTGGTCGCGTTTACGGCCATCGCGCTGGTGATCATTACCGTCGGCGGCTACTACTACTTCAAGTATCGGGGCGTCGTGGATGAGCGCCTGAAGCAGCCCTTCGCCAACACCGCCAAGATCTACGCGGCGCCGCGCGAGGTCCGTCCCGGACAAAAGCTCACCGTCCGCCTCATCGCCAATGAATTGCGCGAGGCCGGCTACTCCGCCGATGGCGCCTCGCAGCTCTCGCCGTTGGGAACTTACTCGCAGGGCGTGCAGGTCATCACCGTGCGCCCCGGCCCGCAGTCCTATCACGCGCAGGACAGCGCGGCCATCCGCATCAACGCGGGCGTTGTGGAGTCCATCACCGACGACCACGGCCAGCCGCTGGCCAGCTATGAACTCGAACCGCTGCTCATCACCGGCCTCAGCGAAGACGCCAATCGCACCAAGCGCCGCCTCATCTCCTACGGCGAGATTCCGCCGAACCTGGTGCAGGCAGTGCTCGCCATCGAAGACCGCCGCTTCTATGAGCACAGCGGCGTGGACTATATCCGCATCCTGGGCGCGATACGCAACGATCTGACGCCTGGGCGCCGGTACGTCGAGGGCGGATCCACATTGACCATGCAACTGGCGCGCGGCTTCTTCCTGACGCCGGAGCGGCGCTTCAAGCGCAAGATCATCGAGATCGTCATCACCTTCCAGCTTGAGCACCGCTTCTCAAAGAAGCAGATTTTCGAGATGTACGCCAACCAGATCAATCTGGGCCAGCGTGGCAGCTTCTCCATCGACGGATTCGGCGAGGCCTCGCAGGCCTACTTCGGCAAGGACGTGCGCCAACTCGATCTGGCCGAGTGCGCGCTGCTGGCAGGCATCGTCCAGAGCCCTAACCGGCTAAGTCCTTTCCGCCATGCGGACCGGGCCATCGAGCGGCGCGGCCTGGTGCTGGATTCCATGGTGGAGACCGGCGCCATCACCAAGGACCAGGCCGAGAGCGCCAAGACCGAGCCGCTGCACCTTTCGGCGCAGAGCGTGGACGCCAGCGAGGCGCCGTACTTCGTGGACCTGGTTCATGATCAATTGACACAGAAGCTGGGCGAGCGCGACTTCAACCACGAAGGCCTGCGCATCTACACCTCGCTCGATCCTGGCCTGCAGCGTGCCGCCGCCGATGCGGTCGAAGTGGGCATGCGCAATGTAGACACGCTGGTCGGCAGGCTGCACCCGCATCGCAAGCCCGGCGAAACCATCCTTTACCCGCAGGTCTCGTTGATTGCCATCAATCCCCATACCGGCCAGGTGCTGGCCCTCATCGGCGGACGCAACTACGGCAACTCGCAATTGAATCACGCCGTGGCCAAGCGCCCCACCGGCTCCATCTTCAAGCCCTTCGTCTACGCGGCGGCCTTCAACACCGCCGCCGAGGGCATCACGCTCTCCGGGCAGAACAAGCTCTTCTCGCCGCTGACCATGCTCAGCGACGAACAGACAACCTACGATGTAGGCACCGCCCAGGAGTACACGCCGCGCAACTATGAAGGCGTGTATCACGAACAGGTAACGGCCCGTTACGCGCTCATGCGGTCGCTGAACAACGCCACCATCGGCTTGGCCGGCATGGTGGGTTTCGATCGCGTGGCCTCACTGGCTCGCGAAGCCGGCGTCCGCAGCGCGCGCGGAACGCCTTCGATGGCCATCGGCTCCTATGACGCGGAACCGCTGGAGATGGCCGGCGCCTACACCATCTTCGCCAACAACGGCCTCCACCTGGACCCCTGGATGCTGGCCAGCGTGCGCACGCCCACCGGCGACATCATCACCGACTATACGCCCACCTCCAAACAGGTCCTGGACCCGCGCGTGGCCTATCTCACCACCAACATGATGGAGAACGTGCTCCGCGGCGAAGGGACAGGCGCTGGGGTGCGTAACCGCGGCTTTATCTCGCCCGCCGCAGGCAAGACCGGCACCAGCCACGACGCATGGTTCGCCGGCTTCACATCCAACCTGCTGTGCATCGTGTGGGTGGGCAACGACGACTACACCGACATAAAGCTCGAAGGCGCACACGCCGCCGCGCCCATCTGGGCGGAGTTCATGAAGAAGGCCGTGCTGCTGCCGCAGTACTCCGACACCCACGAATTCACCCGGCCCGATGGCGTCGACGTTGTCGCCATCGACAAGGTCAGCAACCTGCTCAGCGACGCCTCCTGCCCGGACAGCTACGACGCGGCCTTCCTGGCCGGCACCGCGCCCACCGACACCTGCGACCATCCTCCCGACCACCGCAACCTGCTGCAAAAGATTTTCGGCCTGGGTAAACCAGCGAATTAACCATTCAACCTGGAGTCCACCTCGCAAGAGAGCGTCGAAAGGGGGAATGAAGTGGATAGTTCTCAACTGAATCCATTCGTCCTATTCCCGATCGCCCACTCTGGCGTGGCGATCGTCCCCGGCGCAGTGAGAGGCTCAAGATGACAAGAGCGCGGCTCGATGGCCTGTGCCTGCTGCTCCTGGGCAGCTCGGTGCTTCTTTTGCTGAGCATCGCTCTCCACAACGCCGTTCCTGCCGGGACAACAGATTTCAAATCAAGTTACTTCTCCGCTCGAGGCCTTATTCAACATTGCGACCCATACAGTGAAAGTGAGGTATTGCGCATCTATCGGGCGGAGGGTGGAGCCTCGTTGAATACCGCGACGGCTCGCCAGATCCAGATTGCGACGCGGTATGTATACCCGCCAACCGCATTTTCCCTCACGGTTCCCTTCGCGTTGCTGCCGTGGGGGCCTGCGTACATGCTTTGGATGACGCTCACCGTCGGGAGCCTCGTCTTTGCCTCGTTTCTGGCTTGGAATCTCGGGGCAAATTACGCGCCAATCCTCTCTGGCGCCCTGATTGGCTTCCTTCTCGCCAACAGCCAGGTGCTCATTATTCTCGGCAATCCGTCCGGAATTGCTATAAGCCTTTGCGTGGTGGCCGTCTGGTGCTTTCTTAGGGAGAGGTTTGTTCCTGCCGGCATCCTGTGTCTTGCCGTCAGCCTCGCAATCAAGCCGCAGGATGCGGGACTGGTCTGGCTCTACTTCTTATTGGCGGGCGGAGTTTACCGCAGACGCGCACTGCAAACCCTCCTCGCGGCGGTTGCAATCAGCCTGCCGGGCGTCCTGTGGGTCTGGCACGTCGCGCCGCACTGGATGCGGGAACTGCACTCCAATGTGTCGGCGTTTGCGGCACACGGCGGTCTCAACGACCCTGGCTTCGCCGCAACGGGTGGACGCAGCCTCGATATGTTGATAAGCCTGCAAACGGCCATCAGCGGCTTCCGGGACGATCCGCGCATCTACAATCCGGTCAGCTACCTTATATGTGGCTCGCTCCTGCTCGTATGGGTGTTTGCCACTCTGCGATCCCGCTCCTCGCCCGCGAGAGCCTGGCTGGCGATTGCGGCCATCGCGCCTCTCTCCATGCTGCCTGTCCATCACCATCTATATGACGCCAAGCTGCTGCTGCTCACGGTTCCCGCTTGCGCCATGCTGTGGGCCGGGGGCGGCTTGATCGGCCGGCTCGCGCTCCTGGTGAATACCGCGGGGTTCGTATTGACCGGAGATCTTTCATGGTCGATTTATTTTGGTCTCACCGACAAACTATACCTGTCCAGAGCGGGGATGTCTGGGCAGATACTGACGGCTGTGCAGGTCTTTACAGTCCCGCTCATCCTGCTGGTCATGAGCATTTTTTACCTGTGGGTCTATCTGCGGCGCACTTCGTGGCCGAAGCTGAATGAAGTGGAGAGCGGGAAGTTGGTAGCCGCGCCGTCGCCGGTCCATACTCAGAGAATAGCGCCAACGCCGAAGAGGCCGCATCGCGTACCATGATCCTTGCCGGAGCGCCCATGCGCGACCATTTGGCTACACTTCTCGACGACTTCCGCCGCCACGGCCGCGAGGCCGCCGTAGTCCGCTACCAGGGCAACCGCCGCCGCGTCACCACCTACGGTGAGATCGCGCGCCTGGCTGGCCGTTTTGCCGCGCTGCTGGCCCAGCGGGGCATCGAGCCCGGCGACCGTGTGCTCCTTTGGGCCGAAAACAGCGCGGAGTGGATCGCCGCCTTCCACGGCTGCCTGCTGCGCGGCGTGCTGGCCGTTCCTCTCGACGCCAACGGAACCGCGGAATTCGCCACCCGCGTCGCCGCTGACGTCGCTCCCAAACTCGCCGTCGGCGATGCTCTCCTGCTCAGCCAGTTGCCTGGTGAATGGCCTCAAATCACCTTTGAAGACTGGCTCACCATCCTCCCCGCCGAAGAAGCCGGTCCGGTTCCAGGGCTCTCTCATGAAACCCCGCTAGAAATTCTCTTCACCTCCGGCACCACCGGCGATCCCAAGGGAATCGTCCTCACCCACGGCAACGTGCTGGCCAGCGTAGGACCCATCGAGGACGCGTCCCAGCCCTACATGCGCTACGAGCGGCTGATCCATCCCCTCCGCATCCTCCAAACGCTGCCTCTGAGCCACGTCTTCGGCCAAACCATGAGCCTGTGGGTTCCACCCATCTATACCGCCGAGCTTCACTTCGAGAGCCGCCTGGTTGCGCCACGGCTCATTGAGACCATCCGCCGCGAGCGCATCTCCGTTCTTGCCGCTGTGCCCAGGGTCATGGCCCTGCTCAAGACCCACCTGGAAACCACCCTGCCCTCGCTCGCCGAGCGTGCCACCGGCCCGCATGGCGCCGCAACCGGGGTCCCCGGCGTTCCGGTCTGGAAGCGTTGGTGGCGTTTCCGCGATGTCCACCGCGCATTCGGTCCCAAGTTCTGGGCCATCATCTCCGGCGGCGGCGCGCTCACCGGTCCACTGGAAAAATTCTGGAATGCGATCGGCTTTGTCGTGGTGCAGGGCTACGGGATGACCGAGACCACCGCGATCATTACCCTCAACCACCCCTTCCACGTGGCGCGGGGAACCATCGGCAAGCCGCTTCCAGGGCGCGAGGTGAAGCTGGGCCCGGATGGCGAGGTGCTGGTCCGCGGCGCATCCATCTCCGGCGCCACATGGTCAGGCGGCGCGCTCCAGCCGCGCACCGGCGAGTGGCTGGCCACCGGCGACCTGGCCGAAACCCAACCCTCCGGCGAACTGCGCTTCCTGGGCCGCAAGAGCGAGGTCATCGTGACCGCGGCAGGCCTGAATCTGCACCCCGAGGACCTGGAAGCCGCCATCGAACTGCAGCCGGGCGTCGCGGCCTGCGCAGTGGTGCCCATGGAAACAGCCGCCGGCCCTGAGCCTTGCGCCGTGCTCGCCATTCGCGGACCGGGCGAACAGGCCGCGGCCGCCATCGAGCACGCCAACGCCCGCCTCGCGGAGTTTCAGCGCCTCCGCCGCTGGGTGCTATGGCCCGAACCCGACTTGCCCCGCACCTCCACCGGCAAGGTCCGGCGCAAGGCAGTGGCGGAGTGGCTGGCCAGGATGCAGGCTGCGGCTACTCAAACCGGCACGCCAAACCCCGCCGCCGCCGCGGCCTTTGGAGCATCGGCGGATTGGTTGCTTGTGCTGATCTCCCAGATTTCGGGCGAAGCCCCCACGGGCGTTGGGGATGAGCTGCGCCTGACCGAAGACCTGCGCCTCGACAGCCTGGGCCGCGTGCAGTTGGCCGCCGCTGTTGAGGAACGGCTGGGCATGGTTCCCGAGAGCGGGCTATTGGAAGAAGTGCAAACCCTGGGGGATTTGCGGCAGTTGTTGGCCGCGAACCCCGGGGCAGATGCCCCACAAACGCCGGGCGCCCCATCCTTTCCGCCGATTTTCGAGGAAAAAACTGAGCAAAGGATAGGAAACCACGAAACCCAACTGGAGTCCGTTCACCAGGAGAGTCAGACTGAACCCGCTCCGGCGCCAAGTTACATCTATCCGCATTGGCCATGGTGGTTGCCCTTCCAATGGCTCCGAGTTGCTTTCTTAGAGACTGTGGTGCGCCCCCTGGTCTGGCTGTTGGCAAACCCCGCCGTAGTCGCTGCCGAGCCCGACCGGCTGAAAGCCGATGCACCGATGCTCATCGTTGCCAATCATGTAACGACCTACGATGGACCCTTTTTGGAATACGCGCTCCCCGGCCCCATCCGAAGACGCATCGCGGTCGCCATGTCCGGAGAGATGCTCCAGGATTATCGCCGCTTCCGCAATCCCGAGCCTCTCCATCCCAGTGGACGATTCTTTCTGCCAGGTCCTTTGTATTATCTGCTCATTACGGCGCTGTTCAACGTCTTTCCCTTGCCCCGCCAGCGGGACTTCCAGCGCAGCTTTGCCCATGCCGGCGAAGCACTGGACCGCGGCTTCAACGTGCTGGTTTTTCCCGAGGGATCGCGCTCGGCCGAAGGTCAATTGGCCCGCTTCCGGCCAGGGATCGGTCTGCTCGTCAAGCAATCGGGAACGGCCGTGCTGCCCATGGCCATGCGCGGCCTGGGCGAATTAAAGACGCGCCGCCGCCGCTGGTTCCGTTCCGGCGCCATCGAAGTGCGCGTAGGCCGGCCCATCCGTTTTGCGCCGCAGGATTCCGAAGCTGCCATTACCGCCCGTTTGCACGTCGAAGTGGAAAAGCTGCTCAACGGCTGAATCGGTGTTCTGGGTATTGGGTGAATTGAAAAAGTCTCAGCGTATTTGACGCAGTGAGCAATGTGATCAACAATGGCTCAGACTTCCTAAACGTTTTTTCTGGGGTGATTTATGAAAAGGCTATCGGGACGTGCATGGGCCGTCATCCTCCTGGTAGCGGCGGGAACGCTTATTTTCGGATCATGGCTGTTGGGGCAAGGTCCTCAACCCAGATATCCCGTGAATATGCCGGTCTCGCTTGGAGTGGGTAAGGTGAGAACCCCGGAGTTCAGGGTGGAGAATGGGCACTATAGCATCGGAATCGAGGCCAAGCCGCGCCTTCCGCTCGACGATATGAATTGCATGATGGGATTGACAGATCCAACGCCGCTAGTTCCATGCGATCGCGGCAAAGGACCTATGATCCAAGCGAACTGGACGCTGTGGAACCACGGCCGGATCGCCGGTCAAGGATCCAGCGACACCCATAAGAACGATGGGGAGTGGGAGAATGGAACGGCTGTACGCGTCATAGGGGACTTCAAAGGCGAAAAAGGAAATAAATATATATTGGAAGTGAACTTTACCAAGGACGGCGCCGCGCTTGCCGTGACCGACCCTCACTTGATCGTGAGGGTAAGCGCTGATTAGGCGATGGAACGGTAGTTTGGCGAGTACGCCGGGTTTCCCAGCTTTCGCCCGCCGCGGCGGGAGACCTGGAAAACCACCTCAGCCCGAGCCTGACCCTCTAACTCGGCTGTCTCGGCCTGAAGTGGCAAGTCCCGCCGGCCAGCACCGAATTCCAGATCGAGGGATCCGCGGGTTGCTCTGTCGATCCGAGAAAGAGAATCCCGTCCGGCGCCAGCAGCCGGTGAATGTTGGCCAGCAAGGCGCGCCGCGTCTCCTGCGAGAAGTAAAGCATCACGTTGCGCAGGAAGATCACGTCGAACCGGTCGCTGGCCCGCTGGAACGGAAAACGCGGCCCGCACAGGTTGCCCTGGCGGAAGGCGCACATCTTCCGCAGCTCCTCCTTCACCACCCAATCCTCGCCCACATGATCGAAGTAGCGCACCACGAAGCGGGCGGGCAGGCCCCGGTTCATCTCGATGCGGTGATAGCGGCCGGCCTGGGCGCGCTCCACCACCTCGGCGCACAGGTCGGTAGCCTCGATGCGGATGCTCCATCCGCTCAGCATGGGAAAGGACTCCCGCATCAGCATGCCCAGGCTGTAGGCCTCCTGGCCGGTGGAGCAGGCCGCGCTCCAGAACCGCAGGCCGCGCACCTGCCGCCGCTCTTCGATCAGCTTGGGCAGCAGGCCGGTGCGCAACAACTCAAAGGGACGGCTGTCGCGGAAAAAGCTGGTTTCATTGATGGTCATGGCCTCGGCGACGGCGCGCTCCAGCACTGGGTCCTTCCTCCGCCGCAAAGACTGCACCAGCTCTTCCAGGCGGGTCATGCCCTGGTGGCGCAGGACCTTGGTCAGCCGCGTATCGAAGAGATAGTCGCGCGAAGGGTCCAGCACGTTTTGCGAGTAACCTAAGACAAGGTCGCGCAGATAGCCGTAGTCGACGCTCGTGGTTGTCGCCATCGCTAGACCGCCGCTTCCCGAAGCTCGCGGGCCTCGCCTGCCGCGGCGGGTGTCCGGCCGGCAATCCGGAGGATTTCGGTTGCGATCTCATTAAGCGGCAGCACCTTGTGCGCCAGGCCCGCATTGGCCACCGCGCCCGGCATTCCCCACACTGTGCTGGTGGCCTGGTCCTGGGCCAGCACGCTGCCGCCATGGCCGCGAACAATGCTGCAGCCAATCAATCCGTCAGACCCCATCCCGGTCAGCACCACCGCCAGCACTCCGGAGCCGTAGACCCCGGCCGCCGAGCGAAACAGTGCGTCCACGGCGGGCCGGCAGTGGTTCTCCAGCGGGCCCTGGTTCAGGTGCAGCGTGGCCGGCGAGCCGGCGCGCGCAGCCGCCAGCACCTCCATGTGCCAGTTGCCCTTGGCGATGGATATGGTTCCTGCGCGTACCGCATCGCCTTCCTCGGCCTCGCGAACACGCAACTTGCACCGCCCATCCAACCGCTCGGCAAACAGCTTGGTGAACAGCTCCGGCATGTGCTGCACGATCATCACCGGCAACGGAAAATTGGCTGGCAGCGCCGGCAGCAGAACGTCAAGAGCCGCCGGCCCGCCCGTCGAGACCCCGATCGCCAGCACCACCGGAATCGACGAGATCGGCTGCGCCTTCAGCGGCGGTGCCAAAGGGAGCGCCAGCGGCAAGCGCGCTCCACCGGGGCCGGGGCCAGAACCGGAAAAGTCAGGCTGCGTTTGCGCCCGGCTGGTCAGCGCATGAATCTTGGGAAGCAAATCCTGCGCCAACGCCTGCATGGCCGCCTCGCGCCCCGATTGCCCGGCCGGCTTGGCCACATAGTCCGATGCCCCGCCCGCCAGCGCCTCGATGGTCACCTTCGCGCCGCGCTGGGTGAGCGAACTGCACATGATCACCGGCATTTTGTGTCCCCGCGCGCGCAACTCCCTCAGTGTCGCCAGTCCGTCCTTCACCGGCATCTCCACATCCAGCAGCACCAGGTCAGGGCGAATCATTTCAATGGTTCGCAAGGCCGTTTCGCCGTCGGCCGCGCTTCCGGCCACTTCCAGGCCCGCATCGGCGCAGACCACCGAGCGCAGCAGACTCCGCATCACCACCGAGTCGTCTACGATCAATATCCGGGTCCGGTGGCCGGCCGCCATCGCCTAAGCCTCCACCAGGCCGAGCATGGCCAGCTTTTCGCTCAGCGCTTCTTCGTCGAAAGGCTTCATCAGGTATTCGTCGGCCCCCGCATCCAGGGCGCGGGTAATGAACTGGTTCTCCGCCTCGGTGGTCACCATCAACACCTTCATGCCGTCGAATCCCTGCGCGCGCAGTTGCCTGAGCATCTCCAGTCCGTCCATCACCGGCATGTACCAGTCCACCAGGACAACGTCGAAGACCGGGCCCGCGTGCAGCAGGTCCAGGCCGGCCTGACCGTCGGCGGCCTCCTCGCATTCGATTCCCATCTCCTTGAGCAGGCCGCGGAGATAGCTCCTCGCAAACCGGGAATCATCGACAATCAGCGCTCGCATTCGCTACCTCCACGCCGAACAGGTTCTCCCCCTGCTCCCCTTACGCCGCCTGGGCCGCGCCCAGCCGCATCGGGTCCAACCGCTCAGGGTCCAGCATCACCAGCAGGCTGTCCTTGAGCTTGTACGCGCCGTCAAACAAGGCCCTCCGGCGCTCATCCAGAATGGATGGGTTGGGCTCATGGTCGGTCGACGAAACCGTCAGCACCTCGCCCACCGAATCCACCAGCAAACCGAAAATTCCGCCGGAACTTTCCAGCACCAGAATGTCCTGCTTGCCGTCCCTGGGCGGAAGCGCGAGCAACTGCCGCAGGCTCACCGTGGTCAGCACGTCGCCCCGGTAGTGAACCAGACCGCCCACGTAGCTGGGAGCCAGCGGAACCGGTTGCGGCCGCGCCGAGCCCACAATCTCCAGAATGTGGGTGATGGGCACGCCAAACAACCCCTGCCCCACGCGGACTGAGCACATCTCCGCAAACGTCTCAGCCGCCTTCTCCCCGCGATGGATTGCCGTCCCTGCTGTGCTCATCCCACTGTCTCCGCAAACTCTTCGGCCGCGTTCTCCCCGGCCGGCAACGGCGCCACGCCGCCCAGGTCAACCACCCCGGTCACGCGATCCTTCAACAGCGTCACGCCGCCCGTGCGCTGGCTCGTGCCGGCCTCGAACAGGTCACCGCCCGCGGCCACGTCCAGCACATGCGAAACCGCAATGCCCACATGCCGGTTGCCCTCGCGGCACACCACCACAATCACCTGCGCCTGGGGATTGCCCTCGGCCGCGGCCAGCACCCCGCCCGAATCCTCCACCGGCAGCAGTTGCCCCTCGAAGTTCAGCACCGGCCGGCAGCCGATGTACTCGATGCGCGAAACCGGGAGCTGTTCGATCCGCAGTACGTCCTTGAGCGGCACAGCGGCCTGCCGCCCCGCGGCCTCCACCAGCAGATACTCCAGGCTCTTCGCGGCCTCGGCTTCGTCTTCGTCCTCCGCCGGGCGCGCAGCCTCATCCTCCGCGCTCATGGCCACTCCGGCCTTCATCGCGATCGCTCCGGGGTCCAGAATCAGCGCCAGATCGGCGTTGCCCAGCACCGTTGCGCCCGAATAAAGCCCGATATCCTTGAGCACCGCGGAGAGCGGCTTCACCACGATCTCCTCCGGATCGGCCAGCCCATCCACCACCAGCCCGAAACGGCGCCCATCGGCGTCCAGAACGGCGATAAAGTTATCCCGCTCCGTGGCGATTTTGTGCTCGACGCCGGGCATCAGCAGCCGGTCAAGAAACACCAGCGGCAGCAGCTTGCCGCGCAGCCGGTAAAGCGGCGCGCCCTCTATCCATTCGATCGCTTTCGCAGCCTGTTCCGGGGGAATGTGCACCAGCTCCGACAGCGCGCCCTGGGGCAGCGCGAAACTCTGCTTCACGCTGCGCACAATCAGCGCGGGAATGATCGCCAGCGTCAATGGAATGCGCAGCCTCAGCGTGGTTCCCTTGCCGGCGCGCGAGTCGATCTCCACCTTGCCGCCGATCTTTTCCACGTTGGTCCGGACCACATCCATCCCTACGCCCCGGCCGCTCACGTTGGTCACCGCTGCCGCGGTCGAGAAGCCGGGCACGAACAGCAGTTGCAGCAGCTCCCGCTCGCCCAGGTGCGCGGCGCGCTCCCGCGTAATCAGCCCGCGCTCGATCCCCTTCTGGCGCACCTTCTCCACCGCAATCCCCGCGCCGTCGTCGGAAACCTCGATAACGACGTGGCTGCCCTCCTGGCTGGCCCGCAGCTTGAGCGTTCCTTCCGGGTCCTTGCCCGCCGCCATGCGCACATCCGGCGTCTCGATGCCGTGATCCAGCGCGTTGCGCACCGCGTGCGTGAGAGGATCCTTGATGGCTTCGAGCAGACTCTTGTCCAGCTCCGTGTCCTGGCCCTCCACCTGCAGCCGCACCCGCCGGCCGAGCGTTTGCGAAAGGTCGCGCACGATGCGCGGCATCTTTCCGAAGATATTCGACACCGGCTGCATCCGCGCCTTCATCACACTCTCGCGCAGATCCGCCGTCACCATGTCCAGGCGGCGCGAGAGCACGGTCATCTTGGGATCGGCCGCGGTGGCCTGCAGCACCTGGTTGCGGGTCAGCACCAACTCGCCCACCAGGTTCATCATCCGGTTCAGCACTGCCACGTCCACCCGCAGCGTGCTCTCCGCGGCGCTCCCCGCTCCCTGCACGCGCGGCCGGCCGCCATCGCTGGCCGCCTCCGCCTGCGCCTTGGGTGCGGGCGCCGGCTCGCGCGCAGCCTCCGCCGGCTCCGGCGCTTGCGCAGCGGGCGCGGCTGATTCGGCTGGAGTGGATGCGGCTGGAGGAGGCGCGGCCACAGGGATTGCGAGCGCGGCGGAAAGTGGAAGTTGAGGTGCGGCTGATGCTGCGGGAGAGCGCCTCCCGCCGCCCTGCGGGCGAACAGGACGTTTTGCCTTGGCCGGAGCCGGAGCCTCTGCCAATCTTGGAGCCTGCAACTCTTCCAGCCACCCGATCAGCACCCCGTCCTCGCCGTCGCCCTCGCTGTTGTCCGCTTCAATCGTCTTCAGAATCGATCGCAGACCGTCCAGCAGTTGCAACAGTCCGGTGATAATTGTGCGGTTGGCAACCAGCTTGCCCTCGCGCAGCATCCCCAGCAGGTTCTCGCCCGCGTGCGCCAGTTTCTCCAGCCGCTTGAAGCCGAGAAAACCCGTGGTTCCCTTGATCGTATGCACCGCACGAAAAATCTCTCCGATCAGTCCCGCATCCTGCGGCCGCTCCTCCAGGTCGGTCAGACACCGCTCCATGCGGTCCAAACCTTCCTGGCTCTCGATCAGGAACTCCCTCGTCAATTCATCCATCGCGTCCACTCATCCGCCCGCCCGGAAATCGAGCCAAAAAACGTGCCAGGCCTCGAGCCCCCGGGCACAGCGAACTCTCAAGCCCTTTATCGGTAAGAAGAGGCGCAACATGAGGAGCGGAGTGACAAGGAAACAGGGACCAAGGATCACCGCACGAGGCTCCGTGCCCCATCCTTTCGACTTTTTTGTGTCGAAAGGGTGGGAGACCACAAACCCGTTCCCATGTACAGCGGACGTGGAAATGCTTTAGTCTCAACTTTCATGCCCAACGCGGACGAAAACCCGCCGCACGCGGTTCCACTTGTCAGCCGCATCTTCACCCGAGAAACGGCGGAGAACTATCTCGAAAATGCAATAAGGTAATCGAAAGCCTTTCTAGTGTCCCGAGTCTAAAGTTCATTCCATCCATGCTGTCATCCTGAGCGACCGGAGCGAAGCGAAGGGAGTCGAAAGCCTGCCCTGAGCGTAGCCGAAGGGGACCTGCGTTTTCGTCGTCGGAATGATGCAATGAACTTCCGATTCACTACACTAGGTGTGGAGCGTCAAGAGGTTGTTCCGATTCAGACCTGCGCGGGAAGCGGGGGTGTTTAGTTTGAGGCTAGCATGGGGGCGGTGGAAGTTGTACTCGTGCAGCCAGTTTTCCAGTTGTTCT
>Ga0224534_1000009_pt1 | contig 161661 bp, 137 predicted proteins | sample 714E12024metaG_FD_172012 | JGI IMG/M metagenome (GOLD analysis project Ga0224534, IMG submission 172012) | Peat soil microbial communities from Stordalen Mire, Sweden - 717 E1 20-24 | ecosystem: Environmental > Terrestrial > Soil > Wetlands > Peat | place: Sweden: Norrbotten County, Stordalen... | reverse complement strand
AAGGCGAGAACCAGGGAGGCGCTCGATGAGGCCATCGCCAAACTGCTCCCACTCATCACTGCCGAGGATGCGAAGGCCTGGTTCCGGCTCCCCTTTCAGGCTCTATAACAATAGGAGAAATGCTCTAAGTCCTGGGACTTACTGCAACGGAATCACGATCAGCGGCGCTACGACCGTGACCTTCAATCCGGGAACCTACATTCTCATGGGCGGTGGATTGAATGTGACGGAGGCGAGCATTCTCAAGGGAACCGGCGTTACGTTCTTTCTGACGAAGGGACTGGGATACAACTATGGGCCGTTGTCGGTCAGCGGCGCGGTAGTCGCGACGCTGTCGGCTCCCACCAGTGGCCCCTATTACGGCATCCTCTTTTATCAGGATCGGACCATCGGCACGGGGCAAGCGGCGAATACGGTCACTGGCTCATCGGCTCCTTCGTTGTCGGGCGTACTGTACTTTCCAACGACCGCTCTGACGCTTTCAGGGGCGGAGTCCGGGGGTAATTGCCTGATCCTGGTCGCCGACACCATCTCGCTGACCGGCGCGGCGGCGCTCGGGAACGGGTGCTCTGGCGGTTCACCGTTACAGCCGCCGGCGCCCGTGACTGTGAGCGTTACTCCGGCTACTGCAACACTCTACGGCGGGCAGACGCAGCAGTTCACCGCTACTGTGGCCAACACCAGCAACACAGCGGTGACATGGACGATCACTCCAGCTGGGACAGGCACGATCAGCACGTCAGGCCTGTACACGGCTCCGGCAGCGATCTCGGCTCAGCAGACGGTAACTGTTACCGCGACCAGTCAGGCGAGCACGACCGCGTCGGCTTCGTTCACAGTAACCCTGATGCCGAAGACAAATCCGACGATCACCTGGGCAACGCCGGCGGCCATTACCTACGGCACGGCACTGAGTGCGACGCAGCTTGATGCAACGGCAAGTGTGCCAGGTACGTTCGTTTACTCGCTAGCCGCAGGCACGGTCTTGGCGGCCGGTTCGCAGACGCTTGCGGCCGGTTCGCAGACGCTTTCTGTGACGTTCACACCCACCACCACGACTGAATACAACACGGCCACAGCCACTGTCATTCTGACGGTCAACAAGGCTGCTCCGGTCATCACCTGGACGACGCCGGCGGCCATCACCTACTGCACGGCGCTGAGTTCGACGCAGCTTGATGCCTCCTCGGGCGGTGTTGCAGGCACCTTTGCGTACACGCCAGCCGCAGGCGCGGTCTTGACGGCCGGATTGCAGACGCTTTCGGTGACCTTTACGCCCACCGACACGACCGACTACAGCACGGCCACGGCCACTGTCATTCTGACGATCAACAAGGCTGCTCCGGTCATCACCTGGGCAACGCCGGCGGCCATCACCTACGGCACGGCGCTGAGTGCGACGCAGCTCGATGCCTCCTCGGGCGGTGTTGCAGGCACCTTTGCGTACACGCCAGCCGCAGGCGCGGTCTTGACGGCCGGATTGCAGCCGCTTTCGGTTATCTTCACGCCCACCGACACGACCGATTACACCACGGCCACCGCCACTGTCATTCTGACGATCAACAAGGCTGCTCCGGTCATCACCTGGGCAACGTCCGCGGCGATCACCTACGGCACGGCGCTGAGTGCGACGCAGCTCGATGCAACGGCAAGTTTGCAGGGCACCTTCGTTTACACGCCAGCCGCCGGAGCGGTGCTGCCGGTCGGGACGCAGACCTTATCTGTGACCTTCACGCCCACTGACACGACCGATTACACCACGGCCACCGCCAATGTAAGTCTTACGGTAAACAATGCACTTCCAGTGTCGGTGAGTGTCGCTCCGCCCAGCGCGACGCTCTACGGCGGGCAGACGCAGCAGTTCACGGCCACCATCACCAACAGCAGCAACCAGACAGTCTTCTGGACCATCAATCCGGCGGGTGTGGGAGCGATTAGTCAGGCAGGCGTGTATACGGCTCCGCCCACGATCTCAGCGCAGCAGACGGTGACCGTCACTGCGACCAGCGAGGAAGACCCGACCAAGTCGGCCTCGGCTCCGGTCACGCTCACTCCTGCGCAATGCGGATCGAACGGATACAGCTATCAACGCGCAATCGTGATCGACCACACAAAAATCCCGAACACCGACCAAACCAACTTCCCGTACCTGTTCAACACCATCGATCCAACATTTGCCACGACAACTTACAACGGCCATGTTACCAGTCCCAACGGCTACGACATGATCTTCACGTCGGATCCGGCTGGCCAGAACATCCTGAATTACGAAATGGAGGAGTATGATCCCGTCCACGGGCAGGTCATCGCCTGGGTGCGCATCCCAACCCTCTCCCACACCACAGATACTGTCATTTATGTGTTATATGGAAACTCCAGCATTACTACCTCGCAGCAGAATCCGGCCGGCGTTTGGGACAGCAATTACGTAGGTGTTTGGCACGTTGGGAACAATGGCTCCGTTTTGTCTCTTGCAGACAGCACAAGCAACGGGAACAACGCCACTAATAATGGCGCGGTTGCGACCACGGGTCAGATCGATGGCGGTATGCAGACTAACGGCAGTACGTATGCGACCATCGGGACGCCAGCCAGTCTGGCAAACCTGGCTCAAGGCAATGCAACCTTTTCTGCCTGGGTCAACACAGCATCTGGCGCCGGTGGCCGGATCATGGGTAAGGATGACGACAACGGCGATTCAGGATGGGCACTTGGAATAAATTCGAGCAATAATGTAGACTTTGTGGCCGTCTATAATGGCTCAGACTTTAGACTTGACAGTTCGGGAAAGATTGGAAATGCCACGTCGTCCTATGTGACCGTTACGTTGGCAGGAAGCGCTAACCAAAGCGCTCAAGCCACGATCTATATCAATGGTGTGCCCAGTGGAAGTGGCTCCGGTGGGAGCTCATGGACCGGAGATGACTCCGCACAAACAGCATATTTGGCTAATGCGACTTATGGAGACTCAGCATCCGCGCCGCTGAATGGATCGTTAGACGAGTTCAGGATCTCAAACACAATCCGTTCCGCCGATTGGATTTCCACTGAGTACAACAATCAAAGCTCTCCCTCCGCTTTTTATGCGCTTTCCCCGGAAAACGTCGAAGAAGTCATTCCGGCGGGCGTAAGTCTCTACGCCGGACAGAGCCAGCAGTTCGCGGCCACGGCCGCATGTGGCGCTGCCGTGAACTGGTCCATGCCGTCGGGCGCGCCAGGCTCACTTACTGCGAACGGTCTCTACACGGCTCCTGCCAGCATTGCCACGCAACAGACAGTTGCCATCACGGCGACCAGCCAGGCGAGCGCCGCATTTACAGCAACCGCCGTTGTGACATTGTTGCCCGCACCTTTGAGTCCAACGCTCAATCTAGCTGCGACCGTTCAGCCTCCCTATGTAACTGGAACCTCTCAGACGTTTACGGCTACCTTGAACAATCAGAGCGGCACGCCGATATCCGGTGAAGCTGTTTCCTTCACCGTCGCCGGCGCGAACAACAATTCGGGCAGCGGCACAACGGATGACAATGGCATCGCGACGTATACATATACCGGTGCCAACAGCGGCACTGACGCCATACAGGCCACGGCAAGCATCAGCGGCGTACAGGTGACTTCAAATACTCTCTCGGCTGTCTGGATTGTGCCCGTCCAGCGAGTCTCGGCAACGACGGTGACGGGAGAGTTTTTCCTGTCCGATGGATCGGGGGGGTTCGATACGCCGCTGAGCGCGACGCCAGTATTTGTTCAGGAGTTTCCGGTCATCAATTTCAATCCGCCAGCGGGAACAATTCCAGGAACCCCGTCGGGATTGGATGATAATACACGTCCATTTACCGATGTCACAACTGACCTGAATGGGAACTTCACAGGCACCATCGTAGCCCAGGGGAATGGCTATCAAGCGGGCGTTGGTCCAATGTTTACATTCCAGGCCGTCTTTAGAGGCACATTCACGATCGCCAGCGCAGGCAACGTGGTGTTCAATTTCTTCAGTGACGACGGATTCATACTTGGCATAGCCAATGGAGCCACGCGTGTAAGCGGTGCCTCCGTAAACATGCCGGCCGTTACTCCATTTGCGCAATTTTCTGTTATGGGAGCCGTTAATGGACCCAATTCGGCAGATGGCAACCAGGTTATAGTGAACTTCCCGGCCGCAGGGAATTATCCGTACGAGTTGGATTATACGGAGTGCTGTGGGGGCCAATTGGCAATCACCATGACCACCAGCGCAACAAGCTCAGGCGGAGTTCCACCGACTGGATCGCTTACGCTTACTCCGAATACGGTTCAGCCGCTGCCGGTAGGCGGCCAGCAGGCGTTCACGGTGTTCGCCAGTGATGCCTCCGGCGCTCCGGTGCCCAATGTCAGCGTGGGTCTCGTCGTCACTGGCGTGGATAATCTCCAATTGAGTGGAACCACCGATTCCACCGGTCATGCAACGATTGCCTATCAAGATGTGAATCCCGGTACCGCTTCGGTTCAGGCTGTGGCCGTCATCAGCGGCATGGTTGCTTACTCCAACATGGTGAGTGTTCCATGGACACTGCCTCCGGGCACCACGACAACAACCGGCGGAAGCGGTACGTTGAGCATCGGCATTACAGCAGACAGCACGGTCACGATGCCGAACACGCTGCAACTGAATGGAACCGTCACCGACAGCAATGGACTCACGCCAACTCTTGCCTGGAGTCAGGTCAGCGGACCCGGCACTGTCACCTTTGCAACACCGCAACAGGCGGTGACAACTGCGGCCTTCAGTCAGGCTGGTAACTACGTCCTCCAACTGAGCGCCAGCGATACTTTGGGCAATAGCGGCTCTGTTCAGTGGCCGGTCACCGTGAATCTTCCAGAAACCGACCAGGGATGGGTAGGAAGCCCACTTTACGGCTCTAACGTTATCGGCGTGGTCCCCATTACGCTCGCTCCTGGAGTTACGCTCCAGAGCGGCATCCTGACCTACTATCCGGCGAGCAATAGCAATAACGTCACGGTTCTGAATTCAAACACCACCGGCTCGGGCCAGATCGGCACGCTGGACACCACGACGCTGCCAAACGGCACGTACTGGATTCAGCTCCAGGCTACCAATACGAGGGGAATCCTCGAGTACAGTCTGGTGCAGATCACGGTTGCCGGCAACTACAAGCCAGGCCGCGTCACTGCAACCGTTACGGACCTGGTGGTTCCGGCCACCGGGCTTGCCATTAACATCCAGCGCACCTACGACAGCCTCAATGCCGGCACAAGCAGCGATTTCGGCTATGGCTGGAATCTCGGCATCAATGTAAACCTCACGGTGGACCCTGCGGGCGACGTGACCTTCACCTTGGGCGGGCAGCGAAGGACCTTCTATCTTGCGCCGCAGTTCAACGGCTGGCTCCCCTACTACGACGTGGCCTTCTCTCCCGAGCCAGGCCTCTACGGAACGCTCACGGATTCCGCTCCAGGATGCGCGGATGACTTCGATTTCGTGGTTCTCGACGGCTCCTTGTGGTTCTGCATTGGCGGAGGCCAGTACAATCCGCCGGGATACATCTACACCGATCCAACCGGAACCTCGTACACCATCAGCGCGGCCGGAAATCTGCAATCCATCCAGGATCGGAGCGGCAATGGGCTGACCATCACGGCGAACGGCATCACCAGCTCGACCGGCCTCTCCGTGCCCTTCGTGCGCGATGGCTACAAGCGCATCACGCAGATTACCGACCCGCAGGGCAACATCTATCAGTACGGCTACGATGACAATGGGAATCTCGCAACCGTGACGTACCCCAACACAACCACCCCGAGCACCTACACCTACGACGCGAACCACCTGTACCTCAGCGGCACGGATGCTCGCAGCAACCCGCTGCCCGTGACCACTTACTATGGCGCCACGGATATCGATCCCAACGGGCTCCCGTTGAATGGGCGCTTGCAGAGCGTGACCGACTCATTCAACAACACCACCGGCTACGCCTACATCCTTGCGACGAACACCACCACCATCACCTATCCGGCCGATGCAAGTGGCAACAGCGGCACGGCGACCATGGTGTACGACGCCTACGGCATGTTGCTCAAGTCCACCGATCCGCTCAACAACACCACAACCAATGTCTACGATGCAAAGCACAATTTGATCTCGGTGACCGACCCTCTGGGCCACGCGACAACCTACACCTACGATCAGAACGGGAACAAGACCTCCTCCACCTACCCGGCAACCCCAACCAGCAAGAACACCACCAGCGCCACGGTCTACAACCAATACAGCGAGCCCACATCGACGACCGACGAGTTGGGCTATGTGCGGCTGTTCAACTACGACGCCAACTACAACCCGCAGAACGTGACCGACTCCGCCGGCACACTGGCCAGCTTCATCTTCAACGCCAACAGCACGCTCGAAGCCGGGGCCATTGGTTACGACATCACCGTAAATCCGGCGCAGGCGAGCCAGTTTACCTACGACGTGAACGGCAACATGGCCAGCCGCACCGACGCGCTCGGCCGCACCACCTCCTACACCTACAACTCGCTCGGCCAGAAGACTTCCATGACCGCGCCCACTCCGACCGCGCCCATTGGCGGGTCTGCCTCAACCACCACCTACCAGTACGACGCCCTGGGCAATCTCATTCAGACCGCCGCGCCGCTCAGCAGGACGACCGGCTCTACCTACGACGCCAACGGCAACAAAACCTCTGACACCGATGCGCGCGGCAACGTCACCACCTACCAGTACGACGCTTTGAACCGGCTGTCCATCACCACCTACCCAAACCAGACGACCTCGACCAACACCTACGACTTCCGCAACAACGTGGTCAAAGCTACCGACCAGAACGGCAACGTCACGCTCAACGGCTACGATCTGGCCGGCCGCTTGACCTCGGTCACCCGCGCCTATGGCACATCGAACGCCAGCACTACCAAATACACCTACGACAACGCCGGGCGCAAAGTCAGCGAGACCGACGCCCTCGGCCACACCACCAGCTACAGCTACGACGCCGACAGCCGTCTCATCGCCGTCTCCGGCGTCAAGGGCAACTTCACTTACGCCTACGACGACGCCGGCAACCGTATCTCGCAGACCGACGGCAACAGCAACACCACCGGGTTCCAATACGACGCCCGCAAGCGCCTGACTAAGACGCTGAATCCGGACACGACCACGGTCGTCAATAGCTACGACGGCCCCGGCAACCTAGCCGGCGTGACGGACCAAGCCCAGAACATCGTCCAGTACACCTACGACGCCGCCAACCAGTTGAAGACCGTCGTCCAGTTGAACCACCCCAACAGTGCGAACAACACCAACTACTACGGCTACGACCCCCTCGGCAACCTGACCGGCCTGACGGATGAGAACCTCCACACCACGCAGAACCTCTTCGACCTCTACGGCGAGCCGGTCCAGAAGCTCCTGCCCGACAGCCAGTTGACCGAGACGCGCCAGTACGACACGGCGGGCAATCTGGCTTCGCTGACGCACTTCAACGGCGTGACCACCAGTTACACCTACGACGCCCTCAACCGGCTGCTCAGCCGCGCCACGCCCGGCGAAACAACGGTGAGCTTCACCTACACGGCCACCGGCAAGTTCCTCACTTCAACGGCCGGCGATGGCACGGTGAACTACAGTTACGATAGTTTGTACCGGCTCACCACCAAGGCGACGCCGGAGGGCACGCTGAGTTACACTTACTACCCGACGGGCAAAGTGGAAACCATCACTTCTTCCAATCCGCACGGAGCCTCGGTCAGCTACACTTACGACCCCCTGAACCGCCTCGACACGGTGGTGGATAATCGTCTGTCCGGCCAGAACACCACCACCTACACCTACGACAATGCCAGCAATGTGTACACGGCCGCCTATCCCAACGGGTTGCAGTCTACTTTCACCTACGACGCTCTGAACCGGCTCACCGAGCTTTCTACGCCGCCTGTCGCCGATTACAGGTACACGCTGGGCTTGACCGGCAATCGCACGAATGCGACCGAGCAGAATGGCCGCACGCTGGCCTGGAACTACGACAACATCTACCGGCTGACCAAAGAGACCATCACAGACGACCCGAGCAATAACGACGGCAACAACGGCAGCGCCACTTATCAGCTGGACCCTGTAGGCAACCGCACCTCGGCTGCCTCCACATTCAGCGGGTTCAGCCCCGGCTTCGGCAGCTACAACCCCGACGACCAGCTTTCGACGGAGACCTACGACGCCAACGGCAATACGACCAGAACGGCCAACGGCAACAGCTACACCTACGACTCGGAGAACCACATGACCTCCATGACCGGAAATGGAACCACGGTCACGATGGTCTACGACGCCTTCGGCGACCGCGTGGCCAAGACGGTCAACGGCGTGACGACGCGCTACCTGGTCGAGGACGATGTGAACCCGACCGGGCTGCCGCAGGTGATGGAGGAGATCGTCGGGGGCGCGGTCACGCGAACCTGCACCTACGGTTTGCAGCGCATCAGCGAAAACCAGATCATTGACAATCAGTGGACGCCGAGCTTCTATGTGTACGATGGCGGCGGGGATGTGCGGCAGTTGACAAATTCCGCAGGCGTAGTAACAGACGAGTACGAGTACGATGCCTTCGGCAATTCGTTCACCAAGTCCGGGACGACGCCCAACAACTACTTGTACCGCGGCGAACAGTACGACTCAGACCTCGGACTCTACTACCTCCGCGCCAGATACTACAACCCTGCTACCGGACGGTTCCTCTCCAGAGACCCGGAAGATGGGAAAGCATTTGATCCCAAATCGCTGCACAAGTACCTCTATGCGGGCGGTGACCCAGTCAACGCTATTGATCCGACAGGACGAGTAGATACGATCGAATCCATCTTTGCTGAGCCAGTAGTAATCAGTTCGCCTCTAGAGATAGCTGTTGAGGGATATGGTTACGCTGCCGCCTCTGTTCTTTGCGGAGCCGCGAAGATAATCGCGAATGGCCTCCTGGGGGTAGCTTCAGGGGTGCCTGGGCCCGGCGGGATCCCGTTGTGGCCTATAAGACTGATCCCAATTCTTTGCACCGCACTCGGATTTTAGTAAAGGAGTCAAAAAGACGATGAAACTCGTTCGATCTGACACACCGGAGGTGGTTCGCTGCATTGCTTCGGGCGGGGCTCGGGCTAGCCGGCATTTCCCCGCTTTTGTTTACGGCTGCTCTCTCAACGTGCTGATCCTATTGATCGCCATTGCCGTGAGCCTCATTGTTTCGGTGCGGGCAGCGGCCTGGTTCGGCGTGTCAGCCTTTCTTGCATGGAACATGTATGTACTTTGGTTGCTAAAATTCTCCAGCCGTACCTGGGTCATAGCGGCTTGTACTGACCGGGTTTGCATTCGTCCTGGCGTCAATAATCCGAATGTCATCATGCTCGAAGTTTCGGAAATCGCTTCGATGTCGATCCGAACTGCCGAAGTGTTTTTGTATGGACCAAAACCCAAATTTATTGATTGGTTGGTGATCGAACCTGTTCAAGCGCAAATGGAGGACGTTCCTGATCACATCGCTTCATTTCTCGGGGACATTCCATCGATTGATCCAAGCAATCCGGTCAATGTGGCCAATGAGGGGGGGCGTCTCATCATTGGATGGAAATGGTGCCAACCTGCTTTGGGGGTATTCCTACAACAGCTTGCTCGGGAATGTCCATCGATTGTCATAGCCCCCGAAGAGCGTTCTGAGTTGGATTTGAATGGGGTTTGGCATGGTCCTAGGGGGGGGCCGGATGCACAACAGCGTCGGATGCTCGTCCAGGCAAAACGCCTTGGGTTTGGTTGCGAATGCGAGAGACTGCTAAGCCTGTATAGAGGCATACCGCGCCGGGAGGTTTCGGCATACATGGCGGAAATTGAGCAAGAGGAAGCCGCCGGGTGCCCCGCCCTTGATCCGCCGCTGAAGTGAGGGTGGCGGGTGGCCCAGGTCTCGTTTTTGAGACCTGGGAGTTTCGCCGGACGCGCAGTCCACTTACGGCGCGGCGGGTCACGTGGAAAGCATCGCTTCCTCCAACCCGAACGGCGCCTCGGTCAGCTACACCTACGACGACCTGAACCGCCTCAGCACGGTGGTGGACAACCGTCTGCCCGGCCAGAACACCACCACAACCACCTACGACCCGGCCAGCAATGTAGCCACGGTAGCCTATCCCAGCGGATTGAAGTCCACCTTTACCTACGACGCTCTGAACCGGCTCACCGAGCTCTCCACGCCGCCCGTCGCCGACTACAGGTACACGCTGGGCTTGACCGGCAATCGCACGAATGCGACGGAACAGGGCGGGCGCACGCTGAACTGGAACTACGACGGCATCTACCGGCTGACGAATGAAACAATCAGCATCTCCGGTCCAGGTCGAATGGACAACCTGTTGAAAGATCACACCTAGCGCCAACCTTCGGGGGGTACTTTGGGGAGTATTTTCAACTTTTTCTATTTTCAACCTATTGATAAGTAAAGACTTATTTGGCGATATGAATCCCTACATCCAAAAAACGGACTCTCTGGTCTCCACGGGGTAGCAGCCGGTACTCGGCAATCGGCGGCCGGCGCGGGAGGGAATCGCCGATCCCCTCCCGCGCCAGCCGGTCCGGTTATTGCACGTCACTCACCTTGCCGTCTTTGAAGGTGACCTTCATGCCGTTGTAGTAATAGATGACCTTGGGTCCCAGGTTCGCGATTCTTGCCGGCGCGCCAAGAGCCGATTGCACCTGGTCGGTGGTCTGGCCCAGCCCTATGGATGCGGGCGCAGCCGGAGCAGCGGCGGCAGCGCCTGCCGGCGCGCCGCTGTCCTGCGGCGCCTCGGCTTGAACTTCCTTCTCAGACTGGTCGCTTTGCTGGTCCGTCTGCTGAATGTCAGCTGCCAGGTTCGCCTCCGGCGGAGGCGCGGCAGCGGCATACTGCGCCGCAGCCGGTGGGGCTTGCGCGGATGCCGGAGCCGCCGGCAAACCACCGGTGCCCTGCTTGTCCTGCAGATCCTTGAGACCCTGGTCGATGGTCTCACGCATGTGGTTCTGCATCTCCTGCAGGTCAGTCAACTGGATCTGAACCGTGAGGGATATCTGGCACTCCGGCTTGCCCTTGCTGGACAGAACCACCAGATTTGCCGTGGTTGCGTCCGAGGGAGGCGCAGTCTGCATCTGCAGGGTATCGCCGTCGCTGACCACGCACTCCTGCCCGGATGCATCCGTCACGTCCAGATTGCCGCCGGCCACGAACACATGCGGACGGCCGTCGCTCAACAGGCGCGCAATCCCGCTGGAACCGGGGTCCACGTCCTGGTTCGCGGCATTCTGTGTAGCCTCCTGGCTTTCCAGCGCCAACTGGTTCTTCACCTCGTCGGCGATCATCTGCTTTACCTCAGGAGTAAGCGCCGGCTGCCCGCCTGCGGCAACTGGAGTACCGGCCTCCTCGCCGGCCTCCTGGTGCGCCGCGTAGGCGGCCTGCAAATCCTGCGAGATGATATAGTCCGTCAGCCAGAATGCGGCCGAGGGGTACACCGCATACGGCTGGAAATAGCCGCCGTAGTAGCCGTACCAGGGATTGCCTCCCCATCCCCATCCGAAGGCGATCGGCGCCGCCCACGGGTTGTACGCCCACCCGTAAAAGCCCGCGCCGTAGTAGGAACCTGGGGCATAGACGTTCAGCATTAACCCGCGGAAGCCATAGCCGCGATAGAAGCGGTTGTATTCGTGGCCATGGTAGAAGTAAGACCGCCGGCCAAAATCGTGGCCGTGGTAACTATAGCCACGCTCCACGTATCCCCGGCGGCCCCGCTCGCCAACAACACGGCTGCCGTCATGGCGCTCGACCGAGACTCTGCGGCCGCCGCCCAGATTGTGATGGGTGTCCATGCCGCGCTTGGAGTCATGCACGTCGCTGACCTTGCCGCCGGGGCGGGTGCGAACCGCGCTGCCGCTCTTGGTGACGTGCTCGTTGCTGCCCTTGGGCGCGGAACCACTCTTGATCGACGAGTGGCTGGCGCCGGCAGGACCGTGCGTACCTGCACCTGCGCCACCAGGATGCGCTCCGGCAGTCCCTCCGCCGGTCGTGTGCGCGCCACCTGTCGTCGTGTTGTGTGCGCCACCAGTGGTCCCTCCGCCGGTCGTGGTCGTGTGTGTGCCACCGGTCGTCCCGCCACCGGTCGTCGTAGTGTGCGTGCCACCGGTCGTTGCTCCGTGCGTGGTGGCCCCGCCGGTCGTCGGTCCGTGCGTCTGCGTGGTGGCCCCGCCAGTCGTTGGTCCGTGCGTCGTGGCCCCGCCGGTGGTTGGTCCATGTGTGGTGGCCCCGCCGGTGGTTGGCCCGTGCGTGGTGGCCCCGCCGGTCGTTGGTCCGTGCGTGGATGCACCGCCGGTCGTTGGTCCGTGCGTGGATGCACCGCCGGTGGTTGGTCCGTGGGATGCACCGCCGCCGGTTGGTCCGTGCGATGCCCCGCCTCCGGCAGGCCTTGCGGCCGGCCTGGCGGCTGGCGCCTGCCTGGGAGCCGGGGCGGGCTTGTTGGTATTGGCGGCTGCGCTTGCCAGGCTGGCCGTGCCCAGCAGTCCGGCAAGAATCAGCGCTGCTGAACCATTTCTCAGAGCTTTCAAAAAAAGTTGCATGGTCATCGTGTCCTCATTCCACTTTCAGGCCCGCGCTCCATCCCGGATGCGCGAACGCTCTATTCAACGTTGCTGACTTTTCCGTTGGTGAAGGTCACCTTCATGTCCTTGTAATAGAAGATTTCCTTCGCTCCCAACTTGGCTGTCTTGACCGGTTGGCCGAAGGCAGCCGTCACCTGAGCCTTGGTCTGGCCGATGGCGATCGTCGGAGTATCGGCAGGTGGCGGCGGCGGCGCGATGTCCGCCATCGGCGCCGGAGCTGCTGTCGGAGCGGGGGCCTGGGCCGGCTGACCGCCCTGATCGCCCTGGCTGCCGTTGTCACTATCGTCCGAAGGCTGAACCGTAATGACCTCCGAAACGGTCTTCACAAAATCGCCCGCCGGCGGCACCGGACCCTTCGGGAAGTAGAACTTGATCTCCCCGTAGAAGCGGACGTCATTGTAGGGATCGCTGTACGTGCTGACCAGGATGCCGTCCTTTTGAAGGACAATCCCGGTCACCCAGAACTTCTCGCCAGCGACAAATTTTCGCGATGCGCAGCCGTTGTTTGCGGCATCGACTGCGCTGGTCCCATCGCCAATGATCGGAATAAGTCCTCGACCCCAGGACCTTACAGCATTCTTGGCGCGGTTTTTGTAATTGGCGGCCAGGATCCCGGTGCTGTATGAATTTGAAAATGCGTAGGGGGAGTCCGAACTGCACATCATCAGCCCGTCCTTATGCAGCACCACAACATCGCCGGCGGTGACAATATCGGAGTGGTCGGCAGCGGTTTTCGTCAGCTTGATCTGAGAGACGAGCTTCTCCTGGATCAGCGTCCCAGGGTCGCCCGCCTGGGCTTCCATCCCAACACTGAAGATCGCCGCCAAGGCGGCCAATCCGACCACGCCAAGCCTTTGCACTTGAGCCATATGCCACTTCCATTTCATAGTTTTTGGGGAAAGCAACCTGCTAATTCCGAAAACGTATCTCACGGTCCCTGGGACTGTCAAGAAAATCATGCGAAAATCGCACTCCGACAATCCCTTATTGGCGCAAACATAGCGTTCGACCGAATGTTGCGCACATTTCAAAAGTAATTTCTTCAACAGGCCATGAACTGCCTGTCTGCCCGGCCAAGCGGAGCGGCAGGCGGCGGCAAGTCTTTCAATCTGGCTGGCGAGCAGCCGAAGCTGCGGCGTGAAGATTTGCAAGTGCGTGTGGAGCAGCCCGATCCGCAATTCTGGTCAAGAAAAATGGGGGATGGCCATGTGGGGAATATCATTGACCAGCAGATCCTCATAGGCCAGGGTCACGTACTCGCACCTTTTTCCGGCGAAGCTTGGCGCCTGCCGGATGTCGACGATGGCGCCGTTGATCAGTTCAATGGTGCGAAACTGGAGAGACTTTCCTCCAGAACTCGGCTTGGCGAACTGAAGTCTGGCCGATTTAAAGGTTTCGTTTGAGCACAAGGCCTGCCAGAGCTTGGGCGATGCCTAATCGACCTCTTTTGTAATCGTGACCGGTTGGTGCCTTCGCCTGCCCGAAGCAACTCCGGACTGGGAGCCGTGCGGCGCCATAACGCTATAGTTGAATCCGAATCATTCCATGCCAGACGAGTAATTTAAATCGCCCTCTTTCTTTGTACTCGAGCCCTTTACGTCGCCCTGCGTAGTCATCTTCAAGGTCAACAAGAATTTGCCGCCTGCCATCGCAATCCTCCTTTTGAATTCCGGGCGCTCTCGAAGAGAGGGGGTCGCCCAATAAAGCGGACTCTACCATGGCCAATACGCACAGGGCGAGCTACAGCAGGCTGCCCCGCTGGAACTGCGTTGGATTGATGGCAAGAGAGTTCGTGGAGATCAAGCGGACAGAGCGAGGAGAAGAATGCAGGTGATGTTGTCCTGGCCGCCGCGCTGCTTGGCCACGCCGATCAGGTTGGCGCAGACAGACTCGAAGGGCGACGCGGCGAGGATGGCGGCGATTTCGTCCGGTAGAAAGTAGCGGGTGAGGCCGTCCGTGGCCAAAAGAACGGCGGCGCCGGGTTTGAGATCGACCGAGAAGAAGTCGGGCTGAACCTCGGCCGCCACGCCGACTGCGCGGGTAATGACGGACTCCATGCCCTGGAGGTCGGCGTTGTGCGCGTTCTCGATGGTCAGTGTGCCGTTGCGAATGAGTTCGTTGATGTAGGAATGATCGACGGTGAGTTGCGCGCACTGGCCGTCCTGGACGATATAGGCGCGGCTGTCGCCGATGTTGCCGAGGATGAGCTTGTCCCCGTCGAGCGCCGCAACGACCGCTGTGGTTCCCATTCCTTTATTTTCAGGGATTTGCGCGTTTTCCCACACATCCAGGTTTGCGGCGTTGAGGGCATGGAGAAGCCTGGCGCTGATGGGGATACCTGAAGACGCAGAGCCGGCAAAACTGTTCACGATGGCAGCCACCGCACGGGCACTGGCGATTTCGCCACTGGCCATTCCCCCCATGCCGTCACAAACGACATAGATTCCGAGCGTTTCGTCGTAAGCGAAGGCGTCTTCGTTGTTGGTTCGGACGCATCCAATATCGCTGAGGGCCGAGACGGCGATACGAAGGGGCGTGGGCGCGTCGCCGGCGGAGGGCGCGGAATCGGACGGCTGTCCGGAGGGCGCGCCGGACGGCGAAAGCTCGTTTGTGAATTCTTCAGTCATGGTCTCCGCTCGAATCCGGCAACGTCAGCGAGCTACGTTCGAAACACAGCGGAATCCCTTCATGAATTCCGGGTTCAGCAAGGGCGCTCCGGGGCCTGAGGCGTCGAACAGGACGACCTCGGGGGTTTGATTGTTGAAACTGAAGAAGAATTTCAGGCGGTTGGGAGAGACTTGCGGAGCGGCGAAGCCAAAGTGGAAGACCGACCATGGGCCGATCATTGCTGGCGCGGTGTTCTTTTTGGTGGCGAGGGTAATCTTGCTTGACGGTTGTGAGACCCAATGGAATGTGGCCGATTGACCACCCGATTTGATTTCCTTGCCGTCGATATTGAGGACCGCATTGGAAACGTCAGACGACTTGACCTCATTGAGGGTGAAGTCAAGCGAAGGCTGGTTTCCGCCGGCGGAAAAGAGGGTGGAAGAGATCTTCTGGGCGCTGGAGAGGAAGGCCAGGAAAGAGGGGTTGATGCGGACTGCGGAGCCGGGAGCAGGTGCGTACTGGGAGCCCTGCTGGACCACGAGCGCGTGCAGGGATGAGCTGAACTGGGCAAACGACCCCGATCCGGGCGCGAAGACCTGGGCGACCTCGTCGGTGGAAGCTTCATTGGGAGATTGCGGGTTGAAGGGGAACTTGGCAAGTACGGGCGCAATCTGGGCGCAGAAAGCCTTGGCCCCGCCGCCAGCGGCGTTGGCAGGCGCCTGGGCAGCCAGGTTCTTGGCGGACTGGATGGGGGCTTCAAGGAGAGCGAAGCTGGTTTTGTCCATGCTGCCGAAGGGGTCCGGGAGAAAGCTATTGCGGAGGTTTTCGGCGGCTTGTTCGGCGGTAACGGCTGCCTGGATCACGGGCGCGGCGGCGGCGGGGTCGTTGGCGTTGGTGGCGTTGAGAGTCAGGTTTTTAACGGCTGCTTCGATGGCCTGCAGGGACTGGATGTAGGCCTGGTTGGAAGGGGCAAGGAAGCGGTTGTCGGGATTGGAAGGTGGAACGACGGACTGGGGCGCCTGGAAGGAGGACGAGATTTCCGGCGTGGCAACGCCGGTGTGGAGAGAAATGAGGGAGAAAAGCTCCAGCATAGCGGAGGTATTGGAGTCCAGCGCGCTGAGCTTGTTGCCGGCGTCGGCAAAGTTCCTGAAGGGAACGAATTGCGCCTTGGCGAGGTAGGTTCGCCAGGTTTGGATGTAGTCGGCGGTGTAGAACTTTCTCAACTGTTCGGAGAGGGCGGCGCGGTCGATCGGGGGCCCGGACGAGGGGCCGAGAACCCATTCTTCACCACGGAAGTAGGGGTCGGGGTGCAGGATTGCGTCCTGCATGAAGGCGAAGCCATCCTTGCTGAAGGCGCCTTGCACGGAATAGTTGTCGAAGATGTATTGCGCGGAGCCGGGGAACTTGCCGTTGAAGTCGAACGACGGGAACTTGTGGTTGGCGGCAGCGAGCATGCTTTGGTAGACGTGCTGGAATCCCTGGAAGCCATTGAGGTAGAAGCGGGCACGGGCGACAACGACGTCGTTGCTGACGCCGCCGGCATTGGCCATGCAGGAGGATGCCTCAGGGAGAAGTTTTGAATAAAACGCGAACTGAGTCTGGGCGAGATGGGCGAGGCCGGGAGCGGGTGTTGCGCTGCCGGCCCATTCCGCGAGAAGGGCAGCGGGAAGAAAATCGATTGTGTCCTGCGCGGAGTCTGGGTCGGGGTTGGAGACCGTGATCACGTAAGCCTTGAGTGGCCTGTAGGTTGCGCTGTAGTCGGCATCGGGGGCTGGAACGGCGGGCACTGTACGAAGCTTGGTGAGAATACCCTCCTGCGCCGGAGCCAGCAGAAGACTGCGGAATCTGTTCGAGTAGGCTTGGCAGGCAACGGGGTAGAGAGCATCGCCGCGGTAGAGGCCCATGCGATCCATGAGGGGCGGGCCGTCTTTGCGATAGCGCCCGAGTTCATCCAGGACAGTTCTGAGCTTGTCGAGAGTTTCCAGATCGCCCTGCGAGGCGAAGGTTCCGGAGGCGACCGGGGAGACCGGAGTGGCCGCGGCTGCGGCTACGCGCTGTTCGAGAGCGCGATTCTTGAAGAACGAGATGGTCGTGAGTAACAGCAGGAGCAGAATGGCCGCGCTCGTCGCGGCGAGCAGAGCCCGCTTGAGAAAGCTGGTTCTGGTGCTTGCGCGGCTGGTCTCAAGGGCCGACTTGTCGGCGAGCAGGATCTTCGAGAACAAGTGCGGAAGGAAGACCCACTGCGCAACCTTGCGCGTGCCGCCTCGCCTGGCTTGCGGGGCAGGCTGCTGCTGTTGGGCGGCGGCGAGGGAAAAGATGCGGGTGGCCCCGGCGTTGATGGGAGCGGCGGCTTGGGGTTGGGCCGGGCCGATTTCGAGAACGTCCTCGACCAGGTGGGCGCGCATGCCGGCAAAAAAGAATCCGCGCAGGAACGGGTTGACGCCGATTTGGCTGGGACGCGCAACCTCAGCCAGGAAGGATACGATGCCCGCGCGGAGTTTGCGCAGGTCGCGGGGAAATTCATAGGCTCGGGCCAGGTCCTGGAGTTCGCCGCCGCGGGAGAGGATGTCGAGGCGGAACTCGGCGAGAGCGTAGAGAAGCTGGTCGAATCGAGCGCCGATCAGGGCCGTGGCCTGCTCCGTATAGAGGCCGGAGCCGGACGAAAGGGAAGACAGCAGCGTCCCGATGGGGAGCTTGACCTCCTCCTCCGAGAGCCGGCTGACGTAGTCGGCAAAGGGAGTGATGTTGTCCAGTTTGGTGAAGAGCACGTAGATGGGGAGCGAGATGCCCAGTGTCTGGGAGAGCTGGCGGAGACGCTCGTTCAGGGTTTGAGCCAGCGCGCGAGTCTGCTCTGAGGTATTGGGGGCCAGGATGCGCTCGATACTGACGCACACCACCACGGACCGGGCGGGGAGGCGGCTGTCTTTGGAGAAGACCGAGCCGAGCCGGGCGGGGATGGTGGCTTTGATGAGTCTCACCCAGAGAGGGGGTTGACGCAGGAGTGCCCCTCCGGCTTCAACCAGGACGCAGTTGCCGGCCAGCCAGAGATTGGCGAGTTGGGTGGGGACGACGAGTCCGTCCCGATAGACGTTTCCCGCGAGCAGCTCGGGATCGAGGCCGGACTGGAGCACGGTTTGGGTCTTGGCGGAGTTTTCATCTCCAATGACGTAGATAAGCGGCATGGCCGCCAGGGATTTGGCGCCTGCGCGGCCGGCCTGGCGAACCCTGGCATCCGCATCGCGGAGCAGGGTGTTCAGATTGACCGCGTCGGGCGTGTCGGGCCCGCCTGCTTGCGCGGAGGCGCTGTCGAGCTTATGCAGATACCAAAGGATGAAGGCGGTGGCCAAAGCGCCCAGCAGACCGAGGATGACGCAAAAGAGCACCAGCCTTGTGCCTTCAAAGTGCAGCGCAAATGCCCCCCAAATGACCAGGGCCAGATAGATAAGAAAGATCAGTATCCCAATCAGGACGCGCTTCATAGGGAACTCTCCGGAAGGCTGGTTGCCCGGTGAGATGCGAGAGTTGCAGGGGTTTGCCTGTTGTTTTGAGCGCTTGTGGGCATGGACTGGCTGAGGATCAGCATGTATCCGGCGAAGGCCAGAAGGGTGAAGACAGCCAGGAGGATGGCAGTGAGCGCCAGGCGGCGTACCCAGGGGTCGCGCTTGGGGGCCGGCGGGGCGGCCGGAGTTTCTGCGGGGCGAAAGAGCGCAAAGGCGCCGCGGATACGGGTGATCTTGTCGCGGATGCGGTGGAGAATGGAATGAATCTCCGAGGCGTCTCCGAATGCGAAGCGGCCGCGATAGCCCAGCAGAAGGCAAAGGGCATGCAGTTCGAGCACATCGGCAACTTCGGCGGATTCGGGGCGATTGAGCAGCTCGGTGACGTTGCGAAAGAACAATTCACCCGCGACGTGTCCTCCGAACATCTCTTCCTGCAGCGGACGCCGGGCCCAGTCGGCGAAGGTAGGGTCCTTGGAATTCAGGACGCTCTCATCGAGGAATCCGATCATGGCGTAGATGGCCATTTTCGAGGCTTCATCGCTGTAACCCATGGCGGAAGCGTCTTTTACCGCCGCGGAGATCATTTTGCGCAGAGTGGCGCGAAAGGAGTCGGCGTTTTCAACGTGCTGCACGAAAAACCGGGTGCGCAGGATGACGGTGAAAACTTCCTGGAAGGCCAGCGCCAGATTGTTGGTCTTCATCATTTCTTGAGGAGCGGAAGCAGGAGGAGAAGTCATTCGGAGGTCTCCATGATGATGGTGAGGTCGAAGGTTGCGTCACCCAGGTCGCCGGGCAGATAGACTCCCACCTGTTTGGTCTGGAGAATATGCTGCCAGCAGGCGCCGCTGAGGGAGATGGAGAAGTAGTGCATGTCCGCCTGGGCGTGGAGCGCGGCGGGCGGGACCGGAAGGTGCATGAGCTCCAGGCCGGGAAGGGCGCGCTGGACAAGCTTGGCAACCCCCTCGGCGGAGCAGACTTTGACCAGCGCCGGCGTCTGGCGCAGGAGGACCGAATCGGTGAGCGAGGAGCGGATGCCCAGGACCCATCGCGAACGCCGCAGGCAGCGCTCGTCCTTTACCTCAGCCGCATAGATGTAACTGTCCGCCTTGCGGAACTGGAGAGTGATGCTGTTGGATGGGGCCACAATCTCGAGGTAATGCCGGATCAGAACATCCAACTCCCTGAAAGTGGATGTCAGGTCCAGGTGCCGGTACGGCGGAATCTCATCCTGGGTGGATTCGAGTGAAAAAGTGCTGAGGGCGCCGGCCAGGCGGGCGAGATCCCGGTAGACCTCTTCCGGGTGGCTGCGGCGGTCCTGGAGATGATGGCGCAATGCGGGAAGGGTCGAGCAGAGCGCGTGGAGGAACCAGTAGTTGGCGACGTCGAGAGCAGATGTGCCGAGCTCGAAGCGGCCGGAACCGAGCCTCATATTTCGGGTGGAAGCGATTTTTTCGTCGATGGCCTGCGCCAGGCGGTGGAGGAGCAGGACCAGGCTTTCGCACGCGCTGATGCGCAGGCAGGGCGGAATAAAGTCGGGGTCGCAGGCAAATCCCCCCTTGCCGTCGCGGAAAATGCGGGCTATGGGAAAGGAGACGGTGTCGCTGGAGAGCTGAGCCTGGCTCAGGAGGACGAGATTCTTGCGGGCAAAGGAGACGCTGTTCTCTCCCTGGCCAACAGAATCGTCCCGGAGCGTGCGTTGAACGGCGCCGTACCGGGCGCTGGCGCCTCCTGCCAGGTCGCAGTCGAGGCCCTGATCCAAACGGGGCGGGATGGCCAGGTGGAGGATGATTTCACTGTCGGTGGATGCGAAGAGACTGCTCAGTTGCGCGGGCTCGGGAACCGAGTCGCAGTCGGGCAGATCGAAGATGAGACCGTCGGGCAGGATGCCGGATGCGAAGCTGAGGATGGCGAGGCCGTTCCGGAGGGCCTCTGTATCGAGGGAAAAATGGAGGAATCCCCATGGCTCCTGGCGCAGATTGGAACAGAGGAACCAGAGCGTGTCTTCGAAATACCGGCTCTGCGTCTGGAAGTGGTGCGGACCGAGATGCATTCCTTCAGACCAGACGACTCGCGACAGGAACTTCATAGCAGGGAGACCACCATGGGAGAAGGTTAGGTATCAGATTCGCTTCCGGATCGATGCAAAGCGAATCTCCAGTGATTGCGGCTTGAGCTTCATCGAAGGACCATGCCGCCTGTCCAGACGATACGCTAAAAAAGCTTCGAGGCGTCTATTCGTCCGGTGTGCCAGGGTGCAAGCGCATTATACGCAAAATCATTTTTGAGTGGACAGATAAATCGGGAGCAAGCAATGATTTATGCTACCCGCATCGCCCCGGAGGCCTGACAAGTATGGACAAACCGACAACACCTGCTGGACCAAACGCTCCATGGCCGGAGGATTCCGGTTCTGGACAGGATTTCGGGGCAACGGGCGTATTTGGGGCGGTGAAGGCGCCCGAACCGGTGGAGGGGCTGGCGGCGGGCTCGGGAGCGGAGCCTGACGCCCAGGGCAATTGGGCGCCAGAGGCCGCAAAACCACAGCCAGTGCCCCAGCCAGTGCCGGCGCCGAATGCCCTTGCGCAGCCGGTGGTACACAGGGTGGTGTTCGGTGGCGGCGCCGCGGAGAGCTCGCCGGAGCTGCTCGACCGGATGCGGATGGCGTCCGCGGAAAGAGCGCCCATTGCGGAGAAACCGCCTGCCCCTGAGCCAGGCGGCAAGGGCAGCGCAGGATTCACCGAGCTGTTGCGTACCCTGGGAAGCGATGCGCCCGCACCGGCTGCCGCGCCCGCGCCGGAAGCGCCGCGCCCCGCACAGGATTCGGGGTTCACGTCTTTGCTGCGAACGTTGAGCGCGCCGGAGGCGGGAGCGGCTCCGGCTGAAAATCCCATGAATCCAGTGCAGCCTGCTTTCCGATCCATTCCAGAAGAGCCGAGGAGAGCTCCCGCGGCTCCGGCGCCAGGTGGATTTACAGAGTTGTTGCGAGCAACGCCAGCGGAAGGCCCCGAGTTTGGCGGCCCTCGGGCGCAGGCTCCGGGCCCAGGTGAAGCGCCAGTTGCCGGCGGAGCGGCCGGAGCGATTCCGGGGCCAATTGAGAACAAGCCGGGCGAATTCACGAAATTGTTCAGGACATTGGGCGGTGCAGGGGCGACGCCGCCGGCTCCGGCGCCGGTCGACCGGGGAACAGGGGATTCCTCTGGGGGGAGCGCGGGTTCCTTCACGCGGATGCTTTCGCTTGAACAGCAATCTGCTCCCGCTGAGCCAGCCTATCGCGAAGAGCGCAAGCCTTCAGCGGGAAGCCTCGATTATGGACTTGCTCCGCAAACGGCGGGGCAGGCGGAGGCGAGCCGCGATCCATTTTCTCCCTCGCCGCTGCCGGAGGCGCAGCCGATCCAAAGCACGCCTCCAGGGGGCGGATCTGGTATTACGCGCCTGATTCAAATGCTGGATGAGCCTTCCAGGGCGCCGGCTCCGCGCATGGAAGCTGCGCCCGTGAGCCCGCCAGGGGGGGCAGAACCAGGAGTCTGGACGCAGACCTTCGCTTCCCTGGCCACGCCCAATGAGCCTCCCGCGCCGGCGGCAAAGGCGCCGGATTGGGCTCCGCAGCAGGCGCCGCCGGGTGCAACAGGGTACCCAGCCTCGCGCGAAGCCAGTTTCCCAGCCGGCTTGAACGAGCCCGCGGTGCGTACTCCGCCGGCAGCTCCCGGGGCGTCCGGGCCAAGTGAGTTTACCCGGATTCTCGATGCCTCAAGGCTGCGGGAGCAGGCAATGCGGGGCGGCCCAGGCGCGGAGAACCTCAGCCCGCCGCCGCCCCAGCCCCAGTACGTTGCGCCCGCTCCCCCGCCTGTCCAGATCCCGAACTATCCGGTTCCAGTTCCCCAACCCGCGGTAGGGATGCAAGGGATGGGAGGAATGTCTCATCCGGGCGTATACCCTCCCTCGCAGCCTCAGTTGCACGGTTATCCGATGAACTATGGGCCACATGCCGGAGGGATGCCTGTACCGGGTGGGGCCATGCCGCAGCCGCCTGGAATGTATGTTCCGGCGCCACCGATGCCCACTGCTCCACAAGCCCCGCCGATGAAGCCGGCTGAACCGGGGATGGGGAAAACGCAGCAGTATCTGCTTGTGATGGGTGTTGTGATTATCGTTTTGCTGGTGGCGGTGCTGGTGACGGTGATTTTCCTGATGAAGCACTAGAACGCCATCCAGTTCACACTGTAGGTCGTTGTCGCCTCACACCGGTTGCGCGAGCAGGATAATCAGCTCCATCTGCGGGTTGAGGAGTTCAGCCGGCGCGTAGACGGCGAAGTTGCGCGCACGCTGGACCGACTCCCAGACCGGCCCGCCCGCTTCGATGGCGAAGTACTGGTGGCGCAGTTTGACCGGGATGGAGCGGGGCGGCGTGGGAACGTGCTGCAGGCGCAATCCGGGCAGGGCGTTGCGAATGAGAGTTTCGAGCTGGGTTGCGGAGCAGGCCTTCAAGAGTTTCGGCGTGCGGTCGATCAGCTCCGCGTCGCGGATATCGGCCGAAATCGCGAGGTAGAAGCGGGAACCCTCAAAGTAAGCATCCTTGTCGATCGAGGTTGCGTAGATGGTATCCCGGACCATTTTGAGCGGGAGCGCGACGAAGTTGCTGGGGATCACAGTCTCCAGCATGACGCGGATCAGCCGGTCGAGGTCTCCGAAGCAGGAGCCAAGCTGCTCGTGATTGTAGGAGGGCAGGTCCTTGGGGGCGATCTTGCTGGAGAAAGCGGTCAAAGCTCCGGCAAGATCGGAGAATTCATTGAAGAGCAGTTCGGGCTGGATATTGGTCGATTCGAGGAAGTGGCGGAGCACGGGGAGATGGCTGTTGATGGTGTAGAGAAGCCAGAAATTGGCGACGTCGGAGGCCGTAAAGTCGGCCAAAGACTGATTCTTCTGGCGGCGGCTGCCGGAAAGCTGACTGCTGCGCGCAACCAGCAACTCGACCATATTGCCGAGGATGCGCTTCAGGGTGGGGTGCGCGTGTATATCGATGAGGGGTGGAATGTAGGCAGGGTCGGCCTGGTAGATGCCGGTCTCGGACCGGAGAATGCGCATGAAACCAAGAATGACCGATCCCTCGCGGTTTTCGCCTTCTGCAAGAATCTGAAGGTTCTTGCGCGCCACCTGGACGGGCTTTTCACCGCTCCCGGTATTTTCGTCCCGGACCATCAGCAGTTGAGCCAAAAAGCGCGTGCTCACTCGCCCGCGATCCACTGAGACGTTCATGCCCCCATGCAGGTACTCCGGCACGGCGAGGTAGAAGGTGCAGCTTTGGCGTCCATCCTGGAAACATTCGTCCAGAATCCGGGCTGGGGGTGGGTATTCCGAGGCCGGGATGTCAAGGGGAAGCGCATCGGGAAAGATGCCGGAAGCGAGGGTGATGGCCAGCCTGCCCTCGGACAAGGCTTTGGTATCGATCTGAATCTCACGAAAGCCCCAGGAGCGGGCATTCAGGGAGTCCAGGTAGAATCGCGCGCTGTCTTCAACGAAGCGCTCCTGCGCCTGCAAGTGCTGGGGCGAGAGAAACGTGCCTTTGGACCAGATAACGGGTTGAAGCTGTCGCATTTTCTTCAGCCACCTCGGCTGAGTATGTCATATTACCGGTTGAGTCGAAACGGTGTCGAAGAAAAAGGAGAACGCGGACGGTTCCCGATAATTAAGGATGTTGGACAAAGTAAGCGCGGTTCCGGGTTTGCGGGCCAGGAAACGGCGAATAAAAGGGAAAACGCCAATTTGACAACATCATCCTCGCACAAGTTCGTTATGTCTTGGAAAATTATTTTTCGGGATGCCTTGGCCGGGCCTGAGTTGCGGTACGATTGGCCTGTCAAAGATTCCTATGGACAGCATGCCCTGTCTTGTGGTTTCTTTGGGACTATCGGTTTTCCCGCATTTCCCCGCATTTCAGGAGCGTTATGGCCAGAGAAAGTACACAGCAGAAGCTCAGTCGCGTCCGGGCTCCCCGGGTGCAAATCACTTACGACGTAGAAGTTGGAAACGCCATCGAGTTGAAGGAATTGCCCTTCGTGATGGGGGTATTGGGCGATCTTACCGGACAGCCCGAGAAGCCGCTTGCGGCATTGAAGGATCGCAAGTTCGTTGAGATCAACCCGGACAATTTCGACAACGTGCTCAAGGGGATGGCGCCCCATTTGAAGTTCTCGGTGGAGAACAAGCTGAGTTCCGATCCCAGGGCAGGGCAGGTCGGCGTCGATCTGCACTTTGAAAGTTTCGAAGACTTTTCGCCCGCCAAAGTGGCCGAGCAGGTGGGTCCGATCAAGGAATTGCTGGATCTGCGGACCCGGCTCTCCAACCTGCGGGGCAGCCTGCAGGGCAACGATCAGCTCGATCAGGCGCTCTTCGACGCGGTTTCAAAGACCGAAGAGTTGAACAAGCTGCGCACCGAACTTGGCGGCAAGCCAGAGGGGGATAAACAATGAGCAGCAAGGCGAATCCGTTGGCGGCAAAAGCCGCCGAAACACAGACGACTGAGGTATCGCTGCTGGATCAGATTGTCTCCCAGGGGCGGTTTGGCAAGGACACCATTGCCCAGGAGCGCGGCAAGGACATGGTGAAGGAGTTCATCAACCAGGTTCTTGAAGGGAAGATGACCCTTAGCCGCGATGCGGAAGCGACAATCGGAGCGCGCGTTGCCGAGATTGACCGCTTGGTCTCGCTGCAACTGAACGAGGTTCTGCACAATCCCGCCTTCCAGAAGCTGGAAGCCACCTGGCGCGGAATCTGGCACCTGGTCACGCAGAGCGAAACCAGCGAGATGCTGAAGATCAAGCTGCTGAACGTCCCGAAGAGGGACCTTCTCAGGGATTTGCAGCGCGCGCTGGACTTCGATCAGAGCGCCTTCTTCAAGAAGGTCTATGAAGAGGAATTTGGCGTCTTCGGTGGCGCTCCCTTCGGGGCGCTGGTGGGCGACTATGAGTTCGGCCGCAGCGGAGAAGACATCGAATTGTTGGAGAAGGTCTCGCAGGTAGCCTCCGCGGCGCACGCGCCCTTCCTCTCAGCGGCCTCGCCAGAGATGATTAACCTGACTGAATACTCCCAGTTAACTGGAATTCGGGATGTTGGAAAGGTTTTTGACAGCACCGAGTATGCGCGCTGGAAGGGATTCCGGGCTACGGACGACTCCCGTTACGTGGCACTTACCCTGCCTCATGTCCTGATGCGCGAGCCGTACGGCAAGGATACGAAGCAGATCGACGAGTTCGCCTTCGAGGAGGGAGTCGACGGCCGGGATCACTCGAAGTATCTGTGGGGCAATGCCGCCTATTCTCTGGCTGCGCGGCTGACCAATTCCTTTGCCAGGTACGGCTGGTGCGCTGCCATTCGCGGCGTGGAGGGCGGCGGCCTTGTGGAAGCGCTGGCCACGCACAACTTCCGCACCGATGAAGGCGATGTGGCGCTGAAATGCCCGACGGAAGTCAGCATTACCGACCGCCGCGAGAAGGAGCTTGCCGACCAGGGCTTTGTGCCGCTGGTGCATTGCAAGGGGACGGACTATGCCGCCTTCTTCAGCGTGCAAACGGCCAACAAGCCCAAGGTCTACGACAAGCCGGAGGCTAATGCCAACGCGCGGCTATCGGCCCAGTTGCCGTATATGCTGGCCATGTCGCGCTTCGCGCATTACCTGAAGGCCATGATGCGGGACAAGCTGGGCAGCACTATGAGCCGCTCCCAGGCCGAGCTTTTCCTGAATCAGTGGATCGCGAATTATGTGATCGCGGACGATAATGCGTCCTCCTCCGCCAAGGCTGAAAGGCCATTGCGCGAGGCTCGCATCGAGGTCATGGAAGTGCCGGGGAAGCCTGGGGCGCTGCGCGCCGTCTGCTTCCTGCGTCCCCACTTCCAACTGGATGAACTCACAGTGTCTCTGAGGCTGGTAGCGGATCTGCCCCAACCCGCGGGTAAGTAGATCCACTGCTCACTCTCTTGAACCGGAAATCCCCAACCGGCCTTCGAGCAAGGTCAAACACGAAAGGATTGCGACATGGCAGTTGATTACTATCTGAAAATCGATGGCGTTCAAGGTGAAGCGACGGACCAGGACTTCAAGGATCAGATCAACATTCTTTCCTTCTCCTGGGGTGGGAGCCAGGTCAGTTCCGCAGGGACGCGATCGGCCGGCTCCGGAGCGGGAAAGGTCGAGCTCGCGGACTTCAGCGTCACCAAGCACTATGACAAGTCAAGCCCGCAGTTGTTTAAATCGCTGGTCGCTGGAACACACAGCGCGACCGCTACCTTGAGCGCGGTGAAGGCGGGCTCGGGCGGCAAGCCGTTTCTCAAGATCAGTTTCGAGGAACTGTTTGTGACCTCGCAACATGTTTCCGCGACGGACGAGCTTCCCACAGAGAGCGTCTCCTTCAGTTACAAACAGATCAAGGTCGAGTACAGCACTCAGAACGAGAAGGGCACACTGACTGCAGTGGGTTCGGTGACCTACAACAACGGAACCAATAAACTCTCCTGAGGAACCTGTGACACCACTTGCGCTTTACCGCGAAGGAAAACTGCGGGAGGCCATCAAGGCGCTTGGCGACGAGTTGAGATCCAATCCTCTCGACGCCAGGCGCCGCACGTTCCTGTTCGAGCTTCTGGTGTTTGCCGGCGAGTATGACCGGGCAGAGAAGCAGCTGGATCTTCTGGCGGGAGCGAATGCCGAGGCTGCCGCGGGGACTCTGCTTTATCGAAGTGCGCTGCACGCCGAGCGCACCAGGCAGAGCATGTTCGCCAACCGCGAGACGCCTCCTTCAAAGCAGGAGGCCGTTTACTCCGGAGTTTGGAACGGAACGGCGTTCAGCGAGTTCAGCGATTCAGATCCGCGCATCGGCGCAAATCTAGAGGTGTTCCTGGCCGGCAGTTACACCTGGATTCCCATCCATTATCTCCGCAGACTCGAGATTGAGCCTCCCGCCAATCTGCGCGACCTGATGTGGGCGCGCGCGCGCGTTGAGACGAGTTCCGACTTTCGCCTGCAGGAACTTGGCGAAGTGCTCCTTCCCGTTCTTTGTCCCCTCTCCTCTCGTCATGCGGATGAAACCGTTCAACTGGGCCGCGAATCGGCCTGGGAGCCGGACGAGACCTATGGCGAAATCCCCTGCGGCGCAAAGATGATGGTCGTCGACGGGGTCGAGGTTCCGCTGCTGGAGATTCGAAGCGTGGCGTGGTCTGCCCCCGAGAAGGAGTCTCAAGATGCCTCTGCGTGAGGATTTGCTTGCGCCGATTGCAGGAGAGAACCCAGCGGGCGCGGACCTTTACTACGACAAGGTCTTCGACCAGATCAAGGAAGCGCGCAGAGAAGACGACGAGAGTCTGCCGGAAGGGGACATGGTCCTGGCCCAGAAGAAGAAGGCGGACCATCGCGTGGTCATCAAGCTGGCGGGCGATGCGCTGGCCAAGAGGAGCAAGGACCTCCGGTTGGCTGGCTGGCTTGCGGAATCACAGTTGAGGATTGAAGGGTTTCCGGTACTGGCGCCCAGTATCGAGCTGCTTCGCGCTCTCCAGGAGACCTTCTGGCCTACGCTCTATCCAGTGATCGAGGAAGGCAACGACCTTGAACTGCGCATGCTCGCGGTGGAGGCAGCCGGGGGGCTGATCACCGCTGCCGTGCGCAAAGCGCCGCTCACACGAAGCGGTCTGAGCCTGGAAGATTATCTCGAGTCTCGTGTCGTCGGCTATGAGAAAGACGCAACCACGGATGCAAAGCAGGAAGCGCGCAAGGACGCGATCGAGCACGGCAAGCTGAGCGCCGAAGACTTCGACCAGGCGTTTGCGGCAAGTCCAAAGAGCCTCTACGTGGACGCGGAAGCAGCGCTGGCAGAATCGCTCCTGGCAACGGAGCGTCTCGATCAGTATCAGCAGGAGACATACGGAGACAATGCACCGAATCTGTTGAAGCTGCGGGATGGGCTGGCGGAAGTTCATCAGATAGCGGAATTGCTGCTCAACGAGCGGCGCAAGACAGAGCCGGATCCCATGCAGGTTGTGGATGAACCGCCGCCGGAGGAAGGCGGCCAGGCGGAACAGGGAGCGGATGGGGAACCGTCCGGCGAGCCGGTTCGGCGCAGAGCTGGCCCATCCGGCCAGTTAGGCCGGACAGCCGATGCTTACGCGCTGGTTGTCGAGAGCGCCGAGTTTCTATTTGAAAAGGATCCCAAGTCTCCCATACCGTATCTTGTATGTGCCGGCTTGCGGCTGGGGGAGACGCGCATGCAGGGACCGTCGCCGGCGCCGGGCTTTGCGGTGGGGCCAGGCGCGGAGATAAGGCAATCCCTGCGGGCGCTGGCAACAAAGGGAGCTTGGCATGAGTTGCTGCGCGCTTCCCTTCCGATTCTGGCCAGCGAATGCGCCAGGGCGTGGCTCGATTTGCATCGCTACATCTGGCGAGCCGGGCAGGAGACCGGGGCGGATGCAATCTCGGATGCTGTGGCGGGAACCGTGAAGAGTCTTCTCGCTGTTCGGCCCGAGTTACGGTACTGGACTCTTGAAGACGACACTGGAGCAGCGAATCCTGAGACGCAGCAGTGGCTGGATGCAACCGTTCTGCAATAGCGCGTATGCAGTGATTTCGGGAGGAAGCGTTGGCCAGAACCAAGTCTGAAATTCTGATCACGCAGTCGTTGATCGATCGGCTGGTCGATGTCGAGCAGTGGCCCGAAACACGCGCCGCATCCATCGGTATGTATCGCGAGTCGATCAAACGGGATCTGGAGTGGCTGTTGAATACCAGGCAGCCCGTCATTCCGGAGTTGGAATCCTATCCCGCCACCGCCGCCTCGGTGTTGAATTTTGGGTTGCCGGACATTCACAGTTTTGATGGCTCCGCGGGTAAGGAGCAAAATGCCCTGACGGTTGCCCTGGAGAAGTGTGTTCGAACTTTTGAACCCAGGATCAATCAGCCTCGTGTTTATCTGACCCGCTCGGATCATCTGACCCGGAGCCTGAAGTTTCATATCGAGGGACAGGTCTTCTACGAGAACATGAAAGAGGAGATCAAATTCGACACCGTGCTGGAGTTGATCAGCGGCGAGTACGAGGTGAAATAGGGACATGCGCGAAGAACTGCTGGAATACTATGAGCGCGAGCTGACCTACCTGCGCCAGATGGGCGGCGAATTCGCGCGCAAGTATCCGAAGGTTGCGGGGAGGCTTTTGCTCGATCCGGATCGCTGCGACGATCCGCACGTGAGCCGTCTCCTTGAGGGCTTCGCGTTTCTTGCCGCCCGCGTGCATCGCAGGATCGACGACGATTTTCCCGAGATCAGTGAATCCCTCACCAGAATCATCCATCCGGGCTATCTCCGTCCCATACCTTCGATGACCATCGTGGAATGCCAGCCAGACCCGGCCCAGGGCAAGAAGACGGCGGGGATGCGCATTCCGCGAGGGACGCCGCTGGTGACAAAGGCGACGGTCGAGGGGCTGCCTTGCCGCTTTCTTACTGCGCATGACGTGGATCTTTGGCCATTTTCGGTCGCGGCAGCGGAGTGGCGTCAACCGGAGCGGATGCAGCGGCCGCCCCGCGCCTCTGTGGGAATCCAGGCCGTGGCGGCGGCTCGTTTGCGGCTTCGTTGCCAGAGGGATGTGGTTTTCTCCGGGCTTCCGCTTTCCCGCCTGCGCTTTCATCTGGCCGGGGATGCGAGCGTCGTGTATTCGCTGTATGAGCTTCTTTCTGAAAAATGCATCGAGATTCAGCTTCGCGATCCGAAGGATGAGAAAAAGCTGATCAGCCTGGAGCCATCGCGGCTTCGCATGGTAGGGTTCGACGCTGAGGAAAGCCTCTTGCCCTTTGTACGGCGCTCCATGGATGGGCACCGGCTTCTCCAGGAGTACTTTGCCCTCCCCGAGAAGTTCCTGTTTTTCGACCTCGAAGGCCTGGAGCCGCTGGCACAGGCAGGCTTTGGCGAAGAGGCCGAGATCGTTTTCCTGTTTTCGAGCTTCGAACGCGCCGAACGGCAACAGGTTCTGGAGCTCGGCGTCAACGAGCGGACATTCCGGCTCGGATGCACTCCGGCAATCAATCTTTTCCCGCAGAGCGCCGAGCCCATCCTCCTGAGTCAGACGCGGCATGATTACACCATCGTCCCGGATAACCGCCATTCCACGGTAATGGAGATATTCAGCATTGAAGAGGTGATCGCAACCAATCCAAGATTGCGGCAATCGATCGTGCTGGAGCCCATGCATGCGTACCGGTATCAAACGCGCAACCGCGAGGATCTTGCATTCTGGGTAGCAACCCGGCACCTGAACGAATTTGGCGAGCGGGAACCATCGACGATGACCATCTCCGTGGTTGACCTGACGGGCAATTTCACGGAACCCGAGGCGGACGTGCTGATGGTGCGGACCCTTTGCACAAATTTCGATTTGCCTTCCCGCTTCCAGTTTGGATCCGAAGCCGGCGACTTTGAAGCAGTCGGGTACGCGGCGGCCAAGACTGTAACTGCGTTGCGGCGCCCCACGGCGAGCGTCAATCCAACCGGAGGGCAGGGACATTTCTGGCGGTTGATCTCCCTGCTCTCTTTGAACTATCTGTCTCTCAACGAAGAGGGCCGGACGGCTATGCAGGAGATACTGCGGCTGCATAACATGTCCGACTCGGCGGCCAGCGAGAACCAGGTGGGATCGATATTGAAGATGAATTCTTCGCCCGGTTTTGCGTTGGTCGACTCAGCCTATGGACTTATCCCCGCGCGGGGAACGCAAGTGGAAATGGAGTTTGACGAACAGCAGTTTGCCGGCAGCGGATTGTATCTGTTTGCAGCCGTTCTCGATAGGTTTCTTGCCAGTTACGCTTCAATGAACAGCTTTTCGCAACTTACAGCACGGAGTACTCTACGAAAGGAGGCGATGGGGAAATGGCCGCCGAGAGCTGGGACTCAAGCGCTGCTGTAACCGGGCAGACAAGTGGAAAAGACGATGGACCCGATTTTCGGAATCTTCGCAAGATGTTGGATGAAGAGCCGTTTCGGGTGCACTTCTTTCAGGCTGTGCGCATGCTTCAGAGAATGGAGCAGGATCGCAAGCCGGTTGGGTATTTCATCACGCCTCAGGGAGAGACGATCCGGTTTTCGGCGCGCACTTCGCTTGCGTTTCCGCCCAGCGAGATTTACGACTTGCGGCGCGCGGAGAACGGCCAGATGAGCATGACGGTGGAGTTCATGGGTCTCTGCGCCGCAATCTCCGTCATGCCGGCGCCCTATACGGAGTTTCTGATTGCGCGAGCCCGGGAGAAAGACCATGTCATGGAAGATTTTTTGAACATCTTCAACCATCGCATGATTTCATTCTTCTACCGAGGCTGGGAAAAGTATCGTTTTTTCATCGAATACGAGAAATCGAGAGAGGATCGTCTTTCCGACCGCCTTCTCGATCTGTTGGGTCTTGGCACTGAGGGGTTGCGCGGGCGAGGCGGAATTCCGGATGATGCGTATCTGAACTACGTTGGTCTTTTGGCGCGTCAGGTACGCTCAGCAGCTTCTCTGCAGCAGATTCTCGAGGACTACTTCGGCGTCCAGGTGCGCATCCAGCAGTTTGCCGGCGCGTGGCGCAAACTCAATCCCGAGAATCAGACCTGTTTCACTGGATTCGGCGGGGCGAGCGAACGTCTGGGTGTGGGGGTCGTGGCCGGGGACGAAGTTTGGGATCATCACGGACGAATCCGCATTTCGTTGGGCCCGATGCGCTTCGCGCAGTATCTGAAGTTCTTGCCGGGACAGGACGCTTACCACGAACTGGTTGCATGGTTGAAGTTTTATTCAAATGGGAGTTACGAGACAGAAGTGCAACTGGTCCTGGCGCGGGAAGATGCCCCGCCCTGCGAGTTGGGGTCGGGCGGGGAAAAGCGTCCGCAACTGGGGCTGGTGAGCTGGTTGAAAACCAAGCCGCTCGAGCGCGATCCCGCCGATGCGACTTATCTGGTGCAGTAAGAGAATCTTGAGTCCGAGGTTATGAAAGGCTATGAGCACAAATCTGAAAGCACTCATCGACAAGTTGAACGATACCACGCGGCGGGCACTTGAATCCGCGGCCGGCCTGTGCGTGGCGCGGACGCACTATGACATCGAGATCGAACACTATCTCCTGAAGGCGCTCGATGGCAGCGACAACGACATTGCCGCGATCCTCAAGCACTTTGGGGTTGACCGCTCCCGATTGACCAAGGAGCTTGAGCGCAGCCTGGATTCTCTGAAGAGCGGCAATGCGCGCTCGCCGGCCTTCAGCCCTGCCGTGGTCAAGATGCTCTCCGAAGCGTGGACGGTTGCCAGCATCGACTTCAACGCGGGGAATATCCGCACGGGGTTCACCCTGCTTGCGCTGTTGGGCCACGACGAGCTTGCGCGGATCGTGAAGGACATCAGCAAGGAGTTACAAGTTATCAACGTGGACGGCCTGCGGAGCGCCTTCTACGACATCGTGGCCAAGTCAAACGAGACGCAGACCAGCCTGGCTGCCGCTGGTGACGGGAAAGAGGAACGCGCCGGTGGAGTGGACGGTGCTGCTCCAGCCTCGAAGGGCAAGACGCCGCATCTGGATCAATACACGGTGAACCTGACTGCGAACGCCAAGGCTGGGAAGATTGACCCGGTGCTGGGGCGCGACCAGGAGATTCGTCAGATGATCGACATTCTCATGCGGCGGCGTCAGAACAATCCGATTCTGACCGGAGAGGCCGGCGTCGGCAAGACGGCTGTGGTGGAGGGTTTTGCCAATCGCCTTGTCAGCGGCGATGTTCCGCCGGCATTGATGGGCGTTCATATACACAGTCTCGACCTGGCGCTGTTGCAGGCGGGCGCAGGAGTTAAAGGAGAGTTCGAGAACCGGTTGAAGGGACTGATCAACGAGGTAAAGTCTTCAACCGAGAAGATCATTCTTTTCATCGATGAAGCCCACACCATGATTGGTGCGGGCGGACAGGCGGGACAGGGCGATGCGGCCAATCTGCTGAAGCCCGCGCTTGCCCGCGGGGAACTGCGCACCATCGCCGCAACCACCTGGTCGGAGTACAAGAAGTACTTCGAGAAGGATCCGGCGCTGGCCAGAAGGTTTCAGGTTGTAAAGGTTGAAGAGCCTACTGAAGAGGTTGCCTGCACCATGCTGCGGGGCATTGCGGCGTCGCTCGAGAAACACCACAACCTGAGAATCCTCGATGAAGCAGTTACTGCGACAGTTAAGTTGTCGCATCGCTATATCGCCGGCCGGCAACTGCCGGACAAGGCTGTAAGCGTCCTTGATACGGCGTGTGCGCGGCTCTCTTTGGGGCAGAACTCGACTCCTCCCCGGTTGGAGGATACTCTGCGGCAGATCGACGCGCTCGAAGTGCAAAAGCGGATACTCGAGCGGGAGACGAAGATAGGCGCCGATCACGCGGAGAAATTGGCTGAGATAGAGACTCAGATCGCCGCCGCGAAACAGGAGCGGGATATTCTCAAGGAGCAATGGGAGAAAGAAAAGACTCTGACGAAAAAGATTCGCGGTCTGCAGGAGAGCCTGGAGTCGCCTGAGAAGAAGGGGCCTAAGGCATCGGCGAAAGAGAGCGAAGTACGGGCCGAACTCGCCCAGCTTGAGGCTGAGCTTGCCACATTACAGGGTGAGCGGGGCATGATGCGCGTCTCTGTGGATGCGCAGATCGTCGGCGAGGTCATCTCAGCTTGGACGGGAATTCCTCTCGGCAAGATGGTCCGCAACGAGATCGAGACGGTGCTCACGCTCGATGAACATTTGAAGAAGCGCGTGATCGGACAGGATCATGCGCTCGCCGCCATTGCGCAGAGAATACTCACCTCGCGAGCCAACCTGGACGATCCGGTCAAGCCGGTCGGGGTTTTTCTGCTGATTGGACCAAGCGGAGTTGGTAAGACGGAGACGGCCATCGCGCTTTCCGACGTTCTGTACGGTGGTGAACGCAATATGATCACCATCAACATGTCGGAATTTCAGGAAGCCCATACGGTTTCAACCCTCAAGGGATCGCCCCCAGGATATGTCGGCTACGGCGAGGGCGGCGTGCTGACCGAAGCAGTCAGGCGCAGGCCCTATTCGGTTGTGCTGTTGGACGAAGTCGAGAAGGCGCACCCCGATGTGCTGGAGCTGTTCTTCCAGGTGTTCGACAAAGGCAGGATGGAAGATGGAGAGGGCCGCGAGATCGACTTTCGGAACACGATTATTCTGCTGACCAGCAATGCGGCTACGGATACGTTCATGAAGCTTTGCGCCGATCCGGAGACAATGCCCGACAGTCAGGGCATGTTACAGGCTCTCAAGCCGGAGTTGAACAAGATATTCAAGCCGGCGTTTCTTGGCAGGCTGTTGATCGTGCCTTATTTCCCAATCAGGGACGAGGCTATGAAGCTCATTATTCGACTGAAGCTGGGGAAGATTCAGCGGCGTCTGATGGAATCGCACAAGATCGCTCTTGAGTACGACGATGTACTTTTGAACGAAGTGGCCGGGCGCTGCACTGAAGTCGAGAGCGGAGCCAGGAACGTCGATAACATCCTGTCGAACACCATGCTGCCGGATCTATCGCGCCAAATTCTGTCGCGGATTGCCGAAGGAGCCTCCGCGGACAAGGTAAGCATTTCAGTCAAGGACGGCGCGCTGACCTACGAGTGGAGCATGGCGAGCTAGCGGGGCATCAAGGGGGCGCTGCGCCCCATCCCTGTGCCCGGTGGGCGGCGCAAGGAAGGGGCGTAGCGTTCCGCAAGGGGGATCGAAGTGGACGGTTGCATGTGTCATATCAATCGAGCGGATGTCCGCCACTATTCCGCAATGTGGGTGGGGCCGATCACGAACCCTGATGACCAAAGGGTGCACGCGCCTAGCACTGGGTGCGTTATCACCTTCGCCGGCCAAGGGGAGGACGAAATGCCGGAGCTGGTCGACGCTGGCTGGTTCAAGCGCCACGCCTACGACCACGCCAAGCGTCGCGAGTTTTTCGTCGAGAGAGCCCCGGGGGTTCCCGTCGTTCTGCCCAAAGGCGCCACGGTGGCTGATCGGTACTCCATAACCGGCAAGCTGATGTCGCCGGTCTCAAACCTTAGCCCCGTAGCCGCCGCCGGCCGGGAGACCTATCAGGTATATCGCAAGTTGGAGCAGGAAGAAGCCAAGTTGGATGCGGATGCGGCCGCCGCGTCTGGGATAGGAAAGCTTGCTATACCGTTTTATGAAGCGGCCGCCGAAGCCTATTCCGGCAATGCTTGGTCCTATCTGAGGGAGAGGCTTTTCATCAACGTCGGGACGGGGGGCAAGTACGACTACCAGAGATCGGGAGACCAAATCTTTGGTGAAGTTGTTGGATTCGAGCAGTTGCCCCAGTTCAGAGATGTTTCGAATTTCAACGTGGGGCTGTTTTGCCAAAAGGCCGGTTTGACGCTGGAACAAACGCTCAAAACTGCGGGAGATTTCGCCAAGAAGGCTTCTTCGAACGCCGCTCCGAAACAGCCGTACGGACTGGATCCAAGAACTAAGGAGTTCATCCAAACGGGCCATATCAAAGCACAGCTCTATGATTGAACCGCTTTGTGATGCGCATACAGCCTGACGCGGCAAGAGCCTGCTGGTGAATGGTGAGGAGACAAAAGTGAAGCTGCGCAGGATTGGGTGGAAGGGAGCGGCTGGCGGCGCCGGCGTTTTGCTGCTGCTGGGGGTAGCATATGTGTTGCTGGCCTCGGTCGGACTCGTCCCCGCGCCGTTCACGTGCATGACAGAGACACGAGCCAGAGTCACCAATCTTGCGGACGGCGACTTTGAGATCACCCATACGGACTGCGATACCCTGGCAAAAGAGGAGTTTGTCAGTGTGTGGGTCGCGAAGGCGAAAAGAGGGTCATGGTTTGCAGGTTTGTTCCCAACCAGGACGCTGTTGTTCCGCTACGACCCGGCCATGCTCGACAGCCCTTTGCCGTCCATCCGCGCCGCGGGGCCGCATAGGATCGTGATTTCCATCCCGCGTGTTTCCTCAGTGATGTTTCAGAGCAGAAGCTGGGGCGATGTCTCCATCGACTACGAGATCGAACAGGTTGACTATCCCGCACCGGGGCCGTCGCAGCAGACGCCCCATTAGTTTTGGAAGTTGTACTATTTGTCACAGGAATTGTTTGACTAGAGGACCCGTTTGGATACGCGGTTGACGGCAGACTTCGCCGGGGACAAGAGCAAGAACGAGAGAAGGGATCAGCATGGCAGGCTTCACGCAGGCAAACCGCTTGATGCAGTTCACAAGCCCACTCGGCAAGGACGTGCTGCTGATTGAATCGCTGGGTGGCAGGGAGGAAATCTCTTGCCTGTTTGAGTATCACATAGAGCTGCTGGCTGAAGCGGATACGGTGATCGATCCCAAGGCCATGATCGGCGCCAAGGTTGCGGTTGCCCTCAGCCTCAACGATGCGCAGGGATCGAGATGGATCAACGGCATCGTTGCGTCGTTCGAGCAGTGCGCAGGCGACTCGGAGTTCGACGCTTACCGGGCGCGGATCGTGCCCTCCATGTGGCAGCTTACCTTGAGCTCCAACTGCCGCGTCTTTCAAAACAAGACGGTCCTCGAGATTGCCAAAGCTGTCATCGGCGAGTATGGTTTGTCGTTGTCGGATCAGACCAGCGCATCCTACAAGCAGCTTGAATACTGCACGCAGTACTCCGAGTCGGATTTCCATTTTGTCTCGCGCTTATTGGAAGAGAGCGGTATTTTTTACTGGTTCGAGCATACCGACCAGGACAACAAAATCGTATTGGGAGACGGACGAAACGCCTATCGGGACTGCCCGTTGTCGGCTTCAATTCCCTATGCCCTGAGTGAGCAAGGAGCCGAGGGAGCATACGGAGCAAGGGTTGTCGAGTTCACCTCGACGGCAACCATGATCTCAGGCAAGCACTCGACGGCGGATTATAACTACCGCGACTTTGCCCGGGCCGATGTGCCGGACAAGAATAGCTCCAGTCCATTCGGGAAAAATGCCTTCGACGAGTATCTTTATCCCGCGGGGGGAGAAGGCTACGCGAACGACGCGACGCAAGTGAGCAAGGATCTTGAGTCGTTATACCTGGAGACGCGGGCGCTGGCTGCCGACTCCATGGCGGAGGTTTTTCGCGGGGGCTCGAATGCGCGTTCTTTTTGCGCGGGTTATACCTTCAGCCTCACCAAAAATCCCCGCGATGCGTGGAACCGGAAGTACCTGCTGACCGCGGTGACCCTTCATGCGGACCAGCTTCCGCCCTATCGAACGAGCGACACGTGGCAAGGATCCGGGTACAGCAATCGATTCACGGCGGTGTCCTCGGATATCGTCTTCAAACCCGCGCTGACCTTCATGAAGCCCAGGATCTACGGTCCGCAGACTGCCCTGGTTGTCGGGCCCGCGGGTGAGGAGATTTATCTTGACGCGCTGGGGCGCGCGAAGGTCCAGTTCTTCTGGGATAAGCAGAATGCGCGGAAATCGACAGTGGACACTACCTGGGTGCGCGTGGCGCAGAGTTGGGCTGGAAATGGATGGGGAGCATATTTCTGGCCGCGCGTGAACGACGAGGTGGTGATTCAGTTTCTGAATGGGGACCCGGATAACCCGGTGATCACAGGTTCGGTTTATAACGGCGTGAATACGCCCAAATACGCCCTGCCTGACAATAGCACTCGTTCCGGGCTGGTTACGCGGAGCAGCAAAGGCGGTTCGGCGCAGAATGCGAACGAGTTGCGCTTTGAAGACAAGATGGGAAGCGAGCAGGTCTACCTTCATGCCGAGAAGGACATCGATGTTTCGATCGAGCACGACCGGCGCATCTCTGTGGGGAACAATGACTCGCTGATTGTTACAGGTAAGCAGACCGAGCAGATTGGTGTGGACTACCACAGGCAAATCAAGTCGAATTCGGTGGAGCAGATCGGTTCAAATTCGGATATTAGCATCGGGTCGAATCTGACTGAGCAGGTGGGAGGGAATCATTCCCTCAATGTAAGTTCCAACCAAAGCATACAAGTGGGTTCGGCTTATTCCATGAATGCCAACAACACGGTCTATATCAATGGGGGCATGAGTGTGGTGATTGAAGCCGGAATGGAACTTAGCCTGATAGCCTCCGGGAACTTTATCACGATCGGACCCGCCGGGGTTGCGATCTCGGGGACGATGGTGCTGATCAATAGCGGCGGGGCCGCCGGTTCCGGCAGCGCAGGGTCGACACCGAGCCCTGCAACTCCAGCCGCTCCGGACACGGCAGACGATGGCAGCAAGGGCGGCGCCATGAACAAATAGGCGTTCACGCCCTTGCGAGTGAGCAAATCGAGTCGAGATCGATTCAAGGAATGATTGAGGACGCTTGACGCAAACATTGGCACAACCCGGCGCAGTTGCCCAGTTTCCCTCGATTGGAAGATGGAGTGTTACCGCGATGCCGGGAGGATGGATCTATGTGGCGGATTTTGGGATACGCCAGATGATCATGGCCGCGGGGACGATAGCCGCAAGTGTTGGAGTGGGTCAAGACACGCTCAATGCCGAGAGCGGCCTCTCGGAGTATATCGAGAAGCAGAAGACACTGATCGGGAGCCACTTGACAGAAGCGAAGTTTGCAGGACCGCAAGCGACCGCTTTTACGGGCGCGGATGAGGCTCGCTTGCTCTTCGTTCGCCACAATGTGGCGTCGGCCGGAAGCATGTTGCATGCCCAGACCTATGTACGATTGGGCCATTGGCTGGGTATTGTTACCCTGACGGCGTTGGAAGGACAACTGAGGGCAGTAAGAGCCGACTACGAGGCATTTGTGAAGGGCTTGCGCATCAGCCCGGAACGGGCAAGCGAGCCGACGGCGAGGATTTAACAAGTTGACACCGATTGTGGGGAGAGCCTGATGCCGCCGGCAGCACGAATCACAGATCCGACAACACACGGAGCACCTTTGGCTCCCGGGCCGGGCAGCGAAGATGTTCTGATTGGCGGGTTGCCTGCATGGCGCGCGCTGATGGATCAGCATGCCTGTCCGGCGGTCAGCGTCTCCGGCGCCGACGGCGTGGGCATGGTGATGATGGGGAGCCCTACGGTCCTCATCGACTTCATGATGGCCTGCCGGATGGGCGATATTGTAGTAGAAATCCCGGGCTTGGCGATGGGGCCGATGAATCCAATTGTGATGGGATGCCCTACGGTGATGATTGGGGAGGTTGGGACGCCATCGCCCGGCGCTGGCGGTTTGGGCGGGGTCGTGGCTGGATTGGCCATGAGCGGTGTGAGCAAGGCGCATACGACCAAGCCTGAGGTCATCAAGGTCGTCAAGGTGAGTGGAACGGTGGCCGGAACGAAAGGGCTGCGGAAGATCAATGCGCACAAGCAACGCGCAACCAATTATTTGAAATCCAGCCGCTCGGCTTCGGAGGGCCTTTCCGGCAATGCACCGACGATTCTGGTGCGCGGCTGCAAGGAGGTCCACCTCACGGCCACGACGACCCCGGCGCAGGCGCAGGTGACTTGGGAGGTGAAGCCGAACCAGAATACGAACGCTCCTCCATCCCTCACGCCGAACGGAAAGAACAAAGCGGTGCTGGGGACTGGACAGACGGGTTCCTTTTCCGTGATCGCTACCGCGGGGGACACGAAGGTGGTGTGGAACGTGGTGTTCGTATCGGTCGAGGTGGATACCGCATCGACGGTGCCGGTCGTGCGGAAAAACTATGTCCCGGGCACCGATATAAACGGCGCGCTGGCGCCGGGTGCTGTGGCTTCTGGGGTGTTCACGAAGGGCCAGAACACCTGGGAGGCGACCGTTACGGTGAACCTGGTGGGCGGTGCCAGCGACGGCAAGCTCGGCATCGACAAGGTCAAGCTGAAAATCCTGCAAAACGGCGAGACCGACACGTTGAGCGGTCACTATGCGGCTCCGCCGCCGAACAGTATCGTGCACGAAAACGTTCGCGGCGGCTTTCCGGTATTGGATTCCAATGGCCCGCCGGGCGGCGGTCCGGGGGGCGACTTGGCGGAGCCCACCATTACAGTGGCGAGTTGCGTCAGCGTCACACCGGAGACAGGCCCCAAGCGCAAGGTCTGGACTGGCGACTCCCCGGCCGGCGGGTTTCCGATGGCGCGCAGCGACCCCGCGAAAGGTGGTAAGCTGGTCAGCATCAGCGGGATCAACGGGTTCAAAACGGCGGTCGCTTCGATTAGCACTGACGCGCCGACGGAGTACATGGTCCATGCCGATATCCATTGGCAGGCGCACTTCGACGGCACGATCAACGCGGCCGGCTTTTATGTCAAAGACGGCGCGTACACGGTAAGCAACTGGATGTACAAGCTCATTAGCGCCGGCACAGGAGGACAGGATGCGTGTAATGCCGGTTACGAAATTTTTGAACCGCGATTCAACAACGATACGTTCTTCGATCCACCGGCATAGCGGGCGCGCGGGTGTTTTCGCTTCCGCGGATTCCGGGTTCCGGCATTTCACGCTTTCGGTGGTTTTGTTCGGCTTGTTTGCAGCCGTTTGGTGCCTTACTATGACAGCAGCTACGCAGGAAAATGTTCAGCCCTTTACCCGCGATTTCACTCAAGTGATCGCCGACCATTCGCTGGATGTCTTTGTCGGCCATATTCGCCAGGTGCATGCCACGACGGACGACCGGAGCGGACTCGGGCAGCGCGCAGGAACCTTCACTGTTGAGGTTGGGGAAGTGCTTGCACGTCATGCGGTCCAACCCGGCAGCTCGATCACGATGGCGTTTCACCAGGACCTGCACCCCGCGTTTATGAAACGGGGTGGAGAGAATCCATGGAACGCGGTGAATATCACGGAAGGGCACGCAGTTTTGCTCGCGTGCAAGTCCCCTGACAGGGGACGGACCTGCCAGCCGATGGCCGCGCTCAACGCCGACCCGCCCCACACGGCGGATGTAGATGCGGTTCGTCAGTCCTACCGGATCGAGGCGACTAACGGCCAGGACAAGCTGGAGTTGATGGGGCACGCGCTGGAGAGCCAAAGTCCGCTGCTCCTTTCCTATGCTGTGAACGCGCTGGCCGAGAGAAACGTGCTGGGGCACGAACAGGCCGTTCACCTCCTGTCCTTCGCCCTGATCTTGACCGCCGTACCCCCGGCCAATCGCGAAGAGATCGGTCGGGGGTTGGCCGACCTCTTCGACGAGAATGGACTCAGCGATGCGAACCGGACGAACATTCTCGGGGCGCTTGCGCATGCCATGGTGGATGCGAAGGATAAATCGAAGCAGGCGGGCTGGGCGGCGCTGCTGCGGAGTTGCCTGATGTCCAAAGGTGTGGGCGATGACGCCCGTCGCTATGCTCTGGTGAGGAACATCACGGTTCCCCCGGCTGACCGGGTGATCCAGACACTCACGGGGTTGCAACACGATACGGCCGATGAACCTGACTCCGAGGAAAGGGCTCTGCTAGCCAGAATGGCTCAAATATGGCAAAACGCCAAACGCTAGCGGGCTGCCTTGTTGCCGGGTGACCCATCCTTGCGTTTTTTCTTGCGCAAGGGTGGGGTACCACATCATTTTCGGTCTGTACAGAAAAGTCAGCCCTACCGCAGGAGGTTGCCGAAAATTACTCACCGTTGGCGCACACTGGAAGGTAGAGGAAAAAGGGGGAGAAGCCCCTGGAGGTGCCATGCGCAATATCACCGTAACCATCCCTGACGATGCCTATCGGCGGGTGGCCCACCCATAAATTCCCACAAATGAGGGTGGGCGGATTCAAACACCAAGTGCACACTTTCCAAATAGGAGATAGTTGCATATGGCGAAGAGCTACGGTCACCTTGAAGTTCAGGAACGGGCGTTGATTGAGACGCAGTTGCGGTTGGGCATCAAGCCGGCGGAGACCGCGAACCTCGTGCTCTGCGGGCTTTTCGGCCTGACCAATCGTCGCCGCTCAAGCCAAACAAGCCGCGCAGCAGGCGCAGCAGCAAACCAAGCAAGCGGTCCAGCAGGGTCAACAGGCCGCCCAGCAAGCCCAGCAGCAGGCTCAGCAGGCTGCCGCTCAGGCGCAACAACAGGCCCAGCAAGCCTCGCAGGCCGCCCAGCAATCTGCGAGTCAGGCCATCAGTCAGGCGCGGAAGGGGCTTTAGCGCAGGTGGTTGGGAATGCCGGCCGCTTTATTTGCCGGTCGAGTCCCATATCTTCAGCAACGCGGGAGAAATGTACTCTCGCACCGGATTGTAATTGGCCTTTCGTGCCTGTTGGAATGCCGACAATGCGTCCGGGGAAGGTCCCTTCCACTGTGTTCGCGGGGTTTGCAGCATGGACCGTTCGATCAGGGTTGCTCCCAGGTAGAAGTCGGCCACGCCTGGGTTCAGGGCGGTCCGCGGGGACTCCAGATAGTTCATGAGCGCTCTCCGCGCATCGTCGAACTGCGAATGGTAAAAATACCTGATTGCCGATGCCAGCTCGTTCTTTGCAGCTGCGGGGTCATTCCTGATCGCCTGCTGAATTCTGTCCGTATTGCTCTGCGCATCCTGGTTGCCCGGCTGAAGTTTCAGGACCATTGCGTAATCGCTGAGCGCATCCTGCTGATTGCCTTGTTTCTCCGCATTCCGCGCATCGTCGAGCAGCTTGTTCACTTTTTTGGCGATATCCGCACTCGAATTGACCGCGGGCTTGGGCGTGGAAGCCGGTGGAGACGGAGTGTTTTTTGCCTGCATCGCTCTCTGCAACTCGTCAATCATTCCCGCCGGATTGTTGGGCCCATTGGGGTTCAGATCTTTGGCCAACGTCAATTGTCTGATTGCTTCCTGGGGGTTGCTCTGCTCCACCTTCTGAGCCTGATCGATGTACCCTTTGTAGAGGTTTACGTTGTTGACGTACACATTCGCAGCCGCTTTAATGTCGGAATTTGTAATGCCTTGCACCAGTGTGTTGACAGCTTGGAAGTCGCCTTTTGTCCACGCGGCCTGTACCTGGTTGAGGAGTTTCTCGTTCTTGATCCTGTCCAGCAGGAACCTGGCCTGGCCGGATAACTTCGCGTCGTAAGCTGTAACAAGCCTTGCCTGGGATTCCGCCTTGTCCAGGTCATGACTCTTGTATGCCGCAAGGGCGATTGCCAGCGCCGCCGTGTCGTCCTCGATGATACCGCTGCGGTAGCTGTTGCAAGTGTCTGCGTACTTTTTCTCCTTGGGGTCCAACTGCGCCGCCGCGCAAAAATCCTGAACCTGCTTCACCCGGTCGCTGCCTTCGCCTTTCGCTTTTTCAGCCAGTTCTTTTGCCTGTTTCTTTGGATTGTCCTCGGCATGCAGCGCCGGCGGCGGCAACGCGGAAAGGATGAGGCAGAAAATGAAAACCGTTCGCCGCATGATCATTTTGCCCCTCCGATGATTTTCTCGATCGCCGTGTCGTCGATAGGCATCAATTCGATGTTGCATACCTGAGCGGATCGAGCCACATCGCATTGTTGACTCTGCGTGCTTCCGTCGGGTCCCTTGAAGCTCACGTCATATCTGCCGGCCGGAATCTCATCGAGGCGCAACGGAGTCCAATGATCCCCGGCAGGGAGGGGTATGGCGTTGCCTTTGTCGGAGGTCACGCTCACCACCTCGGCAAAGGGTGTGGCGTTGAGTTCGAGGGCGCCCATTGGCACGGCAGGCGCGGGACGCAGGAGCCAGAACGCCGCGCCAGCCGCTCCCAGCAGGACAACAACAATGGCGCCAATCAAGAGAGCCAACGGGAAGCCGGACTTAGCTACAGGCGGCGCAGCGGCAGCCTTCGCCGGCTCAACGGCGGTCATTCCCTGCTTCTGAGGAACAACGTTTCCAGTCTCTTTGGTGACACGTTCCTGCTCTTTGGTCAGCCGTTCCTGCTCTTTGGCAGCATCCAGCTTGGCCCGCAATTCACGCACGCGCGAATGCTGCTGAACATCCTGCGGCTGGCTGGAGAGAAGCTGCAATGCTTGTTCGATGTTTTTTTCACCGAACGCTTGTGCGCGGCTCACGACCGCATCGATGCGGCGGACCAGGTCGGCCAGGCTGCCGTTCGCCTGGCGCAGCAATTGCTCCAGAGATGCATCTCCAGTTTCCAGGGCCACGGGTTGCAGAAGAGCGATCGCCTCCTCGAACTTACCGGCCGCGATCAGCGCCTGCGCTTCCCGCGTGGCATTCGCCGCTGCCTGACGAAGTTCAACCTTTCGTTTCTGCTCTCGCGCATAATTCAGCAGGGATGCAATATCCGGGCTTTCGCCGCACTCAATCGCCGCGGACTCCAGAACCTGGACAGCTTCGTCAAACTGTCTCGCGTCGATGGACGCTTGTGCCCGCTTCAGGTACTGAGCTTTCCGTTCCCCGGTGCTCGCTTTCCTGAGCTGCTCGACGGCCTTTTCCTCCAGGGCAATCAACCGAGGCTCTCCCGGCATCTGTTCGAGCGCCTGGCGAACGGCGGTGAGAGCCTCCTGGGGGTTGGTTGGGAAAAGATCGTAAACCTGCAGAGATGTCTTCTCCACTAACTTCTTCGCGGCCTGTTCGCGCTGCCTCGCTTCCGCATCGGCTTTCAACTGCAGCAGCACCGCTTCTCCGGGAAGACGTTCCTGCGCGCGTTGAATCAGGGCGAGCGCCCGCTCCAGCTCATCCGATGAAATACATTCCGAAATCTCGGCGGCGATTTGGTCGATGATCTTGCGCCGGCGCTGTTCTTCCTGGCGATCGACGGCGTCCTGGTACAGCTGCTGAGTTTCGGCGTCTGTCGGGTCGATCTCCAGCGCAGCGCGCAGATTCTTGATAGCTTCCGTATACTGCCGGGCGGCAAGTTGGCCTCGCGCGGCATCGCTGAACTCCCGGCGCCCGCGCGCCCTGGTTGCCCGTTCCGTCTCTTGAACGATCCTTGCGCGTTCGTTGCGGAGATCCGTATTGCGCTCATCGAGTTGAAGCGCCTTATCGATCAGTTCACCCGCGGCTCCGAAATCGCTGCGCCTGCGAGCTTCCCGAGACTGCTCCAGGAGAGAGGCAACTTTGTCGGCCTTCTCCTTCAATCCGCGAACGTGTTCGATCTTTTGGGCAAGCTCGGGATTTGCCCTGTCAAACGCGGCTGCCTGATTGTAGAACTCAAGCGCCTCTGTGTAATGTTGCGTGAGGACCGCCTCCTCGGCTCCTCCCAACAGTTGTTGAAGCTGCATCGTCTTCTGTTGCCGTGAAACTTTCTCCTGCACTTCGCGGAGCAGCTTCTTGACTTCTGTGTTCTGCGGGTTGAGGCGCTGAAGGTCGAGCAATACCGGCCTGACGCTTGTCCACTGCTCCTGGTTCATCAGGTACTTCACATTGCCTAATGCTTCATCAACATGTTCGCGCTTGAGATCGTCGTTAATCGCCTCGATATCCGCGGCCATTTCTTCGCCGGTCTCGTATCGATCCAGCGGATCCTTTGCCAGCGCGCGGTCAAGCAAATGGTCAAGAGCCGGCGGATAACCGGTGAGCATGCTCGACAGCGGGTCATGCGGTTCGCGGATTACCCTGTGAAGAGTGGCGGGATCGTCGCCCGGAAACGGCAACCGCCCGGTAAGCAACAGGTAGAGAATGACGCCCGCGGACCAGATATCGGCCCTGCCGTCCGCGGTCTTGCCCAGGAGTCTCTCCGGCGAGATGTAGTGGAAGGTGCCGATGACCATGCCCGCCTGTGTGTGACCGGAGTGACTTTCCAGCCGGGCAACGCCAAAGTCGACAATCTTGATGTTTCCATCCGGCTGCACCATCACGTTTGCCGGCTTGATGTCCCGATGGATAACTCCCTTTTGGTGCGCATAACCCAAGGCGAGGCAGACCTGGCGAACAATTTCCAGCTTCTCGATAAGAGAAAACTGGCGTCCGGCGCGGAGCAGATTTTCGAGCGAATCTCCGGGGACAAACTCCATGGCGATGTAGGGGAGGCCATCCTGCTCGCCGAATTCGTACACGGTGACGATATTGGGATGGTTCAGAACGCCGGAACGGGCCTCCAACTGAAACCTCTGACGAAGCTCTTCGGTCGCTTCGGTGAGCGTCTTGATCGCCACCTCGCGCCCGACGGACTTGTCCAGGCCCCGGTAAACGACACCCATGCCGCCAACGCCCAGAACACCCAGGATTTGGTACTTGCCGATTTGAGTAACTGGCGTACCGGTATCCATGGCCTAACACCCGATTCGAACAGATTCGAAGCCGGCAACAGCGCGGACTCTCGACGAATCCGCGCCTGCGCGGCGAACTTCAACAAGCTCCTAAGTAGCCTTGTTGCTCTTCGTATGCACGATGGCGATCTGCGTCTTCCCCTCATTCTCTGAAGGCTTGGCGGTGACCGTCACCATGACGGATTCCTGCGGGCTCTTGGTGAGTGTGAGCACGGCGCCTTCGCCAGTTTCGAATACGGAGGCCTCGCTGCCGAATTTGCCCTTGTAATAGCTGACCACCTGGTCCTTCGAGTCAGATGTGACGAATATGCCCGTCACCATCGAGCCGGTGGGCAAGTCCATCCTCATGCTGCCCTTAGCGGACAGGGCGCCGGGATAGATGTCCACGCCCAATTCGGATGCGCTGTATGTCTTCGACTCGTTGGCGGTGAATGTGCCGCCTGGTGTACTCATCGTCACCTGGCCGCCCGGGCCTGAGACGTGGATGGCCCTGGAAACACGCCAGACTGCGAATCCGAACAGTCCCGCTCCGATAATGCCCAGCCCAACGAATATGGCCACGATAATCAGGACGATCTTGACCGCGCTGCTGCCGGAACTGGCTGGCGGAGCGGCTGGTTGGGCAGGCGCCACAACCGCGGCGCCGGCGGCCGACGGTGTGCCACATGCCGTGCAAAATTGCTTGTCGGGGGATACTTCGGCTCCACATTTCGCGCAGAAGCTAGCCATGATGATCTCCTTGTCGTTCAGTCCGCATCCGGGACTTCCATGTTGCTTTCCCGGCTACGAGCCAATATACCTCAAGATGCTCACTACAGGCTTGTCATTTTCTATGCGTTTCCAGCCCCAGGACCCGGGAAGACCGGAAAGGGCCGTCTCCGGGACACAAACGCCGGGTATCGCTTTGCATTCAGGCGAGTTATCGGACACTTCTCCATCAGCTCCCCTCCGTCGTCCAGCCTGGTTTTGTCCCTGAAGAAATCAGCGCAGGCGCATAAGTGTCGAATCGCCAACGGGCGTTTCTCAAACCCTCAGGCCGCAAATTCGCTACAATTCTGAGTCTATGGATGAGCAACAGCAGGAGACCGTCTGTGTGGAGTTCGCGGTGGGCATCGGCGACGGCAAATTCACCGCCACCGCAGTCGTTCCAGCCGGCCCAACCAACCTCACCCAAATCCTGCCCGTCCTGCAGTCGCTTGACGACTCGCTCATAGGCGGCGTCACCGCGCAGTTGGCCGAGTCCGGCCTCACCGTCTCCTGCAAGGCTGGCTGCGGCGCCTGTTGCCGCCAGATGGTGCCCCTCAGCATCTTCGAGGCCGAGGCCCTCAGCACCTGGATTCGCACCCTCCCCGAAGCGCGCCAGGAGGAACTCGCCGGACGCTTCCATCAAGCGCTCCTCAAGCTGGCCGCCGCCGGCCTCATCGACCGCATGGTCAACGAGGATTGGCTGGCCGAAACCGAATCCGCCCGCCAGTTGGCCCTCGACTACTTCTACCAGCGCGTCCCTTGTCCCTTTCTCGAGGATGAGTCCTGCTCCATCCACCCCATCCGCCCGCTCATCTGCCGCGAATACCTGGTAACTTCTCCGCCTCAACACTGTGCAGATCCGGCCACCTTGCAGGTCGCCCCGGTCCACTTGCCGCTCAACTTTTCCCGCATCCTGAATGCCATAGGCGCGGAAGTCGAACGGGATTCGCGCGGCTGGATCCCGCTGGTTTTTCTCTTTGCCTGGATGAAAAGCGGCGCCCGGCCCGGCGAAGCAGTCGCCGGCGCCGGCCCGCAGGTGCTGTATGAGTTTGTAAAGCGGATAGGCCAGGCCCGAAGCCCCATGCCCGCCGCCGACCCTTCACCCTCAACCTGACGGCATGAATGGACCAGACCGGCAATGGAGCCGAACTCCCGTGCGTCACCACGTACGATTCTGGATGTTCAGTTTTGAGGCCCCGTATGCCCGCGGACCCACAGCTAGACCCGGCGTCAGCGAATGCGCTACGCCGAACACAAGCTCAAGGAAGTTGACTTCAATGAAGCCGCCGTCAGGCGGACACGCGCGCGCGGCTGAGCGGAAGGCGAATGAGCTGAGTTAGGCCGTATCGCAGCAAAGGGCGTTCCTCAGTGACCCTGTTGCTTCGTCCTCGTACCAACACCTTCAGTATCAGCGGCCGTCCGCTTTGGTGATGCTGAGTTTCTTTTGCGCCTCGACCGGCGGCGCCGCTGGACCCGAAGCTGTGGTTGCGCAGGGCGCGCCGCCGCACAGCGCCCCGGTAATCCCCTGGCCCTCGGTGATGGTGTAAATGCGGTCTTCCGCGGGCAGCTTCACCATCTCCCTGGCGCCGGAAGGCCAGTGAATCTCCGCGGTCCCGGCGTCGGTCGCGTCGCCCAGCCCAAAGTGCAGGCGCGGATCGTTGGCCGAGATATAACTGCCGCTGGCCATCACGTCCTGGCGCATCCTCATGCCGTTGGCCTTCAGGTAAACCGTGGCGCACGTCGCATCGCGGGGGCTCCCATTGCTTTTTGCAGTTTTGCCACCGCCCACCAGCGCCATCTCCACCCAGTGATGATGGTCCGGATTCACGTTCCGCAATAGCGTGGGCGGCGCGTCCATGTTATTGATAATCACATCGATCTTGCCGTCGTTGAACAGGTCGCCGAAGGCCGCTCCGCGCGCCGGGATGACCACGGCCAGCCCCGAGCCCTTCACCGGCGGGATGTATTCGAAGCGCCGTCCCTTTCCGTTTGCCTCCGGCACGTTGTGGAACAGGAGCGGCCGCTCGGCCCAGGTCGTGCCCCAGTCGTGCTGATCCACCTCGGGATACACGTGGCCGTTGACCGTAAACAGGTCCAGCCAGCCATCGTTGTCGTAGTCGATGAAGGCGTCTCCCCAGCCGACAAAGGGAATCGTGGTCTGCGCGATCCCGGCCTTGTAGCTCACGTCGGTAAAGCTGTTGTCGCCGTCGTTGTGGTAGAGCACCTTGTAGTCGTCGCCAAAGTCGTCGACAAAAAGGTCTATCAGCCCGTTGTTCTCGTAGTCGCCGACGGCAATGCCCATGGAGGCAATCTCGCGCCCATCCTTGTTCAGCGCGAATCCGGAGACATAACTCTGGTCGTCGAAGGTTCCATCGCCTTTGTTGATGTAAAGAAAATTGGGCTCCGAATCGTTGCCCACCACCAGGTCCGGCTTGCCGTTGCCGCTAAGACTCACAAAGATGACGCTGAATCCGTAATAGCGATCCTTGTCTTCCACGCCGGCCTTCACGGTCACGTCGGTAAAGGTTCCGTTGCCGTTGTTATGAAAAAGATGGTCGGGTTCGCCCTTCAGGCCGCGCGGGCCGCAGTTGACATTCGCGCCGCGATACAGGCAACTGGCATACCCCACCGCCTTGGTGCCGGCGATGGGCAGGTTGTCGCGGTCGAAGTGAACATATCCGGTGACGTACAGGTCCAGCAGCCCGTCGCCGTCGTAGTCGCCCCAGGCTGAGCCGGGCGACCAGTTGCCCAGCTCCACCCCGGCCTTTTCGGCCACATCGGTAAACGTGCCGTCGTGATTGTTGTGGTAGAGCCGGTTCTTGCCGTAGTTGCCCACGTAGATGTCGGGCCAGCCGTCGTTGTCATAGTCGGCAACCGAGCAGCCATAACCCCAGCGGTCGTTCTGCACTCCCGCCTTGGCGCTCACATCGGTAAAGGTCCCGTCGTGGTTGTTGCGGAACAGGGCGGCATGAGGCGGCGTCTCCTTGCCGTCCAGCGCATTGAAGGTCGAGCCGTTCACCAGGTAGATAGACAGCCAGCCGCTGTGGTCGTAGTCGACCAGGCAGACGCCGGACCCGTTGGTCTCGATGATGAACTTCTTCTCCGGCACGCCCATTTTATGTATCCAGCCGGAGAGCCCCGCTTGCTTGGTAATGTCCTCGAAGACCACCGTGCCGGAGTCCACAAAGCCGCCCGCGGTGATGGGCCGGTGCTGGCTATCGTACTCCGCCTTCTGGGGACCGGCGTTGGCCATTCCACCCAGGGACTGTTGCATCCCGTCCTGCTGCCCAGGTTGCGCCCAGGCCGAACCGGGAGCAAGGAGCGTCCAGGCGGCAAGAACGGTCAACAATCCAGATGTGTACGACAAGAGGGATTCCTCCAATGTGCATGTTTATCATGGCGAGTCTAGCGCCGGTTTGCCCGCTGCTTCGTTTGCCGCCGTACCGTGCGCCGGAGTGTGCTGGCCCTCGGCAATGGCACGGATGCGGCGACCGTGCGGCAGACTGTGCCGGACAATCGGCGGCGATGGAAGAACGGAAATCAGGTTGCCGGGAAATAGTCTGCGAACACGAAACGACGTGAATCCCCCACAGCTTGCAGTGTATCGTAATCGCCGCTGCCGTTGGATGCCGCCGATGCTCCCTATGCGACAGACGGGCTCAGCAACGCAAGCGTATCGTACGTGGTGTAGCCAGGCAACGGAGGCCATGCGAATGATCAAACGAGCAACCGAAGTACAAACACCGACCGTACACGACCATTTCGGCCGATTCGCCGCAGTGGCCTCCGGCTGGCTGGGATCGACCTGGGCGTTTGTGGGCGCAGGCCTGGTGATCGCCGTGTGGGCCGCCACCGGCCCGATATTGCATTTCTCAAACAGGTGGGCGCAAGTCATCGGTACGGGAACGGCCCTCATGACCTTCCTCATGGTCTTCCTGATCCAGAACACGCAGAACCGCGATGCCCGCGCGATCAATCTGAAGCTGAATGAGCTGATCCGGGCCATGGATAATGCCCGGAATCAAATGATTGATATCGAGAGATTGACCGATCTGGAACTGGATGCGATGCAGGCAACCTACGAAAAGATAAAGTCGGCATGGACGGACCGACAGGCGCGAACTCCTCGCGGCCCTCAAGAGAAATGAAGCGGAACATCGCGGCCAAGCGTGCGATGAACGCGCCGGGTCGATTCGACCTCAATGCATAACCGGGAGACTTGCTCCAGGAGAAAGCAGGCTTTGCAGGCTTTGCGGGCGAAAGCGCGCTTTGGCACTGTATGTGTTCCTTTTGATACTGTTGCCTGCCGGGGATTCGTGAGCAACTGGACCTCAGGAGCGTGGAAACATGGACAAGAACAGAGTGAAAGGCACGATCGACGAAGTGGTAGGAAGCGCCAAGCGTCATGTCGGAAACCTGACCGGCGACACCAGAACCCAGGTCGAAGGCGCGGTTCAACAGGTCAAAGGCAAGGTTGAGAATGCCGTCGGCAAGCTGAAGGATTCAGCCCGCGACGCTCAGGCCAACCTCAAAGCATCGCGCGAACCGAACAAAAAAGTTGTGCATGAGCATCGCGAAGTCGTGATCTCGGAGGATCGCAACCGAATTTAGCTCGCACAATGCTGTCTTTGTAAATCCCATGGAATCTCTCGCGCCGTCCGGGTATACTATCGCCAAGGCGGCGCGCACTCGGTAGCGCCAGCCCCAAGTGAGGTGCGTCTTCCGCAGGGACTCCGGTTCACTGACGTTCGACGTTCCACCATCGGAGACTTCCCGTTGGCGCGCGGTGGCCCGCGTGCTCCGAAGTCCCATGGACGCCTTGGGTTGCGCCCTCCTTCCCGCATTCTGTACCCTCTGCGGCTCCCCTCTGCCGCAGCTTTCCTCCGTGCCAATTTGCAATGCCTGCTGGACGGAGTTTCCCGTCCAGAGCGGCCCCTCGTGCGCGTGCTGCGGCGACACCCTTGCCGCGCCGGCGCTGTCATCGGGTCCGCCAGTGGGCACATCGTCCGCTGCGCTCTGCCGCCCCTGCCGTCTCGCCCCGCCGCCCTTTGTCCGGGCCGTGGCCTACGGGCTTTACCAGGACCGCATGAAGCAGGCCATCCACGCGCTCAAGTATGACCGCCTCCATCCGGCGGCTCGCCGGCTGGGCCGGATGCTGGCTGAGGCCATCGCCCAACTGGCTGCCGAGGCCCCGGCCGAAATGCTGGTAGTCCCAGTGCCGCTGCACCGGTCGAAAAACGCTCAGCGCGGCTTCAACCAGGCTCGGTCGCTGGCCGCGCACGCGCTTGGTTTTCTGCGCAAAACGCACCCGGAGTGGCGGCTCACGCTGGCCCCAAGCACGCTCATGCGCCTTCGCGCCACCGAGAGCCAGGCCGGCCTCACGTTCCGCCAGCGGCGATTGAATGTTCGCGGCGCTTTCACGGTCTCCGATCCGTCCGCTGTCGCCGGGAAGCACATTCTGGTCATCGACGACATCTTCACCACCGGCGCAACCGCTCGTGCTGCCGCACAGGCGCTGGCTCGGGCCGGAGCAGCCTCCGTGTGGGTGGCCACGCTGGCCAGGGCCCGCCGCGTTAGCAACACCGGCGGCTTCGCTGTTGCCTACGACGACGAAACAGAGGACAACCCCGGCCTTCCCGGCAATGCGCCGGGGGCAACCTTGCAAGGAGCAAGCGTTTTTTCATCGCACGGCCAACCATCTTTTTAACGAAGGAAAAAGGATGTCGCTGGGAAAAGCCATGATTCATGCCCGCAAGCAAAAGTCCATCGCCAAGGCCGCGGCGCTGGCCGGCGACCACGCGGCCGGATATTACAACGTTCAGCCCAGCCACATGCTGCAGATGCCGGTTCTGGTGCTCAACGCCTCCTATGAGCCCATCAACATTTGCGGCGCGCGCCGCGCCCTGGTGCTGGTGCTCAAGGGCATCGCGCGCACTGAGGAGGAGCACGGCCTCATCCTTCATGCCCAGCGCGCCCGCATCCCCATGCCCTCGGTCATCCGGCTGCTGGAGTACCGCCGCATCCCCTACCAGACCCGCGCCCTCTCGCGCAAAAACATTCTGCTGCGCGACCGCAACACCTGCCAGTACTGCGGCGAAGTGCTGCCCTCCAGCGACCTTACGCTGGACCACGTCGTTCCCCGCTCCCGAGGCGGCAACTCCACCTGGGAAAACCTGGTGGCCTGCTGCCACCCCTGCAACCGCCTCAAAGGCAATCGCATGATCCACGAGATCGACGACATGATCCTGCTGCGCGAGCCTCGCCCCTTCTCGCTCCACACCAGCCGCCAGATCATGCGCATGCTGGGCCGCGCCGACGACCGCTGGCGCAAATATCTGTTCTATTGAGAAGAAAGTTATCAGTTATTGATCCGCCCCAAAGGATTGCATCACAACAGGATGACGGCATCATTGGAATGGGACCTATATAGGTTCGTCTCTGAGCCTAAGCAGGCTCCTTCCACTCTATCCGGCCGGGGGCATTCCGAGGCTACTCCAACGCCGGCTGTTCCATCCTGCGCCATCATCGCATAATCCGTAGAATAGTCTTGGATGGCATTTACCGAACAATACGATGTGGCCGTGGTGGGCGCGGGGCACGCCGGGTGCGAGGCGGCGATGGCGGCGGCGCGGATGGGCCTCAAGACCGCCCTCATCACCATGAACCTGGACCTGATTGCGCAGATGAGCTGCAATCCGGCCATCGGCGGCGTGGCCAAGGGGCACCTGGTGCGCGAGGTGGACGCCCTCGGCGGCGTGATGGGCGAGGTGGCCGACGCCGTGGGCATTCAGTTTCGCCTGCTGAACACCTCGCGCGGACCGGCAGTGTGGAGCCCGCGCGCCCAGTGCGACAAGCAGCTCTACCGCGTGAAGATGCGCGAAGTGCTGGAGTCGCAGCCGGGGCTACACATTCGGCAGGCCGAGGTGGTGGACCTGGTCATCGAAGACGCTTTTCTCCCGGAGGGAGAACCCGAGAATAGCCCAGGGCGGAACCCTGGGTCGAAGGTGCCGCTGGATCTGCCCCGTCCCGTAGGGCAGGGGCGAAATGGAACGCAGATGCGTCCGCCCCGCCGCGTTTTGGGCCTCAAGCTGCGCGACGGCCGCCGGCTGCTGGCCGGGGCCACCATCATCACGACCGGCACGTTTCTGAACGGGCTGATTCACTGCGGAGAGGAGCGTTATCCCGCCGGCCGCAGCGGCGAGCCCGCCAGTGTCCTCCTCGGCGAAGCCCTGCGAGCCCTGGGCCTTCGGACCTGCCGTCTCAAGACAGGCACGCCGCCGCGTCTCGACGGCCGCACCATCCGCTGGGACGCGTTCGAGGAGCAGCCCGGCGACGCGGACCCCACGCCCTTCAGCTTCCGGACAAAGAAGATTGTGCAGCCGCAGGTTAGCTGCCATATCGCATTCACCACCCCGGAGACCCTGCGCATCATCCGCGAGAATGTGCACCGTTCGGCGATGTATTCCGGACAGATCAAGGGCATCGGTCCGCGCTATTGCCCCTCCATCGAAGACAAGATCGTCAAATTCCCCGACAAGACCCAGCACCAGTTTTTCCTGGAACCCGAGGGGCTGCATACGCACGAGGTTTACGTCAACGGCATGTCCACCTCGCTGCCCATGGAGGTGCAGTGGCAGATCGTGCGCTCCATCCCTGGCCTCGAAGAGGCGGAGATGCTGCGGCCCGGCTACGCCATTGAATATGACAGCGTGGACGCCACCGAGCTGGACCGCACCCTGCGCGTGAAGAGCATGGAGGGCCTCTACCTGGCCGGCCAGATCAACGGAACCAGCGGCTATGAGGAAGCAGCCTGCCAGGGCATCATGGCCGGCATCAACGCAGCCCTCTGGCTCAAGGGGCTGCCGCCCTTCACCATGGACCGCAGCGAAGGCTACACCGGCATCCTGATCGACGACCTCATCTCGAAGGGCACCAATGAACCCTACCGGATGTTCACCTCGCGGGCCGAGTTCCGGCTGCACCTGCGCATCGACAACGCCGACCGCCGCCTGACCCCGCACGGCCGCCGTCTGGGCCTGATCGGCGATGAGGCCTGGGCAGAATACGAGCAAAAGCAGGCGCGCATGGCTGCGCTCAGCCGCCTTTTGACCACGGGTAAAGTGGATCCCGAGCGCCTGGCCGCCGCGGGATTCGCCGGCCTCACGGCGACCGCCGGCCTGACCTGGGCGCAACTGCTGAAGCGGCCCGAGGTGACCATCGAGGCGGTGCTCGGAGCCCTGCGCGAAACCCTCGCTCAGGAGCCCCTGCTCGCCGACTTGTCTGCCGCCATCGACCGGAGTCTGGACCAGAGCGCTGAAGCGGAAACTGCCCTTCCCGCCGTCCTGCGCAACGAGGCCCGCGCCGTCGAGACCGAGATCAAGTTCGCCGGCTACCTTGATCAGCAAAGGAAATCCATCGACAAGCTCAAGGCCGCCGAGGCCCTGGCCATTCCGGAGTGGATAGAGTACAGCGCCATCAGCGGGCTGTCGCGGGAGATGCGCGAGACGCTGGAGCGAGTGCGCCCCATCACCATCGGCCAGGCCAGCCGCATTCCCGGCGTGACGCCGGCCGCGCTCAGCCTGGTGCATGTGTCCATCCGGCTGCAAGGAGCCAGGCGGCGGGCAAGTTAGCCGGGCCGGCGAGTCGGCCTGGGCCGTCGTGAGAATTGGCAGTGCCCTCGCCCTACGGATTCGTCTTGTCGCTCTTGCCAAACAGCGGAATGTGGAAGGGCATCTCGGCGTTGGACTGCTTTTTGGTCTTGGCGCTGGAGTCCTCGCGGAGCACGGTGCGCTGGGAGTTGATGCAGTGCCAGCCGGAGCGCGCGCGCTCGAAGACGTGGGTGAAGACGCCCTTTTCGTCCACCTGGGCGGAGCCCGCCTTGTGGTGCAGCACGTAGGTGCCGTTGGCCACCGCGATGTCGCCCAGCATGCGCACGGTGATCACCCGCTGATCGAGATGGAGGGTTTTATCCTCGCCGGTGATCAGCTGGGCCAGTTGCTGGTTGCGGGTGGTGATATCGCCGCTGGCGGAAATATCGACGAACAAGGGGGAGAGCACCAGTTCCAGGCCGTATTGGTCACGCAGGTTGACGGCGATGGCCCAGGCGTCTTCGATCTTCTGGAACTCCCGAATCTCCGGGCTTTCCGCGGACGTGGCGCCAGGCTGGGCCGAAGCTGAAACCGGAGCTGGAGCCTGACTCTGGCCCCCGGCAGCGCAGCAACAGAGAAGAACAGCAGAAAAACAAGCCACAAAACGGTTCATACGCACCATGAACTCCACGACAGTTGTCAGTTTTCAGTTGTCAGTCGTCAGTTTGTCAGTTTGAAAACCGTCCAGACCTGGCACTGACCACTGAAAACTGATCACTGACTACTGTGATGATAGCTCTTGGACTCGGGAAGCAGGCCAGATGGGAGCGGCAAAAATGAGCACAGCCTCAAAGCAGCGCTTCCAGCCGCTCCGGCTGGTGGAGCGTGATCAGGGAGTCTTCGATGGAGATCCAGCCGTCCTTGCGGAACTGGCCGAGAGTGCGGGTAACGGTTTCGCGGGTGGTGCAGGCCATGGAGGCCATCTCCTCGTGGGTGAGCAGCAGCGGGAACCGGTAGCCGCCATCGTCCAGGTGTTCGCCGATCTGGTGGGCCAGCTCCAGCAGCAGCCGTCCCAGGCGGGCGGCCACGGTCTCGGCCAGCGCGATGCGGCAGGCATCCTGCAGCGCGAAGCGGTACTCCTGGCAGATGCACTGGACAGCGCGCATCTGCGCCTCCTTGTGGCTGCGCAGGAAGCCGAGGAACCTGTCCCGCTCGACGGGGCGGAGTTGAGCGCTGGTCAATGACTCGGCGGAGACCTCATAGACGCCGTGGGAGAGAACCGCGTAGAGGCCCAGCATGGAGCCGGGTCCGGCCACTCGGACAATCATTTGACGATCGTCAGGCCGGCCCGCGGTCAGCTTGAGATAGCCGCCGCAGATTAAATAGAGGCAGCGGGCATCCTCGCCCTGAGTGAAGAGTGCAGCCTGCGCGGGCAGAGAGATGGTGCTGGTGGCCAGCTCAAGATCGGCCAGAACGGCGCTGCCCAGCGAGCAAAACCAGCCGGGGCGGCGATTGGCGCAGGCCGCGCATCCCACCGGAGCCTGCCGGGTAAGGTGCTTTTGCCGCGGTTGCGCTACTGCCGTGATCTGTGTGTCTGCCATGGTCTTGCCCCTTCCGGCGCCGATCGAGCACCTTCGCCTCTGCCGCTTTCAGAACCCTGCATGTCGTCGCAAGGGCTCCCTCTGAGGGGAAAATACTCTGGGCCTCCCGGAAAAGAGGCTCTTGCTCTATCCGAGTTTGCCGGAGAAGCCGTCGCTGTGAATGTGATGGGCCTCACGTCTATGCGGGCCTTGTGCGGCCGCCAAGCTCTTCCAAGGCGGGAAGAATTCAGATCGCCCAATTTGTCCCCAAACCGGCCCCGGCGCCGCCGCCGGTTGAGCGGCAAGGAGATTCTGGGCCAGCCTGCAAGCCGGAGAACGCCCCAGATTGCCGCCAGTCCCGTTCCCACCCGGGGGACGATCTGTTTTGCACAGCCAGAACGCCACATTTTTGCTGTCCTGCTGGAAGCAGTGTTCCCCGTATTCTGGTGATTCCCGGCGCCAGGGGGAACGGTGTGCGCCCCGGAGTTGTGGATTGTCCCTGGTTAGGCTTTAGATTCGCTCTAATGCCTGAATCCATATCACTTTGGGGCAGGAAACTCAGGTCCGGAGTTTACCCTTTTACGATCTGTGACGAACGTCACCGTTTGGGGTACAAACATCAACGTAGGATGCAGCACATGAAGTGATGCTCCGCACAACGAGCTCCTTGCGAAACAGTGTGCCCAGCGAACCCGCTGCTGTTCCGGCGCTCCCGACAGGGAATTGCCGAGTTCAGCCGCCGGACGCTGGGACAACTGTTTTCGGGAGAGGCGATAAGATCACACAAGGCGGTATTTTTCATGCATAGAGATGGGCCTGTAATGCAATTGCCGATCAGTGCGGCTCCGGGCAGTTGGCCGGGACTGCGAGTTTGTTTGATGTTGATGCTGGGCGCAGCTATGCTGTGCGCCCCCGTGCTGGCGGCTCAGGCATCCGGCGACAAACCGGCCGCCGCTCAAGCCAAGGACGCCGCGCCTTCGGGATTTGTGGGCGGCGAAGTTTGTGCTACCTGCCACGAAGAGGTGTCAAAGGGGTTCGCCAACAATCCTCACACCAAAATGGCGCTGATGCACGGCAACGCCGCCGGGGTGACCTGCGAGAACTGCCACGGCGCGGGCCAAGCGCACGTTGACGGCGGCGGGGACGCGACCAAGATCTTCGATCCCGCCAAGGCTTCGCCCAAAGACGTGGACGCCAAGTGCCTGAGCTGCCACGCGGGAGCGCATCCCAACTTCGAACGTGCTCCTCATGCCAAGGCCGGCGTAAGCTGCATCGGCTGCCACAGCATCCACGCCAAAGGCGACAGGGAAGACCTTCTCAAGGCTGCTCAGCCCACGCTCTGTTATCAGTGCCACACCGACGTGAAGCCGTCGTTCGATATGCCGTTCCACCACAAGGTGAACGAAGGTCTGGTCAAGTGCAGCGACTGTCATGATCCGCACGGCACCTTCGGGAACAACAACCTGAGGTCCACGGCTGACCAGAATATGATCTGCACCAAGTGCCACACGGAGGTGCGTGGGCCTTTCGTGTACGAGCACGCCGCGGTCAAGGCGGAGGGGTGCATGGCCTGCCACACTCCGCATGGTTCTCAGAACGCCCGGCTGCTGAATATGCCGAATATCAACACCTTGTGCAACCAGTGCCATAGCCCAGTCTCCGCCGGCACGGTTCACGGGATGAACGCCGGATCGGCCGAGCTGCAGCCATGCATTAACTGCCACACCATGATCCATGGGTCCAATATCGACCCGTATTTCAAAAGGTAACGGATCTGGGCCGTGCCCTCCAGACGATCAATCGGACGGCGCGGCTCGGATCGCGTGCCAGTTTGGCGTGCGAGTACAAGGTTTCGATGTCAGCAATTATGTTTTTTTTCAAGTGAGGCTTCATATGAAACAGATAGGCTGTTCTTCACGGCTGTCTAATCAACAGCCCTCTCACGCAATGATCCAGCGCATCGCCGGGGGCATTGGAGTCGCCGTTTTACTGATGACGGCAGGCATCGCTCTCGCCCAAAACCCGACGCCGGAAGCACAGCCGGGCGTCCCAGCGGGATATACGGTCCATCAGACCGCGGACCTGGGCGGGCACATCTCCGGCATCTCGGGCAGCAAGGCCATGTACGACACGCTGGTCAATATTCAGTCCGGGCCGCGCGTGCTTGGCGAGACCTTTGAGATGCATGCGCTCCCGGGCAAAAAGAATACCCTTGTCGATTCCCTCAAGGCCATCGGCAGCGGCTTCGGCGGCGATCCCAACAACTTCGCCAAGCTGGACTTCTCCAAGGGCAAGTTGTACGAGTTCTCGGGAACCTTCCGCCGCGACCGGCAGTACTTCGACTACGACCTGCTGGGCAACCCGAATATCACCACGGGGCAGTCGATTCCCATCGGCCCCTCCAATGCGCCCACCGGCTCGCTGGCCTGGCCGCAGGTTAACCATTCTTCGGTGATGTTCAATACGGTGCGGCGCATGACGGACACCTATCTCACCCTCTATCCGCTTTCGACAGTGACCTATCGGGTGGGGTACTCGCAGAATATCTTCCAGGGCCCGACCCTGAGTCCGAGTTATACCATCGCCAAGTACAACGCGCTGCTCGAGGAATATCAGCGCAACAGCACGGACGACTTCACGGGCGCGATCGACTGGAAGCCCGTGCAGGGCACCATGTTGACCTTTGAAGAGGAGATCACCCACTTCAAGACCGGCTCTTACTTTACGCTCGACCCGAATGGATTCACGGTGCAAGAGGCAGATGGAACACCGGCCTATCTGGGCAACTGGGACAGCCAGACCGCTTATGGGATCGCCGGCTGCAACAAGGCCAGTATGATCAACGCAACCACCATTCTCTATGCCAACTCCAGCGGCGGGAAGCCGATCATCGATCCGGCCTGCGATGTAGTAACCAGCTATACGCGCAGCCAGCCGACGCGCATTCTCACCCCCACGGAGATCTTCCGGTTCCAAAGCTCCAGCATCAAGAACGTCTCGATGAACGGCGATATTCGCTACACCGACGCGAATATGAACCTTCCCAACTACTACGAGAATTTCCAGGGCCTGGATGGGGCGTCTCGCTCGATCACCTATACGGCCAAGGCGAGCGCCAAGCGGGAGATGGTATCCGCCGACTACGGCTTCGTCTGGCAGGCTATGAAGACGGTCAGTCTCTCCGATCAGGTGGACTACTCCAATGTCCACCAGCCCGGATCGTCCACCTTCACCAGCCTGGTCACGCTGGCGACGCCCACCACCGCGGGACAAGAAACCATCAACTACCCCGGTCCGCTTACCACGACAATCGCGGCCACCGGTGCCACCACCATATCGGGGGCATCCACGATCAATACACCGCTGCCGGCCGACTTTGGGCAGAAGTTCCTGACCAATAACCTGACCGGAAGTTGGGAAGCCACCTCGCGCATGACGCTCTCGCTCACCTATCGCTACCGCACGCACAAGATCAGTGAGGGGCTGAATGGCGCGGATAACGCTCCGTTGGCTCCAGGTGCGACTAACAATGGAACCGTCACCATTAACGAAAACGGCGGAATCTTCAACGCCGCCCTGCGTCCCACCGGCAATTGGGATGTCAATGGCACGGTCGAGGTGGTCTACGACGACAACGCATTCACTCCGGTCGCTCCGCGGCAAACGAAGCACTACAGAGTGCATACCATGTACAAGCCAAAGCCCTGGGCGACGGTATCGGGCGCCTATAACGACCTGGAACGGCATAACAACACGAACAACAACCAGAGCGCCGTGGCAGCAGGCGATGACCCGTACGATGGCCCGATCTATCATGTCGATCACAGCCGGATTGTGAGCCTGGGTGCGAACCTGTTCCCGAATGAGCACTATGGGCTCGATTTGAATTACGCCTATAGCGATGTGTATACGGCGACCAACATCTGCTATCTGAACGGCGCCACGAGCACTTTGCCCGGCACTGCCTCGACCAACAGCAGCGGCGCGGCGAATGTATGCCCCGGCGTCTTCGCCAGGGGGTCGACGACCGTGCTCTCGGACTGGGGGCCTGCCAGGGACTTCATGGATGCTCCTACGCAGTACGCGTCGGTGGCCCTCACGATGTCCCCCGTCAAGTCAATCCACGCCAATATTGGCTATCGCATCAGCGATGTGAGCGGCAATCAGTTTTTCAACGATGCGCGAGCGGTCAACGGCTCGCTCGACTCTAAGTATCAGTCTCCCTTTGTGAATGTTGCATGGACGATCCATCCTGGATGGATTTGGAAGGCAGAATACAATTACTACGGCTACGGCGAGGGCGGCCCGTCCGGCCCGCAGTACTGCAGCACTTCAACGTCTGCGACATCAGCGGTTGTTCCTTGCACCTCTCTACCCGAACCGACCGGCCTGACCGAACCGTCTTCCGGCTTGACCTCGCCGCGGAACTTTCATGCCAATAACGTGACCATTGGAATGCATTACGAGTTCTGACAGGGCCTGGCCCTCTAACCATCGGCGCAGTTCCCGAATGCAAGGGCTGCGCAGTTTCGTGTGAGATGGTTTATCTTGCCATCCTGGTTGCAACCCCAGCGACTCTTATCTGTCGCCGGGGTTGTAGTATGAAGAAGAAAACGCTCGGCAGGCGCTTCTCCCGCGCAATCTGGCCGACAAAACTCAAGGAGTCTCGCAATGACAAAAACGATTCGATCCCTGTTGGTGTTGGCCGCTGTTGTGTGTCTGGCCGGCGCCGTGGGCTTCGCCCAATCCGGCGGCGAAGCGACCTACAAAGCCAAGTGTCAAATGTGCCATGGCGCCACTGGAACCCCCAGTGCGGGGATGGCCAAGACGATGGGGATAAAGCCGGTCTCCGATCCGGACATCAAGAAGCTGACCGCGGACCAGATGTTTGCCGCCGTTAAGAACGGCAAGGGCAAGATGAAGCCGGCCACGGGACTCACCGACGCGCAGATCAAGGACGCCGTGGCTTTCTACCGCGGCCTGAAGTAGCAGGTCCAATCGAACCGGAAAGTTCTACCAGGCCCGCCGCCACCGGCGGGCCATCTTGAGTGCGGGGGGATAAAGTGCCAGTGTTTCAAAAATTCCGTGAAAACTGGGTGCGGCCGGCTCTGTTCTTCGGCAATAACCCCATCAGCCTTGCCGGCGGAGCGATCACCAGCGCATCCGGCGTGACCATGATCGGCTATTGGCTGGTGGAGCTCTTCGGCCGGCCCAACGACAATCCCTACCTCGGCATCATCTTCTTCCTGCTTCTGCCGGCTCTGTTTATTGCCGGGTTGCTGCTGATCCCGGTGGGCGTGTTTGTCCGCCGCAGAAAGCTCCAGCTAGCCGGCCAGATTCCGGCCCAATTCCCCAAGATTGATCTCAACGACCGGGTCTTTCGCCACGGCCTGGACATCGTGCTGGTGGCCACCATCGTCAACCTGCTGGTTGTGGCCATGGCCAGCTATCGCGGTTCGGCCTACATGGACTCGCCGCAGTTCTGCGGCCAGTCCTGCCACGTGATGCATCCGGAGTACACGGCTTATAAAATCTCCGCGCACTCCCATGTGGACTGCGTAGCCTGCCACATCGGCTCGGGCGCGTCCTCCTACTTTGCCGCCAAGGTGAATGGCACCAAGCAGCTTGTTGAAGTCGCGTTCGATCGCTACCCCACGCCGATTGAATCGCCGGTGCAGAATCTGCGCCCGGCGCGGTATATCTGCGAGGGCTGCCACACCCCGGCCCGGTTTGTCGGCGAGAAACTGCTGGTCAAGTCAAACTTTGCCGACGATGAGAAGAACACCGAGACCCAGACTGTCGTGGTGCTGCACCTCGGCGGGATGGATGGGCTCTCGCATCTGACCGGCATTCACGGCGTGCACCTGGGCCACATCGAGTACATCGCCACCGATCCCACCCGGACCGCCATCCCCTGGGTGCAGAAGCGGAACCCCGATGGCTCGGAGACGGTGTTTGCCACGGCCGCCGCGGGCAGCGGCGTTCCTCAGGGCGAACGGCGTCTCATGGACTGCATCGATTGCCACAATCGCGCGGCCCACACCTTTCTGACCGCGGAAGATGCGCTCAACCGGGCCATGGCTGATGGCGCGGTCTCGCCCGATCTGCCCTGGGTCCACAAAGAGGGTCTGGAACTGCTCAAGGCTGCCTACGCCTCCGAAGCCGAGGCGCGCGCTAAGATTCCCCAGCAGCTTGCCGCCTTCTATCGCGCCCAGCATCCCGAGGTGCTGCCCGCAAAGGCAGCGCTGGTTCAGTCCGCGGGCGACGAACTGGCGACCCTCTACAGCCAGAACGTCTTTCCCTTTATGAAGGTGACCTGGGGAACGCACCCCAACCACATCGGCCACATCAGCTATCCGGGCTGCTGGCGCTGCCACGATGGCGACCACTCCTCCAAGGACGGCAAAAGCATCACCAATGACTGCGCGGCCTGCCACAACCTGCTGGCCGTCGACGAAGCCAAACCCAAAGTGCTCTCCGACCTCGGCATTCAATAAATAATTGTCACAGTCTTCCACCCCAGCGGCCAGGATATGTCGCTGGGGATCCCGGCCGGCCCCAATTGGCCGCCAGGTATACCACTGCCGCCGCCGGCTGGCGGTCAGGTAGACACTACCACCCTGGGCCACGCAGCTTGCCTCGGTCATCAATTCCGTGGCCAGCTCGGTCGTCACCGCCAGCGCCAGTTCCAGCTCCGTCAACCTGCTGAGCACGGGCGCCGGACGCATCGGACCGCCGACAATGTGGAGTTCAGCCGGCACGATGACAGCCTTGTAAAATCCGAACCTGGTTGCACAAATTGAGCTTAATTTCGCAAGCATCTGCCGTGTCACACACCATGGCGCGCGGCGTCTCCTGGTCAACAAGATAATCGCTCTGAGTTGAATAGCGTTCTCTTTTGAACAGACTGCTCAAACTCGATCTGTCATGCTTTTCACCAATCTGGGCCTATGCAGGTCCGGTGCCAAGCCAGGAACCGGCGCACACTGCGCGGCTCGTGAAGCGTTCCGTCCAGGCTGCCGCCAACCCTACAATTCAGCCCTCGGAGGACTTCAAAATGAGTCTAGACCGACGTGGCACTCACCTAAGGCAGGAAACCAAGGAGGAAGCGTAATGAAAAAGGCGTTCTTGTTTGTTTGCGTGTTAAGTATGGGCACCGTGGCCTGGGCGCAGACGGCCCCGCCACTGGGTTCCGCGCAGAGCTTTGCGGTCCTGGGAGCCTCAACGGTCACCAATACAGGCGCGACGATCATCACCGGAGATTTGGGTGTGAGTCCGGGCACTTCATGCACTGGATTCCCAGCCCCCTGCACTGGCGGACCAGGAGTAGTGAACGGGACGATATACGTCGGCGCGGGCTCTCTCGCTGGCCCGGCCCAAACTGACGCAGCTATTGCGTACGGCGATCTGGTAGCGGAGGCCTGCGGGACCAACCTGAGCGGGAAGATTCTAGGCACCAGTCCCGGTGCAGTCACGCTTGCGCCTGGCGTCTATTGTTTTAATTCCTCGGCGCAGTTGACCGGCATCCTCACGCTCAGCGGCAGCGGTATTTACATATTTCAGATGAAGAGCACGCTTACGACAGCGGCCAATTCCTCTGTTGTCCTGACCAACGGAGCGACGGCAGCGAATGTATTCTGGCAGGTCGGCAGCTCTTCCACTCTCGGCGCGGGCACCGTTTTTGTAGGAAGCATTCTCGCCTACACCAGCGACACCCTCGACAGCGGCGTCAGTGTTACCGGCCGGGTCGTTGCGCTGGGAGCTGCTGTGACACTGATCGATGACACGATCACAGTTGTAGCCTCCCCCGTTACGCAACCGTGCAAGGATTTCACCACCGGCGGCGGGTTCATCACCGGGCCATCCGGCGGCAAGGCGGCCTTTGGCTTTGAAGCTGGATGCAAGTGCGCTCAAGACAAGGACGGTTCGCTGCGTGGGGAGTTCGTTTACCATGACCAAGGCATCGACATGACGAGCACGAGCGTCACCGCATATCTTGAGACTGGACCGAATTCGCGACGCATCCAAGGCACTGCCGAAATTAACGGGCAGGATGGCACGTACCAATTGGATGTGAGCGACAACGGGTCGGGTACACACAGTTGCGCTATCCGCCTGTCAACCGGCTACAGCGCCTCGGGTGAGGTTAAAGGTGGCCAGATCGAGATCCATAGGTGCTACCCCAGTGGCAAAGATGATCATGGCAAGGGCTGCGATAATGATGATCATGGCAAGGGTAACGATAAAGATGATCATGGCAAGGGCAACGATAAGGACTGACGATCCTATGGACTGAAACTTACCTGAGAAACGCTCGGAGGCGCGGCCTGTTTCGCGCCTCCCGGCACTCAGGGTCATCTGTCTGTTGGAACTCGCGCAAAGCGTGGAAGCTCCATCGAACCAGGGTTGAACGTAGATCGGGCCGCGATCTGTGTCCAGGGCCTGTTCACACTACTGAGGCGCCACCACCTCAGTAGCATGAACAGGCCATGATGCGCGCAACTGCCATCGCCCGGACATGGTAGCCTAGCTCTTCACGTTGAAGGAGCCCGATTCTTCATGCATTCCAGCCAGCCTATGCACTTCAATCTTGTCGCCGCGGCCCATGCCGCCATGATCGAGCACGGATTCCAGCCGGATTTTCCCGCCGGAACCGATGCCGAACTCGCCGCCATTCAGGCCCACCCCGCGCCGCCCGCCGTCCCCGGCATTCAGGACCTGCGCAGCCTGCTCTGGTCCTCCATCGACAACGATACCTCCAAGGATCTTGACCAGATCGAGTGGGCCGAGCCGCTGCCGGATGGCCGCATCCGCGTGCTCATCGGCGTGGCCGACGTAGACGCGCGCGTCAGTCCGGGCACGGTCATCGACGGCCACGCCAAGAGCGAGACGACCTCGGTCTATACCGGCGTCAAAGTCTTTCCCATGCTTCCAGCCGAGCTCTCCGAGGGCATTACTTCGCTGAACGAGAATGAAGACCGGGTCGCGCACGTCATCGAGTTCTCCGTAGACGCGGCCGGCACTGCCTCCGACGGCAAGGTCTACGCCGCTCTGGTCCGCAACCGCGCCCAACTGGCCTACAACGGCGTCGGCGCATGGCTTGAGGGAACCGGCCCCGCTCCGGCTAAGGTGGCTGCCAGCCCCGATCTGGCCGCCCAGCTCAAGCTTCAGGACTCCGCGGCCCAGCGCATGGTGGGCGGCCGCTTCCAGCATGGAGCGCTCGATCTTGAGACCATCGAAACGACTCCGGTGACCCTGGCCGGCGAGGTGGTGGACATTGCCCGCCTCCAGAAGAACCGCGCTACGTCGCTCATCGAGGAGTTCATGGTGGCGGCCAACGGCGTCGTCGCCCGCACGTTCGAGGCTGCCGGTGTAGCTTCCATCCGCCGCATCGTTCGCGTTCCCAAGCGCTGGGACCGCATTGTCGAGGTGGCCGCCGGCCTGGGCACAACCCTGCCCGCCCAACCGGACTCGAAGGCCCTCAACGACTTCCTCCTCGCTCAGAAGCAGAAGGACCCCGACCATTTCCCCGATCTCTCGCTCACGGTCGTCAAGCTGATGGGCCCCGGCGAGTACGTGCTGGTGAAGCCCAACGAGCCCTCGCCTGGCCACTTCGGCCTGGCCGTGCAGGACTACACGCATTCCACCGCCCCCAACCGCCGCTTCCCCGACATGGTGACGCAGCGGCTGATGAAGGCCTGGCTGGCCAAGGCGCCGCAGCCCTACTCAGAGGGCGACCTCAACGCCATCGCCGTCCGCTGCACCTTGATGGAAGACAACGCCCGCAAGGTGGAGCGCGAGATGCAGAAGCGCATCGCCGCCGTGGTGCTGCATCCGCGCATCGGCCAGAGTTTTCCCGCCATCGTCACCGGCGTCAACAACTACGGCGTTTTTGTTCGGACCCTAGACCCGCACGTGGATGGGATGGTCGTCAGCGGCGGCAAGGGACTGGACGTGGGCGACAAGGTAACCGCGAAGCTGGTTTCCACCGACCCGCAGCGCGGGTTTATTGATTTTGCGGTGTGAAATCGCGGCTTTGGCCGTGTCATACCGCTTAATGGCTCTGAGAATCCATCGAAGTGTCGATGGACGTTAGAAAGTTATGATCCAAGGTTCGAGCATCTCAATGGTCGCACCGTGCGGTAGACGCGAGGGCATGGAGGGGCCTATTATGCCATTCAACACTTCCCTTGGTCTGACCCTCCACAATGTCTGTCCTTGTGGGCACTTGCTCATATAATTCGTCGCAAGCACCACGAAACCATTGGGAGTTGTTCCTGCTACCTGAAGCTCAGCTACGCTACAAGAGCCCAAGTGGTGCAAAAAGGCATGCGGGATCTCTGCTAGCTTGATCCTGTTCGTCCGCAGATCATACACAATGATATCGAGCGGGGCTTGATCGCCACCATCGGAAATCGTGGCGATTACGCGGTTGCCGTCCGAAGTGAAACCGGCGATCCCAAATGCAATGCTCCGGCCCCATGTGCCGTCGACACTCAAAACCGACGTGGGTTCAATTGATCTTCCGTCAGGACGGGTGCCGGAAATGGTGTACTCGCTCTGGCAAAGATGAGTGTTTTTGCCGTGGACATCTTCGCTATGCATCTGAAGGACGACGCTGTATCCTCTGGTACTTCCATGGGAGGTTTTCGCGTCAATGTTGTTCCCGCAGGTAATTCCTTGCTGGAGGAGCGGATGGAGCGATAGTGCGATAAGCAGGTCGAACAGGATCACCGCGCAAGTCTATAGCGTATCCACGGCGAAGTAAAGTCTTTGCCCTTCCCACTGACGGCTAGAACGAGAGCAGTTCACATCCCCGCCGGCCCCTGCGCCAGCCCGATCAGATGCTCCTCGGGATCGAGGAAGCCGGCGATGATGCCGCCGTCGGGGATGGGATGCGGGCCGAAAGCTTTTTTCCCGCCTTTGCTCTCAATCAGCTCCAGTGCGGCGGTTACATCCGCAACCGCAACATAAAACGTCACATGCCCGCGGCCTTCCCCCATGGCGCCGATGCCCCGCCTATGCCGGAGCCTGGTTTGACCAGCGAATATCCCTCCATGACGGGGTCGATCTCCCAGTGGAAAACGCCCTTGTAGAACTCTTCCAGCAGCTTCTGGTCCTTGCCGAGAATCTCGAAATGTACAACCGGATGGGTATGGGGCATCGATGCAACCTCCTCTTGAACGGGATGTGAAGGCAACTCTACACGGTCCCGTCCGGCAAAATCCAATGAAAAAACCGTCGCAAAAATAATTTTCTGGCCTCGTCTCGCCAAATAGCGCCATCAAGGCCGCAGGCTGCCTTGGGGAACTCTTTGCTCCCACGAAGGGGGGAAGTGCGTCTAACACAAAAGAACTGTGTATGCACAGTGAAACATTGCCCCTGCAAGACGCCGGTCACAGCAGGCGCGAAGCGGGGTGATTTACCCTTGAGGTAGCCCCCCGGGTTTAATCCGGCCCCAATTCGCCCTTCCAGGCGGGCCAACACCGCGGGAGCCGACTCCACAACTGGTGAATGGATGCGCTTAGGCTCTTGTCTTTTCTCTGCAACGCTCGCGGCTGGCTTCGGTCTGCTGGCGTTGTCCTCCACTACATTTGCTCAGGAACCGGGCTCCGGACTGACCGCCGTTGCAGAGCTTCCCGAGGCTCCACGACCGCAGCTTGCGCTGGCTGAGGCTGAGCCGTTGGCGCAGCAAGACCCCGCCGGGCAGGGCAGTTCCAGCTACCATACGCCTGCTCAACAGTCAGACGCCGAAAAAAGTCAGCACGAAAAAGCCGGACAGCAGATCGCCGCGCCCGGGCTACAGACAGGAAATATCAGCGGCACTGTAATCGATGTGAACGGCGACCTCGTTCCCGGCGCCACGGTCGTTCTCGACGGCCCAGTCCTCGAAGATCACCGCACGATCCTGGCGAACGAAAACGGACTCTTTGAATTCGACGGTCTCAAGCCGGGAACCCCCTATCGCGTCACCATCAGCGCCAAGGGGTTTGTAGACTGGACCTCGCCCGCCGTCATCCTCAAGCCAGACCAGTACTTATTCCTGACGGACATCAAGCTCCAGGTCGCAGGGGGGGTGACCTCGGTAAATGTGGCTTCTTCCACCGAGCAGATCGCCATCGAGCAGGTCAGGATCGAGGAACAGCAGCGCGTTTTCGGCTTCATCCCCAATTTCTACGTCGTCTATGATCCCAACGCCGTGCCGCTCACGGTGAAGCTGAAGTTCAAGCTCGCCTTCAGAGCCGCCACCGATCCTGTTACCTTCGTCGCGGTAGCTTTCATGGCAGGCATCTACCAGGCGGCAAGCACCCCCGACTACGTTGAGGGCGCGAAGGGTTACGGCCAGCGCATGGGCTCTAGCTATACCGACGGGTTTACCGACATCATGTTCGGCGGCGCCATCCTGCCATCGCTTCTGCACCAGGACCCGCGCTACTTCTACCAGGGCACGGGCACAAAGAAGTCTCGCGCCCTCCACGCTTTCCTCAGCCCATTCGTCTGCAAGGGAGACAACGGCCGGTTGCAGCCGAACTACTCGAGCGTAGGTGGCGATCTGATCTCGGGGGCCATCTCGAACTCTTTCTATCCGTCGTCGAATCGCGGCGCGGGGCTATTGTTCGAGAATGCCGCTATCACCACCGCCTCCCGCATAATCGACAGCCTGGCACAGGAGTTCGTCCTGCGCAAGTTCACGTCTAAAGGCAAAAACAAAAAATAGCGCTATGACCGCATAGAGAGGCAACCAAGGCCCACTTGTTCGAGGCGCACTTCGGCTATAGCTGGAGCCTGAGCGAGGGCAGAGAGCTTCGCATTCAGTTGTCGCGGCGGGAGCAGCAGAAACTGGATCGATTGTTGATTTGTGGTTTTGAGACTCATGTAGGCTCCTTGACTTCGAGTCGCTGATTCGCCGTCACTTCGCCAATCCTTTGCACTATCCCTGACGGCCAATGGATCTCGATCGTGCCCCTGCGCTCAATCCCCAGTCCGAAGTGAAGCGTCAGGTCGCTGCTGGAGGCATAGCCGACGCTGTTCGTCACACATCGAATCTGCGTCCTGTTTGCCGTCTTGCAGGTAACCTGGGCGCCAATCGCCGAGCGATTGCTGCGTGTGCCTGTGAGCCGCAACTGCAGCCAATGCTGCACAGGGCTTCGATTCCACCATAGCTCGATCGGCCCATCGAGAGAAGTCACTGCCACGTCCAGGCGGCCATCGCGGTCAAAGTCCGCAAAGACGCAGCCGCGGTGCATACGCGCCGGCGCCAGTCCCACTCCGGATTCGTTGGACACATCGGTAAACTTGCCGCTTGCGTTTCTGAATATCCGGTTGGTCATCGCATCGTCGGTATCCACGCCGCCGCCGGCAACAAACAGGTCAAGCCAGCCATCGTTATCCAGATCGACCAGGCCACAGCCCCAGCCGCTGTGAGGGTGGGTCAGGCTCATTAGCCTGGTGGGAATGCTTCCGTCTTCAAATTCTCCATGCCCGCCGTTCAGGAAAACGTCAAACGCCTCGTTTTTCAAAGCAGTCATCACCAGGTCGAAACGGCCGTCGCCGTCGATATCCCCAAAGTCCGCGCCCATTCCCGAGATACTGCGGCCATCGCCGTTATAGGCCACGCCGGCATCGAGCCCCGTCTCCTCGAAGCCATGCCCGGTATTGCGAAACAGCAGGTTGCGGGCTTTGTCGTTTGCCACAAAGATTCCCGGTCGGCCGTCTCCGGCAAAGTCCGCCACCGCGATGCCCATCCCCTTGCCCAGAACTTCTGCCAGAGGTCCCTTTCCCGTCACCTCCGTAAACGTTCCATCGCCGTTGTTGTGGAATAGCTGCATCGGCTCCGCGGCGTATTTGTCCGGCGGGCAATAGCGTCTCGTCTCAGCCGTCATTCCCCCGCAGATAGGATCGATTCCAGGCGCCCATTCGCAGTAATTGGAAATAAACAGGTCCAGCTTGCCATCCCCGTCGTAGTCGATCCACGCCGCTGCTATCGACCACAATCCCTGCACAGCCGGCAAGTTCAGCCCGGCCGCCTCGGTCACATCGGAAAACGTTCCGTCGCCATTGTTCCTGAAAAGCTGGTTCCCATGCACTCCCACAACAAACAGGTCCTCATGGCCATCGTTGTTGTAGTCGCCCACGGCAACACCCATTCCGTAGCCCCGCCCCGCTACACCTGCCTTTCCCGTCACATCGCTAAACGTTCCGTCGCGATTGTTCCGGTACAGGCGATTCCAATATCTCTTGTCCGTCTTCTCAAGCTGGGGCATAGCAGCCCCATTGACGCAATAGAGGTCAGGCCACCCGTCTCCATCGAAATCGATGACGCCGAGTCCACCGGGCAAGGTTTCCGGCTGGTATTTGCGCCCGGTTGCTCCAGTGCGAAGCAGGAAATCCAGTCCATTGGTCGGCGCTCCGTTCACCATCCTGATAGGGCTGGCAACGGCCGCAGCCCAACCGCGCCGCGCCAGCAGGGCTCCCGAAATCAATGCCGCGCTCCCGCGCACAAAGTTACGTCTACTCGTGTGCATCGGGATTCCTCTGCTCGCCGCTTTCGAGCGATGCGTTTGCCAGCCTGGCGGCTTCCGCGGCAGCCTGTTTGGCTTCGTCCTCGCGGCCGAGTTTGCGTAGAGCCCGTGCGAGCTGTGCGTGCAGCGCGCCCTTCTTATCCGGATAGCCCCTGGCTAACTGCGGCCCCAGGTAGTGCAGCGCCTCGCTGGGCTTCCCCAATTGCCCGTATGCCACCCCCAGTTCCACCTGGGTCCACGCGTCCTTGGGTTGGATAACCGCCAACTGCTTCAGCCGTACAAGCGCCTCGGCATAGTCCCGTTCGCTCATCGCCATCTCGGCCAGCGTCTGGATTGCCGAGATCAGGTGGGGATTGAGAGCCAGAGCCGCCTGCGCCGCGCTCCGCGCATGCTCTGTGTCGCCAAGCATCTTGTCGGCCTCTGCCAAACTGGCAAGCAAGTGGGGATCGTTTGGCCTGGACTTCAAAGCTTCCGCGTACTCTTTCTGCGCCGCCGCTGCATCGTAGCGCAGTCGCAGCGCCACATCCCCCCTCAATTGATGGAGCGCCACTTCGTCGCCCGCCTTGCTCAGCCGTTCTTCCGTGCGCGATTCTTCGTTGCCATAGCAGGCCTGAAGCCAAAAGCCCGCCACACCCTCGTCTGCCTTCAACCCGCGCTCAAGCGAGGGAATGGCCCGCGGGCAATCGCCTGTCCTGGCAAGGGCCACGCCTCGCCAAAGCGATTCGGAACTATCGGCCGCGGCAACTGGCGGCAGCGCTAGCAACTGCTCCCATCGTCCCTCCGCGTAGAGATCTCTTGCGCTCTGGCCCGCTCCGCCCCCCTCGCCGGCCTTGCCCGGCGCTGAAAGCAACGGACACAACCCTGCTGGATCGCGCAGACAATCCCAAACCTCTCCAGCGACCTCAGGCCCCGGCGCCAGGGCCGGTGGCCACGATCCCAGGACCCTGCGCAACTCTGCCGGCGACCGGGCTCCCAGAGCCAACAGCCGCTGCTCGGCTTCCTGCCAGTTTCGTTCTTCCGCCGCTAAATGAGCTTCAAGCTGCAGTGTCTCAGCCCCACGAGGCTCGCGCCGTTCGGCTTCCTTCAGGCTCTCCTGTGCTTGAGCACGCTTGCCAAGTGCCAGTTGCGTTGCGCCCAACTCTCCCCAGATTCCTCTTTGCTCCGAGTCTGCCGCGGCTGACTGCTCCAGCAAGGTCTCCCTGGTCTCGCTCCCTTCCGGATGGCCCCAGGCTTCGATTCGAAGTTCCGTCCCTTCCCCGCGCTTCGTCCTCAGCAACCGCATCTCCAGAATGTGGAAGCGATCCAGACAGTAGTTGGCCCATGCCGTCAAGTACTGCTCATCTCCCCCAGAACGGGCAACTGCGGATTGAAACGCCTCCGACGCCATGGCAAGATCCCCCAGTGCGATGGCTGCCTGCGCCAGGTAAGCCTGCGCGGCTCCGTCATCGGGATGCGCGTTGGATGCCGCCTGTAGGGGGGCGATTGCTTCCTGCGGGCTCCCACTGCGAAGCAAGTCCTCGCCCAGCAGCAGGTTGGCCATAAAGTTCCCGGGAGCTTTCTGTACGATCCGCTTCAAAATCGGAATGGAGTGAGCATAATCAGCCCGCTTGTGAAAAGCGGATGCGGCCTGCAGTTGAGTGGCAATTTCATCGGGCTCCGTCGCATGAACGGCCCTCGCGGCAACCAGCAGCGTGATCGCGAGAGCACATCCCCAGGCAGCCAGCATCGTTATGATGGGCGACTTCATCGTTGTCATTCTTTGCTCAGAATCGAGTCAATCTGGCCCAGTTCATCCTCTGAAAACGCGAGGTTGGCCAGCGCCGCCACGTTCTGTTCGATCTGCTCCACGCGGCTGGCTCCGATCAGTGCCGAAGTCATGCGGCCGTCGCGCAGCACCCAGGCCAGAGCCATCTGCGCCAGCGACTGCCCGCGCTCGGCGGCCAGCTTGTTGAGCGCGCGAATCTGCTTGAGACGGCCTTCGGTGATGTCGCTGGTCTTCAGAAAGACCGCCTTGGAGGCGCGCGAGCCGGCGGGAACGCCCTGCAAATAGCGGTCCGTCAAGAGGCCCTGCGCCAGCGGAGTGAAGGCGATGGCGCCGATGCCCTCGCTGCCCAGCACATCCAGCAGTCCGTCTTCAACCCAACGGTCGAACATCGAGTACCTCGGCTGATGAATCAGGCAGGGCGTGCCGAGTTCGCGCAGAATCCTGACGGCTGTTGCGGTCTGCTTCGCGTCGTAGCTGGAGATTCCGGCGTAGAGCGCCTTCCCTGAGCGCACCGCCTGATCCAGCGCTTGCATCGTCTCCTCGACCGGCGTCTCCGGATCGGGGCGATGCGAATAGAAGATGTCCACGTATTCCAGGCCCATGCGCTTCAGGCTCTGGTCCAGGCTGGCCAGCAGGTACTTGCGCGATCCCCAGTCGCCGTACGGGCCGGGCCACATACCCCAGCCGGCCTTGCTGCTGATAATCAATTCGTCGCGATGCGGCGCGAAATCGAGGCGCAGAATCTCCCCGAAGTTGCTTTCCGCGCTTCCTGGGGGCGGGCCATAGTTGTTAGCCAGGTCGAAGTGCGTGATGCCCAGATCAAATGCCCGCCGCACCATTGCGCGGCCATTCTCAAAGGTGTCGACCCCTCCGAAGTTGTGCCACAGCCCCAGGGAGATGGCGGGCAACCGCACGCCGCTCTTGCCGCAGCGGCGGTACTGCATGGCGTCGTAACGCTGCTCGTTGGCGATGTACACGGTGCTTCTCCTTATTCAAACTTGCCGTGTGCCCCAGGTCTTCCGCCGCAGCGGACTGCGGCGGAGAGACCTGGGATTGTTCTAGCTCAAAATCCCCTTGACCACAACTTCCTTTCGTCCGTCCGTAGGAGGAGCCACAACATTCCCCGCGATCGGCTTGCCGTCCACGGTCAGTGCAATTTGATTGCCCTCGCCCTTCCGCTCGATGGCGATGTTGTACACCACCCCGCGAAACGTGCGGGTCGCGGTGAATCCCGGCCAGTTCTTCGGAATGACCGGGGCAATCCGCAGCCCGTCCAGCGAGGTGCGCACGCCCAGGATCCACTGCGCGATCGCGTAGTAGTTCCACGCCGCCGTGCCGGTGAGCCACGAGTTCTTAGCCTCGCCGAAGGTGGGCGCATCCTTTCCCGCAATCATCTGCGCATAGACATACGGTTCGCAGCGGTGCAGATCGCTGATCTCCTCGCGCGCCGATGGATTGATGCGGCTGTAGTAGTCGTGGGCCTCGTCGCCGTGGCCCAGGCGCGTCTCCGCGATGATGACCCAGGGATTGTTGTGGCAGAAGATGCCCGCGTTTTCCTTGTATCCCGGCGGGTAGGACGAGATTTCGCCCAGGTTCAGGTAGTACCTGGAGTACGCCGGCTGTTGCAACACAATGCCGTGTTTGGTGGCCAGATGCTTGCGCGTGGACTCAAGGGCCTTGGCAGCCAGACCGTCTTCGAGACCGATGCCGGCCAGCACGCAGTAGCCGTTCGACTCGATGAAGATCTTGCCCTCCTCGCACTCCTTGGAGCCGATCTTGGCGCCGAAGTCGTCGTAGGCGCGCAGGAACCACTCGCCGTCCCATCCGTGCTTGCGGACGACCTGATCCATCTTCTCGACCTCGGCCAGATACTTTGTGGCCTCTGCATCTAGCCCGCGGTGCTTGGCAATCGCGGCAAGCTCCTGGCCGGCGTGGACAAACAAGCCGGCGATGAAGACTGACTCGGCCACCTTGCCGTCCTTGTTGGTGGTGGTCTGGAAGGATTGGCCCGGCGTATCGGAGAAGCAATTCAGGTTCAGGCAGTCGTTCCAGTCGGCGCGCCCGATCAGCGGCAATCCGTGCGGCCCAAGCCGCTCCAGCGTATAGAGGAAGCTGCGCTGCAGGTGCTCGTAGAGCGGCGCCTCCGAGCCCGGCTCATTGTCGTAGGGCACCGGCTCGTCCAGGATGCTCCAGTCGCCGGTCTCCTTCAGATAGGCGGACACGCCGATGATCAGCCAGTGCGGATCGTCGTTGAAACCGCCGCCTACATCGTTGTTGCCGCGCTTGGTCAGCGGCTGGTACTGGTGGTATGCGCCGCCGGTCGGCAGTTGCGTGGCGGCCAGGTCCAGGATGCGCTCGCGGGCGCGGATGGGCGCCATGTGGACAAAGCCGAGCAGGTCCTGGTTCGAGTCGCGGAAGCCCAGGCCTCGCCCAATCCCCGATTCATAGAACGACGCCGAGCGCGACATATTGAACGTCGCCATGCATTGATACGCGTTCCAGATATTGACCATGCGGTTGGTGTGAATGTCCGGAGTGTTCACCTGGAAGATGCCGAGCAGGCTGTCCCAGTACAGGCGCAGCCGTTCAAAAGCCGCGTCGGCACGCTTGGGATCGAGGTACTTTGCAATGGTCGGCTTGACCAGCTTCTTGTTGATGGTCTGGGAGTCGGGAGGATCGAACTTCTGATCGACCGGATTCTCATGGTAGCCGAGCACGAAGACAATCTGCCGCGTCTCGCCGGGCGCCAGTTCGAGCTTCACCTGGTGCGCCCCAATCGGCGACCACCCATGCGCAATGGAGTTGGTCAGTTGACCGGCTTCCACGGTTGCGGGCTTGTCCCAGCCGCGATTGCGGCCCAGGAACGCCTCGCGCTGCGTGTCAAATCCTGCGCCCGGTTCATAACAAGCGAAGTAGGCGAAATGGTTGCGGCGCTCGCGGTACTCCGTCTTGTGATAGATCACGCTGTCTTCCACTTCCACCTGTCCGATCGAAAAGTTGCGCTGGAAGTTGGTGGCATCGTCCTGGGCGTCCCACAGGCAGAACTCAATGCTGGCAAAGGCGGAGATGGAGGCCTTGGTTGCGCGGCGGTTGGTCACCGTGAGTTGCCAGATTTCCAGGTTCTCGTCCAGCGGCACAAAGTATCGCGTGTGCGCCTCGATGCCGCCATAAGACGAGCCGATGGTGGTGTAGCCCATCCCGTGCCGGCACGTGTAGTCCTTCAGCTCGTGCCGCGTCGGTTGCCACGAAGGAGACCAGAACTCCTTCGACTCGTCGTCGCGCAGATAGACGTAGCGTCCACCCAAATCCAGAGGCACGTTGTTGTAGCGGTAGCGGGTCAGCCGCCGCAGGCGAGCGTCGCGATAGAACGAGTAGCCTCCCGCCGTATTGGAGATGATTCCGAAATATGCCTGGCAGCCCAGGTAGTTGATCCACGGCAACGGCGTATCCGGCTGCGTAATCACGTACTCGCGATTCAAATCGTCGAAATATCCGTACTTCATGATGAGTGCTCCCTGGAATGAAGGCCGCCGCCGGCATGGCCCTCGGCTCAAAGTTTAGTCAATCGTTTTTCCAGAGCGCTTTGCAGTACTCAGGAAACCGAAGCGCGATTATACGTCACGCGGCGCGAGTGTGAAAGTGACCCAAAGTGACGCATCCTTTGGGTTTGCCCTCCGCCGTTGCCAGCAATTGGGAGAATGTGAGAGACTTGCCGGTCTTCCATATAACGCTGGCGTTTGCACGAGGCGAAAATTCACATATGCCTGGTTCCTTGTTTCTGGCCCTCATCCATGCACGATCCGGTCGAAAGTTGCCGATAGCCGCTGTCCTTGCCGGCCTGCTCATCTTCCCAGCCGTTCTGGCCGTTGGGGCCGAGAGCGCAACCCTGGCCATCAAGGTGGATCAGGTGGGTTATCCCCTCGACGGCCCCAAGGTCGTGTTCGTAAGCGCCCCTGCTGAAACCTTCCAGGTCAGGCGTTCCAGCGGCAATGCGGTGGTTTTTCAGGGAAAGCTCGCGCCGCCCCAGGCTGACCCCAACACCGGCGACCAGGTCCAGACCGCGGATTTTTCCGGATTGCGGCAGGCGGGAACCTACTACATTGAGGTTCCCGGCGTGGGGCGCAGTTGGAACTTCACGGTGGGCAAGAATGTCTTCCAGCGCACCTACTACCTGGCCATGCGCGGCTTCTACGGCCAACGCTGCGGGACGGCGGTCGATCTGGGAACCGAGTTCCCCGGCTACTCCCACCCCGCTTGCCACCTGCATGGCGAATTTCACCCCTCCTCGGGGGCCAAAGGTCCACGGGACAACATAGGCGGCTGGCACGATGCGGGCGATTATGGCCGCTACATGGTCAACTCCGGCATCGCCACAGGTACCCTGCTGTGGGCCTGGGAGATCTATGGGGAGAAACTCAAGAACATTTCGCTCGAAATCCCTGAAACCGGCAACGGCACGCCGGACATTCTGAATGAGGCCCGCTGGAACCTGGAGTGGATGCTGAAGATGCAGGACGGCGACGGCGGCGCCTGGCACAAGCAGACCAGCACACACTTCTCGGGCTTTGTTGCGCCGGAAGCGGACACGCTGCCAAGCGAGGTCATCGGGACCGGCGCTGCGCCCTGGAAGAGCACCTGTGCCACCGCCGATCTGGCTGCTGTGGGCGCAATTGCCGCGCGGGTCTACAAACCGTTTGACCCAAATTTCGCCGCCCGCGCGCTGGAGGCGGCTCGGCGCGCGTGGGCATGGACTGCGCAGCATCCGGATGTCACTTTCCGGAATCCGCCCGGCATAAGTACCGGCGAGTACGGCGATGCCAACTGCAAGGACGAGCGGGTGTGGGCGGCGGCGGAGTTGGGTCGCACCACCGGCGAGGCGGCGTACAACGATTTCTTCCTGAATCACTATGCGGAGTTTCTTCCCACCCTCGATTCGCCGCCCGCGGAGAACTGGAGTTCGGTGGCGCCGATGGGCCTGTGGACCTATGCGCTGTCTACGAGCAAGGGCGCGGATGCGAAGGCGGTTGCCGCCATCCGGGACCGGACCCTGACGACGGCGCGCGCGGTGGTCGAGCGCACGCGCGGCAATCCCTACCACGTGAGCCTGCGGGCGAAGGACTACGTGTGGGGCTCGAATGGCGTTGCGGCGGGGTACGGCATCTATCTGCTGATCGCCAACGTGTTCCAGCCGGACCAGGGCTTCGTGGATACGGCGCGGGACAATCTGCACTATCTGCTGGGCCGAAACACGTTTTCGCTCTCCTGGGTCACGCAGGTGGGCGAAAATCCGTTTCAGCATCCGCATCACCGGCCCAGCGGAGATGGGAAGCAAGACAAGCCCTGGCCAGGGCTGCTTTCCGGAGGGCCAAACGCAGACCGGCAAGACGCTGTGTTGGCGGCGCTGCCGAAAGATTTGCCGCCGGCGAAGGTCTATGCCGATCGGTTGGCTTCATACGCAAGCAATGAAATTGCAATCAACTGGCAGGCATCGCTGGTGTTCCTGCTGGCTGGTGAACTGCAATAGTGAGCCGCACAGCGACGTTATAAAGCCGGTTCAGACCGGCGGAAAATTCGGTTTTGTCTCCCGCGGAGAGCGGAGAGACGATGCCAGTGGGCATTGAGGAGTCGAATGCATCTTCACGTTATCGACATCGTTATCATCGTGACTTATCTGCTGAGCACGGTGCTTATCGGCTACTGGGTTTCAAAACGCGCCTCGCAGAGCATGCAGAACTACTTTCTCGGCGGCAACAAGATGCCCTGGTATGTGCTGGGCATCTCGAACGCATCGGGAATGTTCGACATCAGCGGCACCATGTTGCTGGTCTCCTGGATGTTTGTATACGGGCTGAAGAGCGTGTGGATACCATGGCTCTGGCCCACATTCAACCAGATATTCCTGATGGTCTACCTCTCCGCATGGCTTCGCCGTTCGAAGGTAATGACCGGCGCGGAGTGGATCAAAACGCGCTTCGGCACCGGACGCGGCGCGCAGTTGTCGCACCTGATCGTGGTCATCTACGCCTTCGTCAGCATCATCGGCTTCTTCACCTACGGCTTCAAGGGCATCGGCAAGTTTGCCGCAACGTTCCTGCCCTGGCATCTCTCGCCCAACGTATACGCGCTGATCCTGATCGGCATCACGGCCATCTACGTCATCAAGGGCGGCATGATCAGCGTGGTCATCACCGAGGTGGTGCAGTTCTTCATTTTGGCCATCGCCTCGTTTGCGGTGGGCATTATCGCCATGATGAAGGTGGCGCCGGACACACTGCGCAAGGTGGTGCCTGCCGGGTGGGACAACCTCTTCTTCGGCTGGCATTTGAACCTCGATTGGTCGGTATTGCTTCCGGCGGCCGCCGCCAAGATAGCCGAAGACAAATATGAGCTCTTCGGCTTTTTCGTCATGATGCTGTTGTTCAAGGGCATCCTTATCTCGGCCGCCGGTCCGGCGCCGAACTACGATATGCAGCGCATCCTTTCATCGAAGACTCCGCGCGAAGCCTCGATGATGAGCGCCTGGGTCAACATCGTGCTCACCTTCCCGCGCTACTTCCTCATCATCGGACTCACGGTGCTGGCCGCCGCCTTCTATGGCGACGCGTTGCGCGGCATGGGAACCCACATGGACTTCGAGCTGGTGCTGCCCATGGCGCTGGGCCGATTCGTTCCCGTCGGTCTGCTGGGATTCCTGATCGCCGGCCTGCTGGCCGCCTTCATGTCCAACTTTGCCGCCACGGTCAACGCCGCGCCCCCATACTTCGTCAACGACATCTACAAGCGCTTCATTAATCCCCATGCGTCGCCCAAGACCTACGTCCGCCTCAGCTATCTGGCCTCCCTGGCCGTCGTGGTGATCGGCGTTCTCATCGGCTGGAACGTGCCTTCGGTGAATGTTGTCGTGTTGTGGATCGTCTCCGGCCTGTGGGGCGGGTACATCGCTTCCAACGCCCTCAAGTGGTACTGGTGGCGCTTTAACGGCTATGGATACTTCTGGGGCATGGTCACAGGCATCGCCTCATCCGTGCTGCTGATGCCGGATGTTATGGGACAAATACCGGCGGTGAAGAGCCTTCTCGATAAGGTTCCCTTCAATCTGGAAGTCACGGTCACCTTCCCGCTGGTTTTCATTCTTTCTTTGACAGGCTGCCTGCTCGGCACGCTGCTCACCAAGCCGGAAGACGAAGCGGTGCTCAAGGACTTCTACCGTCGCGTCCGTCCGTGGGGCTTCTGGGGACCGGTCCTCAAAAAGGTGCTCGCCGAGGACCCCGGCTTCAAGCGCAATAAGGATTTCCTGCGCGATATGTTCAATATCGCTGTCGGCATCGTGTGGCAGATTGCCCTTGTGGCGCTGCCGCTCTACATCGTGATTCAGGAATTCCAGCGCGCCGCCATTACATTGGCCATCATTCTGGGAACGTCGGCCATTCTCAAGTTCACCTGGTACGGCCATTTGGCTGTGCGTGAGGTTGAAACAGACAAAGCCGCCGCGAACGATAAGTAGCTGACCCAACTGACTTACCCCGTCCTGGCGGCTGCCTTTCCGCAAGAGAAAGCAGCCGCCAGGCGGTTTTCCGATAGCATGGAACCGAATCCACTCTGCACAGCGAAAGAAAGAACATATAAGTTGGAAAACCGCTCCGAATCCCCGGCTGTGCAAGCCTGGCCAGCCAGCCAGGAGACGGGAGTGTCCCTTGCGCGCGTCTCCTGGCATGGCTGGCCCGATTGCTATCTCCTCTCGAACGGCCTCGTGGAAGCTATCGTGGTTCCAGCCATCGGCCGCGTGATGCGCTTCGGCCTGGCGGGCGACGTGGACGGAGCATTCTGGCAAAACCGGGCCTTGGATGGCAAACTGCACTCACCGGCCGCCAACGAGTGGATGAACTTCGGCGGAGACAAGTGCTGGCCCGCTCCGCAGTCCGCCTGGCCCGAACACCAAGGCCGCGATTGGCCGCCTCCGGTCGCATTCGACTCGCGCCCTGTCGAGGCCGTTGCCGTCGAGCGTGGCGTCGTGCTCACCTCGCCGGTCGATCCGGGGTATGGTATTCAGGTGATTCGCCGCGTGGAACTCGATCCCGCGCAACCGGTCATGCGCATCCTCACCGGGTATCGCAAACTCTCCGGCGCGCCCGTCACGGTGGGCATTTGGACCATCACTCAGATGCGGGAGCCCGAGCGCATCTTTATGCTGCTGCCGGAACATTCGAGCTTCCCTCAGGGCTACGTTCGTTTGATGGACGGCGAACCTGCGGAGCTGAAGATCGAGGGCCGCCTGCTCTCGTTCGCGCGCCGTCCGCGCGCCTGCGCAAAAATCGGCGCCGGCGGAAGCAGCATGGCGTGGGTTGGACCCAGTTCGATCGTTCGCATCGATGCCGAAGATGGGCCGGGAGAATATCCCGATGGCGGCTGCCTCACCGAGGTCTACACTAACCCCGATCCGCTGCAATATGTCGAATTGGAAACCCTGGGCCCTCTGGCGGCCATGAGCCCCGGCGGCCAAATCGAGCGGACCACCGTGTATACAGTTCTGCCTCGATCAACGCCCGACCCTCAAGCCGAAGCGCTGAAGGCATTCGGAATGGCGCACATCGCTCTGAGTTAGGCAAAAAGCGGGAACTGCCGGGTTCAGCCAGGCGGATAGCAGGCCCTTGACGCGTGCCGCCGCGAATGATCGACTGGTTCAGGAACAGGCCTGAGTGAATCTGTGCGCGTGCATCAATTTACCCTCGACGATTACGAAAGAGTTTTTGCCGATCGCCATCTTCTTCATGACGTAGTGGCGAAGTGGGCGAAGGCCAAGCCGGAGGCTCCCGCCATGCTCAGCGCCGAGGGCAATCGCGCAGTCACCTGGAGCGAATTCGACCGCATCACCACGGCGTTGGCGAGGGAATTGTTGCGCCTGGGCTTCGCCAAAGGCGATTTCCTGGTCACATTGTTGCCGCTGTCCGTGGATCACGTCTTGCTGGAATATAGCTGTTTCAAAATCGGCGTGATCGTCGCCCCGCTGGATCTGCGTTTGTCCCCCGCCGAGGTGATTCGAGCGCTGGAAATCCTCCGGCCGCTCGGGTTTGTCTGCCTGGGTGTGAAAGCGCCGTTCGATCTTCGCCCACTGTGGCGCGCCGTGCAGGCGCATTGCCCATGGATTCAGCATTTCATCGTGGCAGACTCGGACGAAGCGATTGCCGGTACGCGATCCTTTGCGTCGATTGCCGAGCCGGCGTGGAGCGCCGTGACGGCTGCAAACCCCGAGACGGCTGCAGACTCTGCCGCCCTGGCCGGGATCGCGTCAAGCATTACCTCCGGCCTGACCGAGGACGATGGCGCGCTGGTCATCTTTACCACCGGCTCGACCGGTTCGCCCAAGCCGGCCCTGCTTTCGCACCGCAACATCACGGTGCAGAACATGTGCCTGTGCGGCGCTTTTTTTGGCGGAGACAGCGGCGCCCGCACGCTGGTCAATTTGCCTGCGTCTCACGTAGGAGGCCAGACGGAGGTGTTGATGAGCACCTTCTTCGGAGGAGGCACGGCGGTGCTCCTGGAGGTCTTCGATGCCGGCCGTTCGTTGCGCGCCATTGCCCGGCATCGAGTGGAGCTTCTGGGCCAGATCCCGGCCATGTTCAACCTCGAGTGGATGCTGAAAGACTATGATCGCCACGATCTCTCCAGCCTGAAATTTGCCGCATGGGGCGGACATGCGGTGTCGCGGCCGTTCGTGGACCAGCTTGCCGCCATGGCGCCCGTGATCGGCACCGGGCTGGGGCTCACTGAAGCCGCCGGTTTCTGCACTTATATTCAGGCGAGCGCGGCTGGCCGGGAGACGCTTCTGGCCGGGCTTGGCGCCGGGCTGGGCCAGGACATGCCCATCTATCCCTGCTCCATTCGCCAACCCATGCACGCCGATGGCAACGCCGGCGATGAACTGCCCTCCGGCGAGATTGGCCATGTGTGCTTTCTTGGGCCACAGACCTTTCTTGGCTATGTTAACGATCCTGCCGCCACCGCCAAAACGATTTCGCGCGACGGCTTTTTATATACCGGCGATCTTGGGCACAAGGACGCCGCGGGCTTGCATCTGACCGGCCGGGAAAAGTGGGTGATCAAGTCGTTTGGCTACCAGATATTCCCCGGCGATGTGGAACGGCATATCTGCACGCTGGCGGGGAAGATAGCCAACTGTGTCGTGGTCGGCGTGGCGCATGAAGTAGCTTCGGAAGCCGTAGTGGCCGTAGTGGAGAAGAAACCCGAGGTCGAACTGAGCCGCCGGGAACTGGATCGGCACGCGCGTTCCTTGCCATCCTATATGCGGCCGCGCCATTGGATCATTCTCTCGCCCGGCCAGATGCCGCTGAACCGTGTGGCCAAGCCGGACTGCATCCGCGCCCAGGAAATGGCTCGCCAGGAGATCGAGCGGTTGCGCGCCCGCGGCGAGTGGGACAGAGGTTACAGATAAAACCTTATAGCGGCTCCACAATTGCTGTACCCGAAGCCACTGCCGCTGAGTGACTCGCCGCGGCGAGCCACCTTGCTCGATGCCGGCGAGGGCACGTGAATTGTGGAACCGCTCTATATGGTGCCGGGGGGGATTGCCGTCACGCATTGATTGTAAATAAGTTACTGAAAAATAAAGACGCACGAATCGTTCAAAAAGCAACAAACGCGGTTCTTGAGTACGCTACAAGTACACGGGATTTGAGACGAATCGGTTTCGTATTCGGTCATTTTGATCCTTGGCGCGAGTTTCCGGCTGGCAAATCTGCGAAGGGCTTTTCGAACCAGTGATCTTGGCAACGCGCTCAACCTCCGAGTTGCCGACTAATCGGACATTGGCAAATCAGCGCATGTCAGATACCAAACGGGACCTCAGACTTTCGCAATGCCATGTTTTCATCAACTGACCATCGAACTTATCGAAAACGCGACATTTCAAGCGATAGCCTTCGGATGGTGTGCCGACTCGGCCCCAATTCCTCTAAATCTCAGATGCTCACATGCCTCCGCCAAGTGAAATGCCAGAACGCAGTGTCCTCAATACCGTCGGAGTCCTGTCCTGGGAAGCCGCATCAGGGCGGGTGTCGCAGTCACTTCTGAATTCTGTTTCACATTTTCTGTAACGATTCCTAGTCTTGGGACTTTATTCATATGAATGCACAAGCCAAGGACATTTCGCACAATGAATTCCCGCCGTGATCGAGTTTTATGCCTTGCTCTCCTGCTTTATACGGGCGGAGCGGCATCCGTCGCGCAAGAGCCGCTAACGCTCCGGCAAGCCATTGACCGGGCGCTTGGGCAGAATCCCGAGGCTGCGGTTGCCCATGCCGACGGTCAGGAAGCCAAGGCCGCAGCGAGCCTTGCGCGCACCCAACTGCTGCCGCAACTCAACTTTACTGAAGACATATCCCGCGGAGACGACCCCGTGTATGTCTTCGGCACCCGGTTGAGACAGCGGCAGTTCACGCAAGCCGACTTTGCGGTGAACGCTTTGAACCGCCCTCAGCCGATTGGCAACTTTTCAACGCGTCTCTCCGGCTCCTGGATGGCATTCGACTCGTTCAAGACGCAGAGGGAGATTCGCCGCGCCGATCTCTTCAAAGAAAGCGCCTCCTCATCCGCCAAGGCGGTAGACCAGCAGATTGTCTTCCACGTTGTCGGGGCGTTCCAGTCGGTGCTTTACGCGCAACGGGAGATCGACGTCGCGCAGCATGAACAGGAGACTGCCGCGGCGCTGCTGACGTCAGTGGACGATCACGTCAAGGCAGGCCTTGCGGTGGAGTCGGACCGGATGTCGGCTCAGGTAAATGTGGCCGCCCGCAAACAGGAGATGATTGCGGCCCAGGGGGATCTGGAACTGGCGTGGGCGGAGTTGGGCGAGGCCATGGGCGCCACGGACCTGAAGGCAACCGAACTGGAGCCGATCGAGCCGCATACATTCCCGCAGCAGCCGTTGGAGCAGGAGATAGCGACGGCCGCAAAGACGCGCCCCGATCTGATAGCTCTGGGACAGGTTCAATCGGCGCAGGCGTCAGCCTTGGGAGCGGCAAAGTCGGACTTTGGCCCTCGCGTGAGCGCCTATGGAGACTGGGAAGAAGACAGAACATCCTTTGCCGGTTCGGGAGGGAACAACTGGGTGGCCGGCGTCCAGATCAGCGTAGACATTCTGCCCATGGGCAAGCGCGCCCAGCTTGCGCGGGAGGGCGCTGCGAAGCAGAAGATCGACGCCCAACTGGCTGCTTTGCAACAGCATGTGCGGCTGGCAGTAAGTCAGGCGCACATTCATCGGCAGACGGCAACACTCTCTCTTGAAACGGCGCGGGCGGCGATGGACCAATCGGCCGAGAGTCTCCGCATCCTCAAGAACCGCTACGGCGCGGGGCTTGCCACCATCACCGATCTGCTTCGAGCCGAGGATGCCGAGCGGCAGAGCCAGTCCAACTACTGGCATGCCGTCTACGGCAATGCCATGGCCTATGCCGAACTGCTATACGCGACAGGGACGCTGACTCCCGATGCGGCGGAGGAATTGCAATGAAGATTCTGTTACGGGCAAGTTTGCTCGCCGTTTCTGCGGCGATGATGGCCGGTTGTCATGGCGGCGAATCCACTTCACCCGTTGCGGTGCAAACGATGCAGGCGCGGGTGGTCGAGAGTCAGCAGCTACAGGTGCCTCTGAACGTGCGTTCCACGGGAACCGTTCACGCGCGGGAGACCGCAATTGTCTCCGCGCAGGTGATGGGCCGCATCCAGCAGGTTCTGGTGCGCGCGGGAGACAGCGTGCGAGCTGGACAAACCCTGGTCGTCCTCGACGATGCGGCTCTGCGCGCTTCGGCGGATCAGGCGCAGGATGCGGTGAAGGCAGCGCAGAGCGAACAGGCCGCTGCACAAACTGACGCCAAGCTGGCGGCCAGCACGCTGGAGCGCTACAAGCAACTACAGGCCGAGAAGAGCGTGAGTCCGCAGGAGATGGATGAAGTTGCGCGGCGGGCCGAGGCATCTTCCGCAAGACTTGAGGCGGCGCGCGCACAGACCGGCGCGGCACAAGCCCAGGAAAGCGGCGCACGCACCATGCGGGGCTATACGCGGCTGCTTGCTCCCTTCTCCGGCGTAGTGACGGCGCGCATGGCCGATCCGGGAACGATGGCCTCGCCGGGCGTGCCTTTGCTCCAGGTGGACCAGGCCGGTGCTCTGCAACTCGAAGCCTCGGTGGATGAGTCGACCATCGGCGCGATCCACAAGGGGATGAAGGCGCAGGTTGCAATCGATGGCGGCAATTCCACGAGCCTTGCGGGCACAGTCGCGGAGATTGTTCCTGCCGCCGACCCGGCAAGCCACAGCTTTCTGATTAAGATCGACTTGCCTTCTTCGAGCCAGTTGCGCGCCGGTATGTATGGAACAGCGGAGTTTGCCAACGGCACTCGGCAAGCGATACTCATTCCGCGATCCGCCGTCGTCATGCGCGGTTCGCTCGCATCGGCATACGTTCTTGACGGCCAGGGAATTGCACAGCTTCGTACTCTCACTTTGGGCGCAACACAAGGGAATCTCGTAGAAGTTCTGTCGGGCATCTCCTCTGGAGAAAAACTCGTCGACGCGCCCTCCGACCGCGATCTTGCCGGCAAGCGCATTGAGGTCCAGCCATGAAGCCCGAACTTGGTATCGCCGGACGCCTTGCTCACTCCTTTCTCAACTCCAAGCTGACGCCGCTCTTTATTGCCGCGTCGCTGGCCCTTGGAATCTTCGCGGTCGCTATCATTCCCCGCGAAGAGGAGCCGCAGATTCTGGTTCCGATGCTGGACATAGCCACCGCAATGCCGGGCGCATCCCCGGCGGAGGTGGAACAGCGCGTGACGCTGCCCATCGAGAACCTGGTGCATCAGATCTCCGGCGTCGAGTATGTGTACTCGACATCGGCTCCCGGACAAAGCCTGGTGATCGTACGCTTTCTGGTCGGCACGCCCCAGGAAGACGCGCTGATCAAGGTTTACAGCAAGCTTTACTCGAACTTCGATCGCATGCCGCCCGGAGCTTCGCAACCGCTCATCAAGGCCCGCTCCATCGACGATGTTCCCATCCTTGCCCTGACGTTGTGGGGCGAGCATTACAACGGCTATCAGCTTCGCGCCATCGCCGCTGAGATGCAACACAACATCGAGCAGATTTCCGATGTATCGGAAACGGCGATCATCGGCGGGCTTCCGCGCACCATGCGTGTGGTGCTCAGCACCGAGAAGCTGAGTGCCTACGGCCTATCGCCGATGGCCATTGTCGGTCATCTGCAAGCTGCAAATGCGAGCGCGCAGGCAGGGAGCTTTGCCGAGAACAACCAGGAGGTTCGGGTTGACGCGGGCAACCTCTTCACCAATCGGGAGGATTTGGAAGCCGTGGTGGTAGGCGTGGTTCGCGGGCATCCGGTGTATCTGCGTGACGTTGCCGAGAAAATCGTCGACGGCGCCGCGGAGCCGGCGAACTATGTGGTCTATGGCACGGCGAACGCGGGCACTCCAGCTTCGTCAACCGCGCGCCAGTATCCCGCGGTGACCATCACCGCGGCCAAGCGCAAGGGTACCAACGCCACCGATATTGCCAACGCGGTTCTCAAGCGAGTGCATGATATGCAGGGCGTGACTGTGCCCAACGACGTGACGGTGACAACCACCCGGAATTACGGTGAGACGGCGAAGGATAAATCGGACGAGCTACTCGAACACTTACTGCTGGCTACTTTGTCGGTAACTCTGCTTGTAGCACTCTTCCTGGGGTGGCGCGAATCCGGTGTGGTGCTGCTGGCTATTCCGGTCACACTCGCGCTCACTATGACCGTGTTCTATCTCCTCGGCTACACCATCAATCGCGTAACTCTCTTCGCTTTGATTTTTAGTATCGGCATTCTCGTCGATGACGCCATCGTTGTCGTCGAGAATATGGTGCGCCACTTCCGGCTTCCGGAGAACCACGGCCGGTCGATGAGTGAAGTCGCGGTTGAAGCGGTCGCCGAGGTGGGTAACCCCACCATTCTGGCCACCTTCGCCGTAATCGCGGCGGTACTGCCCATGGCCTTTGTCCGCGGCCTGATGGGACCCTACATGCGGCCCATCCCCGTGGGCGCTTCGGCGGCGATGCTTTTCTCGCTGCTGGTTGCCTTTGTAGTTTCTCCCTGGGCTGCGCTCCGGCTGCTTGGCAGGCATCTTCAAGGGGCCAAGCTACTGGAACCGGAGACCGAGAACTGGCGGACCAGGCTCTATCGCCGCATCATGACGCCGCTGATCCAATCCAAGCGCAATCGCCTGCTATTTTTTATTGGCGTGGCTGTGCTTTTTCTGATCTCGGTGGCGCTTGTACCCCTGGGATTGGTGCGGGTGAAGATGCTGCCATTCGACAACAAGAGCGAACTGCAAGTTGTCATCAATATGCCCGACGGCACGCCGCTTGAACAGACAGCGCGCGTTGCACAAGCGCTCGGCGATGAACTTGCGCGGCAGCCGGATGTACTGAACTACCAGACTTACACCGGAACCTCCGGGCCGTATAACTTCAACGGTCTGGTGCGCCACTACTATATGCGCAGCCAGCCGAATCAAGCAGACATCCAGGTGAACCTGCTGCCTGCAAAGCAGCGCAGCGTGCAGAGCCATGCAATCGCCAAGCGGCTTCGTCCGCTATTGGACGCAATCGGCAACCAGTACGGCGCGCGCATTCAGGTCAGCGAGGTTCCGCCAGGGCCTCCGGTCATCCAGACGTTGGTGGCTGAGGTCTACGGTCCCGACCTGGATGGCCAGACGCGTGTCGCCCAGCAGATCAAGTCGATCTTTCAGCACACTCCGGGGGTTGTGGACACCGACTGGTACGTCGAAGACCCGCAACCGAGGCTTGTGATGCGTGTGGATGAAGTCAAGGCGGCGCAGCATGGCATCGCGGTCTCCGATGTAACTCATGCCCTGGCACTTGCCCTCTCAGGCACGGAGGTCGGCCTGATTCACGATCAGGCCGCAAGAGAGCCCGTGCCCGCCATTGTCGAAGTTTACCGCGCGGATCGCTCCTCCGAGCAGGGCCTGGAGAATATCCGTCTGCCCGGCGCGGACGGTGCCATGGTCTCGCTGCGGGAGTTGGTCGTGGTCGAACACAAGACCATCGAGCGCAGCATCTATCATAAGAATCTACGCCGCGTGGTTTATGTTACCGGTGACGTAGCCGGAGCGGAAGAAAGCCCGGTCTACGCCATCCTGAAGATGAACAAGGACCTCGACCATCTCACTCTTCCGGCCGGATACACCCTGGCCCGCTACAACGCGTCGATGCCGGAGTCCACGGACCACTACTCGATGAAGTGGGACGGCGAATGGCACATCACCATCGAGGTCTTTCGCGATATGGGGCTGGCGTTTGCCGCCGTGCTTATTCTCATTTATGTGCTGGTGGTTGGCTGGTTCCGATCCTTCATCGTGCCGCTGATCATCATGGCTCCGATTCCGCTTACGCTGGTGGGCATTATGCCGGCGCACGCGATACTGGGCGCATTCTTCACGGCGACATCGATGATCGGCTTCATTGCCGGGGCAGGAATTATCGTGCGCAACTCGATCATCCTCGTCGACTTCATCGAACTCAGGATTCGCCAGGGAATGCCGTTGGCCGAAGCGGTAATCGATGCCGGAGCGACTCGCTTTCGGCCCATGCTGCTGACTGCGGCAGCGGTTGTCGTCGGCGCAAGCGTCATTCTCACCGACCCCATCTTTCAGGGACTTGCAGTGTCGCTGATTGCCGGAGCTGTCGCTTCCACGTTCCTCTCGTGGCCGACCATTCCGGTGCTTTACTTCATGGTTCACTCCGGGCACAAATCTGAGCCGTCAACCCAACCAGAAACCGATCTCGAATCCGATCAAGGAGACTCCCTATGACAGTTGAACGCGGTGTGCGCCTCATGGCAGGCGTCATGGTGCTTTTATCGCTTGCGCTTGCGCATTTCCTTTCACCCTATTGGCTCTGGCTGGCGGTATTCGTCGGACTCAACCTGCTGCAATCGGCATTCACAAACTGGTGCCCTGCCATGAGCATCTTTCGCGCCATGGGGATGAAAGATGCCGGCTGCGGTGCGAGGTAAGGACGATATGCACGACAGACGATTTCCAGCATCGGAAGCGCACCGGCTCGACGATCCTGAGCGTTTGCTCTGGCTTCCACCAGCGGCGGTGCTCGGTGCACTGGCCGTGAGGCCCGGCGAGACGATAGCCGATGTAGGCGCTGGAACGGGATACTTCTCGCTGCCACTGGCGAAGGCTGTCGGTCCGGAAGGCAAGGTATACGCCGTTGACGCCCAGGCCGAGATGCTCTCACTGCTCCGGCAGAAGCTTGACGCGGCGGCATTCGCTATCGTTCAGCTGATTCCTGCGGAAGCTGACCAGACCGGCCTGCCGCCATCCAGTTGCGATCTGTTCTTTCTCGCCAACATCTGGCATGAGATCGAAGATCAATTCGCAGTTCTGCGGGAAGCCATGCGCGTTCTGAAGAAAAACGGCAGAATCGCGATTCTCGATTGGAGACCGGATGTCGACCCAAAACACGGCCCTCCGCTCGCTCATCGAGTGGACCCATCGCGCGCTATCGAGAGCCTGCGTTCGGCGGGCTTCGAGCCGGTTGCAACTGCGAATCTCGGCCGGTACTCCTGGCTCGTTCAAGGGGGGAAACATCCATGACGGCGCGAAAAGGCAAGCCGCGTATCAATCACAGCGAGCGAGCCAAAGATGAGGTCTACCGCCAGATGTTCCGGCTGGAGGAGAGCCGTCCTGGCGCCGAGATGGCTCTCGCGCTTGCCTTGTTGCGCGCGTGGCTCGCCGCTGAATCCAATTCTGAAAGCGGCCTGGAGCGGGTTTGGCTGAAGAACATCTCCCCCATCTGCCTTCAGATGATCGAGGCCGCTTTGCAGGCGAGGGACACTGTTAGCCCTTGTGCGCAGTGAGCGGCTTCCTGATTTTTCCGCGCGGCGAATCTCTGTTCCATCCCGCTATCGTTTATCCAGTGGAGGAATATACTGTTCTTGCTCTTGATGACACCAAACGATGCGATCTGAACTGATCCAAGCCACCGAGCTCTTGCGCCGCAACACTCCCGAAGCCGTCGAGGAGGCGATCGGGCTGCTGCAGAACACGGTCTATTCCTTCAGCATGAAAATCTGCGGGCATCCTGAAGATGCAGAGGACACCATGCAGGAGGTGCTCTACCGTTCTCTGGAACATCTCGCAAAGATTCAAGATCCCCAGGCTCTTGCCGTATGGCTTTATACCGTAACCAGAAACCGCTGCTGGCGCATGCGCCGCAAGCCGGCTCATGCTCCCAGCCAGACCTTCTCGCTGGATGAACTGATGCCCGACGCAGCGGAGTTGGGGCGATTGCTGGAGGATGCCGCCGAAAGTCCTGAGGGCAATCTGCTCCACGCCGAGCAGCATCATCTGTTGCATCAGGCGGTCTTGCGCATCCCTGTGCAATTGCGCATCGTTCTTGTGCTCCACGACATGGAGGAGCTGACAACCGAACAAGTCGCGCAGATTCTTGATCTACAGCCAGGGACAGTCCGGGTTCGCCTGCATCGGGCGCGCCTTTCCGTTCGCAACGAGATGAATAGGATAGTTGAGAGAGCGCCCGCGCCGTCGGATTGCGGCAAGCCATTTAGGATGAAGTCCAAACGCATCGCACCTAAGAGTGGACAACGCCCTGCGGAGTGCCGGGAGTTATTCCTGAACCTCTCAGAGTATCTGGATGGAAAAGTGGAACCCCGCACCTGCGACCAGATGCGCAAGCATATCGAGGCATGTCCAGCCTGTGTGGTATTCCTGCGCGACTTGCGCGGCGCCATTGACCGCTGCCGCTCGCTCGAGGTTCCGTGTGACCCGGCTGTTGCGCTGCGCCTGCGTTCCATCCTCACCCAGGAATATCTGCGCTTGCTGGGTATGCCAAGCACAGAAATACTCTCCGTTGTGCTGTAACGAATCCCCGCCGGCTTGTCTTTCTTTTAATGAAAGAGGAAAACCATGATGGAAGTGAAGATTACGCATCTTGATCAGGTGAAGTTCTCCATTCAGTCCCGGTCGCACACGATTCTCTGCGACCAGCCAGCAGAGAATGGCGGCGAAGACTCCGGCATGACGCCCCCTGAACTGCTGCTCGCATCGTTGGGTTCCTGCGCGGCTTTCTATGCCGTGCAGTATCTAAAGACCCGCTGCCTGGCGGAGAGCGGCGTGGGGGTTTCCGTGACCGCCGACAAGCTCAAGCAGCCTGCCCGGCTTGGCAATTTCCGCGTTCATGTGTCTTGCCCCGTTCCGCTCACCGAAGAGCAGACGGAGGGGCTCATGCGGTCCGTGCATCACTGCCTGGTTCACAACACGCTCTTGACGCCGCCGGAGATCAAGATCGAGCTGGCTATTCCAGAACCGACTGCGGTTCACGTCTGACTAGGTCGGCTACGCCTGGATTACAGGCAAACCGGCAGCTCCCTCAGTTGACGAAAGCAGAACATCGCATGGAGTGATGCCCAAGTCCTATGAAAACCGGGAACTCTTAATTCGGACTCCGATCAACCAATCTTACCGCGACAGGAACAGCTAGGCTAAAAACTCCTAAGTGATTGATAATAAACATGTTAAATGGTGCCGGGAGGGGGGGTCGAACCCCCATGACCGCAAGGGTCGGCGGATTTTGAGCCCGCTGCGTCTGCCAGTTCCGCCATCCCGGCTCGGGGTGGGGATATCCATCAAAAGTATCGCACAGGCCGTGCTGGCGGCGCTACAGGCCTGCCTCCCTCCACGGCTTCGGAACTCGCCCGCAAAGCCGGCCCGCAGGCACATTCGGAATGTGCCGATCCGGGCACCGTCCCGGCTTTCCACACCCATCCGCCGGCCACGGGATGTGAATCCCGTGCGACAATGGAGGCAACCGTGATGACCATCGCCTCTCCTGCAGTTGTTCCCTCGCCGGTTGCGGTCACCCCGCAACTGCTGGCCCAGCACAGCATCACCGCGGAGGAGTACGACCGCATCCTGGCGGCTCTCGGCCGCGTGCCCTCCCTCACCGAACTGGGCATTTACAGCGTCATGTGGAGCGAACACTGCTCCTACAAATCCAGCCGTGTCCACCTGAAGCGGCTGCCCACCAAAAGCGATCGCGTCGTCCAGGGGCCGGGGGAAAACGCCGGCATCATCGACGTGGGCGACGGCTGGGCCTGCGCCTTCAAAATCGAGAGCCACAACCACCCCAGCTACATCGAGCCTTTCCAGGGCGCGGCCACCGGCGTGGGCGGCATCCTGCGCGACATCTTCACCATGGGCGCGCGACCGCTGGCCGTCATGGACTCGCTCCGCTTCGGGCCGATCACCGAAGAGGCCGGCCCCAAATCCGATCTGGACGCGGAAGAGCGTAAGCTCCTCGCCCGCAACCACGCTATCGTCGAAGGTGTCGTCAGCGGCATCGCCGCCTACGGCAACTGCTTCGGCGTGCCCAACCTGGGCGGCGAAACCAAATTCGAGCCCTGCTACAGCGGCAACCCGCTGGTCAACGCCTTCGCCCTCGGCCTGGTCCGCAAGGACGAGATTTTTTACGGCAAAGCCAGCGGGACCGGCAACCCTGTCATCTACGTCGGCGCAAAAACCGGCCGCGACGGCATCCACGGGGCAACCATGGCCAGCGAGGAGTTCAAAGAGGGCTCCGAGCAGAAGCGCCCCAACGTGCAGGTCGGCGACCCCTTCATGGAGAAGCTGCTGCTGGAAGCCTGCCTTGAAGCCATGCAGACCGGGGCCATCGTCGGCATCCAGGACATGGGGGCGGCTGGGTTGACCTGCTCCACCTGCGAGATGGGCGCCCGCGGCGGCGTCGGCCTCGACGTCGAACTCGACCTTGTCCCGCAGCGCGAAACCGGCATGACCGCCTACGAAATCATGCTCTCCGAGAGCCAGGAGCGCATGTTGCTGGTCGCCATCAAAGGCAGGGAAGACGAAGTCCTCCGCGTCTTCGCCAAGTGGGGCCTCGACGCCGTCATCGTCGGCACAGTCCAGCCCGAGTCGCGTCTCCGCATCCGCCACCATGACGAGCTGGTCGCCGACATTCCCAATCAGTCCCTCACTGACGATGCCCCGCTCTACCATCGCCCCGTCGGCACATGGAAATCCCCCGTCTCGCTCGAACCTCCCGAAAATATCCTGGCCCAGCTCGCCCAGGACCGCGACTTCACCGCCGACCTGAAAAAACTCCTGGCCAGCGCCAACGTCTGCTCCAAGCGCTGGGTCCACGAGCAGTACGACACAATGGTCCAGACCAACACCGTAATCGGCCCCGGCGGCGAAGCCGGCGTGATGCGTATCAAGGGCACGGCAAAGCCGGACGCAGCGGACGGGCCAATCGGGGAGATCGGTCTGGCGATGGCTCTGGATGGCAACGGCCGCTGGGCATATCTCGATCCCAAACTGGGCGCGATGCACGCCGTTGCCGAGTGTGCGCGCAAGGTTGCCATGACCGGCGCGAAGCCGGTAGCCGCCACCAACTGCCTCAACTTCGGCAACCCCGAGAAGCCCGAAATCATGGCCCAGCTCTCGGCCGCCATTGACGGTATCGCCGAGGCCTGCACCGCTCTTGGCACCCCCATCACTGGCGGCAACGTTTCTCTCTATAACGAAACCCGCGGCGAAGGCATCTATCCCACGCCCGTCCTCGGCATTGTCGGCATTCTCGACGATGTGACCAAGGCGGTTCCGGCGGAGTTCCAGAAGGCGGGCGACGCGATTTTGCTTTTGTGGCCGATTCCCAGGGGCGAAGAGCCGAATCCGCAGCTTAAAGTTCCCTTTAAGCCATTGCCGATGAGCCCCTACGTCATGCTTCCTATCACTCTGCCCCCGCCTTTTCCCATCGCATCTCCCATCCCTGACCCAGTTCCCGACGTTATGGAAGACACAACGGAAACTCCTGCCATGGAAGTTGCGGCATTCGGCAGTTCAGAATACGCCAAAGTCGTTCTCGGCGGCCTCTGGGGTACGCCACCCGCGCTCGATCTCGACGCCGAGGCCAGCCTTCATAAGCTGCTGGTCGCGATGGCCGAGGAGGGTCTGCTTCGTTCAGCCCGCGACATCTCCGACGGCGGCATCGCTGTAGCCCTGGCGCAGGCGGCATTCCCCAAGGGAATCGGCGCAACCGTCGAGCAGGACCAGTCACTCATGGTTCATCCGCTCTTCGGCCTCTTTGCCGAACAGGCTTCCACCGTGCTGCTCACCACCGACTCCAGCAACGTCTCCGAGATTGAAAAACTGGCCGGGGAGTTCAACTTCCTCGCCGCCCGCATTGGAACCACCGGCGGCCAACGCCTGGAAATCTCCGTTGATGGTGAGCCCTTCATCTCGGCTCCGCTCGCAGATCTCCGCAAGCCCTGGGCCAACTCGCTGGAAGCCACCCTCCACGGCGAGGTAACCCCATGACCCGGCGCCTTTTTCAGGGAGTTACAGGCGAGATCGAAACAACCAGCCTCCGTGCCCCATCCTTTCGCCTTTTTTCTGGCGAAAGGGTGGGAGGCCACGAACTCTCCAATCTGGATAGAACCCAAGAAGACGACCCCAAATTGAAAGAAGAATGTGGCGTCATCGCCATCCACGGCCATCCCGACGCCGCCCGCCAGGCCTATCTCGGCCTCTACGCCCTCCAGCATCGCGGCCAGGAATCGGCCGGCATCGCCACCGCCGACGGCTACCATCTGGCCAACATCAAGGGCATGGGCCTGGTCTCTGAAATCTTCACCGACGACGTCCTCGCCAAGCTCCCCGGCCCCATGGCCATCGGCCACACCCGCTACTCCACCACCGGCGACTCGGCCCTGCTCAACGCGCAGCCCATCCGGGTGGACTCGACCAAGGGCCTCATCGCCATCGCCCACAACGGCAACCTGGTCAACCTCGGCAACGTCCGCGCCCGCCTCGAGCGCGACGGCGCATACTTCCAAACCACCTCCGACTCCGAGATCATCGTCCAGCTCATCGCCCACTCCCGCGCCTCTACGCTCGTTGACGCCATCGCCGACTCGCTCCGCCAGGTCGAGGGCGCTTTCTCCATCGTCATGATGACCCGCGACCGCATCTTCGCCGCCCGCGATCCGCGCGGCTTCCGCCCGCTCTCCATGGGCCGCATCCGCAACCTCGACGGGCCGGACACCATCGTCTTTGCCTCCGAAACCTGCGCCTTTGACCTGCTCCGCGCCGAATACGAGCGCGACGTTCTCCCCGGCGAACTGATCATGGTCACCGAAGACGGCGTCACCAGCCGCCAATACGCCACCGGCTTCCCGCAATCCAGTTGCATCTTCGAGCACGTCTACTTCGCCCGCCCCGACAGCCGCATCTTTGGCCGCTGGGTGCAGGAGAGCCGCGACCGAATGGGCCGCCAGCTCGCCCGCGAATCCGGCGTGCCGGCGGATCTGGTCGTCCCCGTCCCCGACTCCGGCGTGACGGCGGCCATGGGATACGCCGAAGAGGCGCGCCTGCCCTTCCGCATGGGCCTCATCCGCAACCACTACGTCGGTCGCACCTTCATTGAGCCCGAGCAGCGCGTCCGCGACTTTGGCGTCCGCCTCAAGCTCAACCCCGTCCGCAACCTGCTTGAAGGCAAGCGCGTCATCCTCATCGACGACTCCATCATCCGCGGCACCACCAGCCGCAAGATCGTCCGCATGGTTCGCGGAGCCGGCGCAAAAGAAGTCCATCTCCGCATCAGTTGCCCACCCACCATCTCCCCGTGCTTTTACGGCGTGGATACCCCCAGCAAGCGCGAGCTGATCGCCGCCAATAAGTCCGTCGAAGAAATCCGCCGCTTCATCGAAGCCGACTCGCTAGCCTACTTATCCCTCGAAGGCCTGCTCGACTGCTGCGACGGCGAAGAGCACAACGGCTACTGCACCGCCTGCTACACCGGCAACTACCCCACCCAGTGGGTCGATGTGGAAGAAATCTTGCCGGCGACGGCTAGTTTTTAAGACCAGGACAACCATAGACTTGGGGCACATTTACAAAGGGAGCGGGGCCGTGTGGCTCATATCCCGGTGCCGGGGCCCGATTCCGCCATGTGCCCCCAGTCACAGGACGTTCACACTCCGGCTGTGATAGCATCCGATTTCTTAGCGATAGACGCCTGGCGGATTCATCCTCGATTCCCCTGCACGGCGCCGGCCCAAGCCTTTATGGACGAGGTAGACGGCAGACCGGGACACGTGGCCCTCCAATCCGGCCACCTGGACGCCCTCACAGACGTCCCCAGGTCTTCCCTGTCCCTCACTGCTTACGATTCGCGCACTCCCGCCAACTCGCCAACTTGCTACTCCCGCGAAGCGGACGCGAACTTGCCGTTTTTTTCAAAACCACAACTTTCCCCGCCCAATTTCTCGCATCAACTTGCACCCAAAAGGAGAAGTATATGAAAACCTACCAGGGAAGTGAGATCCGCAACGTAGCTGTAGTGGGGCATGCGCACAGCGGCAAGACCACCTTGATCGCCGCACTGCTGCATGCCGCCAAGATGACCCCAACCCAGGGCCGCGTCGAAGACGGCTCGGCCGTAACCGCCTATGACGAAGAAGAAGTAGCCCGCGGCGCAACCATGCAGAACGCGGTCGCCTTTGCCGAGTGGCAGGGCGTCAAGATCAATCTCGTCGACACCCCCGGCTTTCACATGTTCACCCACGAAGCCCGCGCGGCCCTGTTGCCCGTCGAAGCGGCCATCGTGCTGGTCAACGCGCAGCACGGCATTGAGCCGGTCACCGAGCGCGTCTGGCGCTACGCCGACGAGGCCGGCGTCCCGCGCATCGTCGTCGTCAACCAGATGGACCACCCCAAGGCCGGCGGCGGCGGCGGATTGAGCGCCCTGATCGACGATCTTGTTGACCGCTGGGGCCGCAACTGCGTGCCCGTCCAGCTTCCCATCTCCGATGCCCAGGGCTTCCACGGTGTTGTCGATCTGGTGACCATGGAAGCCTTCTACTACACCCCCGGCGGCGATGGCCGCGGCAAGGCCACCGGCGAGATTCCCGCCAGCGTGGCTGCCGACGCCAAGGCCCGCCACGAGGCGCTGGTCGAACTGGTGGCCGAGGGCAAGGACGAGCTGATGGAGGAGTACTTCGAGAAGGGCACCATCGCCGAGGAGCATCTGATCGCCGCCCTGCACGAGGCCATCCGCGAAGACCGCATCTTCCCGGTGCTCTTTTCTAGTGGCCTGGCCAACATGGCCACCGACCACCTGCTCGACTTCATCAAGGTCTACGCCCCCTCTCCCGTCGAGCGCGCTCCCATCGCCGTCCGCAACCCGGCAATCGACGCCGTGGCTACGGAAGACGATCCCGACGCCGGCAAATCCACCCGCAAGATCGCCGACAGCGAACCGCTGGCCCTCATGGTCTTCAAGACCATGACCGATCCCTTCTCCGGCCGCATCAGCTTCTTCAAGGTCATCAGCGGCGTCATCAAGAACGACGCCACCGTCGAGAACTACACCCGCCGCGACCAGGAGCGCCTGTCGCATCTTTCGGTCATGCAGGGCCGCAAGGCCGTCGAGGTTCCCGAGCTGCACGCCGGCGATCTGGGCGCCGTGGCCAAGCTCCGTGAAACCCTCACCGGCGATACCCTTGGGGTAAAGGGCGCTGAAATCCAGATCGATATCCACAAGCTCCCCGAACCGGCCATGACCTACGCCATCGAGCCCAAGAGCCGCGCCGACGAAGACAAGCTCGCGCCCGCCATCCACAAGCTGATGGAGGAAGACCTGCTCATCCGCTTCTTCCGCGACCCGCAGACCAACGAATTCCTCATCGCCGGCGCCGGCCAGCCGCACATCGAGGCCATCGTCAGCCGGCTCAAAAAGCGTTACCACGCCGAGGTCACCCTCAAGGCTCCCAAGGTTCCCTATCGCGAGACCATCCGCGCCAAGGTCGAGGCGCCGGGACGCCACAAAAAGCAGACCGGCGGCCACGGCCAATTCGGCGACTGCAAGATCCGCATGGAGCCACAGCCCCGCGGCGCCGGCTTCGAGTTCGCCAGCGAAGTCTTCGGCGGCGCAATCCCCCGCAACTTCATCCCCGCTATCGAGAAAGGAATTGTTGAGTCCGCCGCCCGCGGCTATCTCGCCGGCTACCCGGTCGTCGACTTCAAGGCCACCGTCTACGACGGCAGTTATCACGACGTGGACTCCAACGAAATGTCCTTCAAGATGGCCGGGCGCATCGCCTTCCGCAAGGCCATGGAAACGGCCAAGCCCTGCCTCCTCGAACCCATCATGAAGGTCGAAATCGAAGCTCCCGACGAGTTCGCCGGAACCCTGATGGGCGACCTCAGCAGCCGCCGCGGACGCGTGCAAGGCACGGACTCCAAGGGCCGCACCACGTTAATCAACGCCAGTGTGCCCATGGCCGAAATGCTGACCTATGGAACGCTATTAACCTCGATGACTCAGGGCAAAGGCAGCTACCGCATGGAGATGGACCACTACGACATCGTCCCGCAGTTGGTAGCCGACAAAATCCTGGTCAACGCCAAACGTCCTATTGAAGAAGAGGAAGAATAATTACCTCAACTGCTGTCATCCTGAGCGACCCTGAACGTAGTGAAGGGGAGTCGAAGGATATGCGGTTGCTTTTGGGAAGTCGGCTCAACCATCCTTCCAGTGTGCCCCAGGTTCCAAGAGCGGGATTTTGGGGCGTCCTGCCTTGGGGTGGGCGTACACTCCGGGAACCGGACCGTACGCCCACCCTTCACAAAACCGTGAAGGATGGCGTACCCAGGCCTTTGACCGGGTGTATACTTTCGAGGTCAGGCACCGGCCACCCGCCGATGCTCCTTGTACGCCGAAGGAGGCAGACAATGCCAGTTTCTTCATCTCGTCCGATTATTGTCAGCTTGTCAGTTATACTACTGTACTTGCAATGCGTTGCCAGTGTGTGGGTGTGGCAGGATATGACTACCCTATTGGTAGGCATAACGCTGCTGGCCCTCCCCTTGCTGTTTATTCATTTCTGTGCCTTGGGCCACAACTGGGCACGAATTGTGTTGACTATATTTGCCGTGATCTTTCTCTTGAATTTTGGCGTTTTCGTGTTCAGGTTGATGAGCGCAATCAAACAAAGAGGGTCTGCTGGATTTGAATACGATATCAGCGACATCATAACCATTACACTGACGGCCATTTGCATCGTAGCGCCGATCATGCTCTTCCTTGGCAGATCGAACGCCTGGTTCCGTGAAGTTAAGGCGCGCACCGTGGACAGGCCATCCTGGATAGGCGTCACCGTTGTGACGGCAGGAGTTTTTCTGAGCATGGCGGTCAGCGCAGGAGTCAGGCATCACCAATGGGCCAAGTACACGCTGCCCCCCGAGATTATTACCGATGTTAGAAATCAGCTTACAGGTATCCATGCCAAATTAGCGGAACTCGACAAGATGGAGGCCGAGTTGACAGTCAACCCGGTAAATGATAATTCCTCGCAACGGAGGCAACAGATACTCATGTATCGCACAATGTTTAGAGAAGGTGGCACCACGATTTTTAGTGACGTTCACAAACGCTACCCTCAATTGACCAAACGACAATTATTCGAACTTGCGAGCATCATCGGCAACTCTCTTCAGCAGAATGCCCAGTATTACTTGGCTTTCCCCAACGGTGTACCGAAAGAAGGAGCGATTATCGAGAACCCTAGCTTCGATATCAACGATACCAGCAGCAATCTTCCAGATCCAGAACCATGAGTCTGTGTGGGCGGGTAGCCCACCCTTGATCCACCCATCAAGAATACGTGCTCCATCCTTTCGCGCACTTTGCGAAAGGGCGGGTGGCCCACATCTCGATTTTGAGATGGGTGAGACGATGAGCCCCAACCCGCCGCTTTTCGTTCTCTCCAACTCCGGCTTCCAAAGTTTCCCAGGTCTGAAAATCCAGACCTGGGCCACCCATCACCCATTGTTCATGGTAGGTTGAGATCTGGGAAACCACGAACCTAAACCCTCCGTCTCCTTTTTCCAACCAGCCGTCTGCCTCTCGATGCGAACCGCCGTCAGGCTGCCAATCTCCGCATCAACTGCGCACCCGCCAGAACATCGATCCCGCAACTTTCCAGTTACCACGGCGTGGTCTGGATGCAAAAAACCAGAAAGCGGCATCATCGGAATCCAGGCAGCAATCCCGATCCGTTGCGCTCAGATGTGCGGACGCGATTTCTTCGACGTTCTATTTGGCGATACGCGGCGCCGGAACACTCTCGCCCAAAGCCGTCGCCAATGCAATTTGGTGGTCTTGTTCATCGATCAGAATCCCGCGAATCTGCTCGCTCATGGCATATTCAGACAGATGCTCGCACTGGCGAACCCGTTCACGATAATTTCGAATCGTTGCAGTCTCATTGTCGAGATCGAATTGCAGCATCTCCGTGGCTTTTTCCGATGTCTTGACGGTCTTCGCCTCTACCGATGGCATACCGCCAAGATAGTCAATCTGTTCGGCAATAATCAGGGCGTGGCCGAGTTCTTGCGCGGCGTGCTTCTCAAGTTCGCCGGCTATATTCATGTACTCCGCGCCCTTCAAGACCTTTGAATATACGACATACCCAATAATTGCCTGGTATTCGCGTGACAGGTCTTCATTCAATAACTCGATCAGTTCGGAGCGAGTTACTTTCTTAAAGTCTTCAGCGTGCGTCTTGTCTTTCAAGGCGTTTTCCTCCTGATTGTGGTGTTGAAGTCGATTTCAATGAAGCATAGAGAGTGCGCTTCTGATGCGTACTCCCACAGCAACGTATTCACCGTAGCAAGAGTATCCGAGACAAGACTGTCCGAAAGAGAACACTACCCTTTTTGGCGGGTGGTCGGGCGCCTTACCCTTTCGCGCACTTTCCACCCCAACTCACAAAGTTCGTGCGCCGGGGACCCCGGTTGGCGAAAGCGTGGGAGACCCCCCGGCTTCGCCACCCCGACCCCCCTTTCCCGTTCCCTGTTCTTTCGTCTTGCAGAAAATTACCCTCTACTGGCGCACACTGGAAATGAGAGGTGAATGCAACTCCCAGCGCCATCGGGAATGCGAGACCATGCGAACCGTCAGGAACATCACCGTAGCCGTCACCCCCGAACTCTACCGCCAGACGCGCAGGATTGCCGCCGACTACGACACCATCGTCACCGACATGGTGAGGTTTCTGCTCCTGGCCCTGCCCGAAGCGGTGAAGGCCGCGCGCTACCCCGGCGGCTGCCCGCAATTTGGCTTGGCAGCCGCCCGCGCCGCCCGCGCCGCTGCCTCGGCCCCGCCCGCAGCCACGTCCCCGAACCCTCCCGCCCCCTCCCCGGAAAAAAGCGAAATTTCGCCCTGTACGCCTGTAAATGCCAGTAACCCCCCTTCCCTTCAGCAACTTGCAAGACAACAACCGGCGTCCGTACATCATAAGTATTTCAGTATCGCCACCCTGAAAGCCATCATTTCAAAGGCGTTACGAGCCATTCCGTAAATCGCGCATTTCAACCGCTGTACACCAGTAACCCCCCCACCTGAATAAACAGAAATCTAATAAAATCAATAGCTAAGGCCGGGTGCCCCATCCTTTCGCGCACTTGGCGAAAGGGTGGGAGGCCACGAACCCCATGGCGCGCAAGCGCCGTCCGCCTGGACGGCCAGTCCCTTGCAGATTATTTCCCCCCTTCGTCGCACAATGATCCCAGAAGTCTTCCTTCAAATCATCGTCCCGGTACGACCTCTACGCGCCGCCTTTCAGACGGAAGCGGCCAACAGAGGCCGAAACGTCACGTAACTCCTGATCCTGGACGATTTTGCAGGGAACTTCTTTGTTTTCACGATTTTACAGCGCAACCCTGCCCGTAAACTCAAGAAAACAAGGAATTTGTTTACAAAATAGGGGTGGGGGGGGTGCCTGATGTACCAGCTTTGCCGTCATATCAAGACCAACGGACAACGATGCCAATCTCCGGCTCTGCTCGAGTCGGCCTATTGTTATTTCCACTCTCGCGTGCATACCATGGCCAAAGCGAAAACCTCCAACTGGGATGACATCAAGCTCCCCATGCTGGAGGATTCCGCCTCCATCCAGGTAGCGACCTCCCAGATCGTAGCTGCGTTGCTCAGCTCCCGCCTCGATGCGCGCCGCACCGGCCTGCTCCTCTACGCCCTCCAGATCGCCTCGCAGAATATCGATCGCGCTTCCTCCCGTGAGGATTCCGAAACTGTGCACTCCATGACCGTCACCGGCGAAGGCGATGAGCTGGCCCCGGAAAAGGAAATCTGCGAACCCGCCGATTGCGCAAGCTGCAATCGGCGTGATACATGCGACGACTACGATCCCAATGAAGAGGACGAGGAGCCGGGCGCCACAGGGCAGGCTTAAAAGTCAACTTAATCAGAGGTTCCCTAGAATTCATAGATTGGAAATCACGAATTACGATTCAGGCGTTCCGATTCACAACGCGCGGTTCGCTTTTTGCACTTCATCTCCGCTATACCTAATCGGGAAACACCGCCCTGAAAGAAGCGGATTACTCCTCAGTGAATGATCTTCCCCGCCGTAAAGTTCCCTCATACGGGCCTGGATTGCCGGCTTTCCGCCGGAATCCTGAATTGGAGCAACCGCATGAGTGGAGCAACCGCATGAGCCGTCCAACCCACTGCCAGGATTGCGGAGCGAAGTTCGACGCATTCGGCGTCTGCCCGAACGCAAGCGCCCAGGACGCGGCGGTCATGCGTGGCACCGTGTCGTGCGGAAAGGGACAAAACGCAATGCCGCTCGAAGTCTGGTCTGTGCTGGCGGCGTGCGACTCGACCGACCATGCAATGAATATCCGCGCCCTCCCCGAGACCCGCGCCTCAACACCGAGACACGCGCCTCCGGGGTCCATCGCGGCCTGAGATTTGCGTGGTGGCCTATTCCGGCTTGGGCTGTCCGGCGGCGCTCTCCTGTTTGGCCAGCTTGACGCGGGCGCTTTCCAGCTTCTTCTGCACCTTGGCCACGTCGCCGGGCTCCACGTCCGCCGCGGCGGATTTCGCGTACTCCGAGAGAGAGAGTTCCCACTGCGCCGCGGCCAGGCGGATGCGGCCGGTCTTCTCGTAGAGGTCGCCCAGGTGGTCGTGGACGGTGGGGTCTGTCCGGTCGCGCTCGGCGGCCTGGCGGAGGTTTTCCTCGGCCTGCTCGTACTGACCCAGCTTGAAGTAGACCCAGCCCAGCGAATCGAGGTATGCGCCGTTCATCGGCTCGAGATCGACGGCCTTGCGAATCAGCTTGAGGGCCTCGGGCAACCGGATTCCCTTGTCGGCGAGCATGTAGCCGAGGTAGTTGAGGGTCATGGCGCTGGAGGGGTCCAGATCCAGGGCCTGGCGGAAGAATTGCTCGGCCGGCTCATAGTGTTTCTGGCGCTCAGCCAGCGCGCCCTTGAGGAAGAGCAGGTAGGTGCGGTCTTCCTTTTTGGTGGTGAGAGGACCGGCCTTGGCGTAAGCCTCGTCGGCATCCTTCCAGCGGTGCATCTGGGTATAGAACTGGCCCAGCCTCAACCACACCAGCCGGTCTTTGTCCGAGTTGTCGAGCAGCCCTTTGGCCAGCGCCAGGCCGTCTTCGGTCTTGCCCTGTTCCACCAGGGCGCCGGCGAACATCAGCTTGAGTTCCAGATCCTTGGCCTTGAGATCGGGGTCCTTGGGGTTGGCTTCGATGGCTTTGCCGGAGGCTTCGACAGCTTTGCGGGAGACCTCGACAGCGCGGTCGAACATTTTGGCTTCGCCGTAGGTCTCCACCTGGCCTTCAAAGCCGCGCAGGGCCGATTCGCCGCCCATGTCGATCATCTTCTGGTAGGCAGCGACGGCCTGATCGATCTTGTTCTGCCCTGCATACACAGCGGCCAGCCGCTCGAGGAAGAAGCTGCGGCTATTCTTCTCCTCGGCGGTGTAGGCGCCGTTGGCGTGGGAAGTCTGGTCCACCATCTTCTCGTAGGCCTGGGCGGCCTCGTCGTAGCGGCCCATCTGGTCCAGGGTCAGCCCCTCGTTGAAGCCGGCTTCAAGGGAAGTGGGGTCCTGCTTGCGGGCTTTGCGAATGGTGGCCAGGGCCTCGTCGTACTTTCCCTGGCGGCGCTGGATCTCGCCGATGTGGACGAGCGCCTCGACGTTCTCAGGATCGGCATCGGCAAGCTCCTTGAATTGCTTGAGGGCCTCGTCGAGCTGGTTGTCGTTGAGCAGGGCCTGGGCCAGCGCGTCCAGGGTCTGCGTGTCCCCCGGGTCCATGCCGGCGGCGCGCCGATAGGCGGCGATGGCGTCCTGGGGCCTCTTCAACTGGTCATAGGCCGCGCCGAGGGCGAACTCCATCTTGGAGGTACGGCCGGTGACCGGAACGTCCTCAATCACCTTGGCGGCATGTTCGATATCGTTGCTTTCGGCATAGAGGCGGGCCAGGTTGAGCACCACTTCTTCCGACTCGGGCTCAATGGCCTGCGCGGTCTTGAACTCGTCCTCCGCCTTTTGGGGTTGGTGCTTGACGGTGTAGAGCTGGCCGAGGACCATGCGGTCTTCGACGCTCTTGGGTTGCAGGGCGACGATCTTCTCGAACTCGGCGATGGCCTGGTCGAGCACATTGCCGGAGGGCGAGGCGGAGGATACTGCATTTTGGCCATCGCCGAGCAGGCGAAGGTAGATGCGCCCCAGCAGCTTGTGGGCATCCATGTCGTTGGGGGAGTTCTTGAGCAATGCCCTTGCCGTGACTTCGGCATCGTGCGAATGGCCGGTGCGGAAGTAGAGATCGGCCAGTCCGTTGTTCAACTGCGGCGAGCCGGGATCGGCGTTCAGCGCGAGCTTGTACTCCTCGATGGCGCGGGTGACGAGTTCCGGGCGGCCCAATTCGGCAGCCTCTTCCTCGTAGGTGTTGGCCAGCGCCAGGTGATAGTAAGCCACGGCGCGGTCGGGCGGCGGCGCGGCGGTGTCGGCGGGGGCGGCCTTGGCGGGCGGGGCTTGGGCGGGCGTGCCGGGAGCGGGGCTGGAATTGCCTGGAGCGACGGTGTCAGGCGGAAGCTTGACGGGCGTGGTTTGGGGCGTGGTTTGGGCGAGAACGGGCAGCGCCGAAAGCAAGGCGAGAAAAGCGGCGGCAAGCGACAGCCAGAGGGGCAAGGAACGTGTCTTTGTCTTCATCATCCAGGGGATTCCGTGCCAATTAAGCCGGGCGGACGGGGTTCAACCCGTGCCGGAGGGCCGATCGGCAGCGCAGGCAGCCGGTAGGAGCAACTCTGCCTACTGTACAGACGATTCTACCCGTGATTGGTCGCAAAAGCGCGGCGGAATGCGGGATTTTCGTGAAAGACGAGCGGAAAACGAACAGACAATGATCCTGGGGGGGCGTGGACGGATGTGGTTCCGCGGCGAGATGTGGGCTGGGGAAACGGCCTACTTGCCGGCCGGATGCTGGCGCATTTCGCCGGCCATCTTGCGGGTCTCCGAGCTTGCCTTGAGCCAGTCCATCAGCAGAGAGGTCACATCCACCGTGGCGGCTTTGGGGTCGGGGCCGGGGGACTCGGCGATGCCGGCGAGCTTCATCCTGGCGGTAAGCTCCTTGAATTCAGGCTGCAAGACCTCAAGGATGTTGGCGATGGGGGCTTTACCGACCAGTTGCTGCATGGCGAGATCCTGGCTCTCCGCGCCATACTTTTCCAGTTCTTTGGCTCTGGCCGTGTCATTGGCGGCTTTGGCGAGGGTCATTTCGTATTGCCTGTCGGCGAGGATGGCCGCCCACTGGGGCGAGCGGTAGAAGGCGAGCACTATGGAGGGCTTGTCGAAGGTTCCGACGACGGGGATGCTTTGGGCGGGTACCGGCGTGGAGGGTGGGGCGGGAGCCTGCGCGCTGGCTGTTAGCGGGAGCGAGGCGAGGATGGTGGCGACGAGGACGATAGGTTTCATGGCGAACCTCCTTTTCGGTGAAGAAATGCGCAGGTGCGCGGCTGGCTTCACAGGCTCAATCCTCAGGCTTCAATGCCGGAAGTGGCGGATGCCGGTGAAGACCATGGCGAGGCCGAGTTTGTCGGCGGCGTCGATGACGTCCTGGTCCTTTACGGAGCCGCCGGGCTGGATGACGGCGGTTGCGCCGGCCTGAGCTACGGCTTCAAGGCCGTCGGGGAAGGGGAAAAAGGCGTCGGATGCGGCGACGCAGCCGGTGAGCGGCAGAACGGCTTTCATGGCGCCGAAGCGGGCGGCGTCCACGCGGCTCATCTGGCCCGCGCCGACGCCGAGGGTCTGGCCGTCGCGGGCATAGACGATGGCGTTGGACTTGACGTGCTTGGCGACGCGCCAGGCGAAGAGCAGGCTGCGGAGCTCCTCGGCGGTGGGCGGACGCCAGGTTACGACTTTCAGTTCCGATTCGTTGACGCGGGCGGTGTCGGCGTCCTGGAGGAGCAGGCCGCCGGAGACGTGTTTGACCACCGGCTTTGGCGGGGCGGAGTGGACTTCGACCAGGCGGAGGTTCTTTTTGGCGGCGAAGCGCTCGCGGGCTTCGGGCGTGAAGGCCGGGGCGGCGATGGCTTCGACGAAGAGTTTGGCGATCTCAGAGGCGGCTTCGGCGTCGACGGCGCGGTTGATGCCGATGACTCCACCGAAGGCCGAGACCGGATCGCAGGCGAGGGCTTTTTGGTAGGCTTCGAGAACGTTTGCGCCGGTGGCCGCGCCGCAGGGGTTGGTGTGCTTGACGATGATGACGGCGGGCTGGTCGAACTCCTGGGCCAGCTCCCAGCACGCGTCGAGATCGACGAGGTTGTTGAAGCTGAGTTCCTTGCCCTGGAGCTGGCGAGCGCCGGCGATGCCGAGGCCGGAGCCGTCGGCGTAAAGGGCGGCGCGCTGGTGGGGGTTTTCGCCGTAGCGCAGCGGCTGGGCGAGGGGGAAGTTGATGCGGAGGGTGGTGGGCACCTGCGGTGCGGCAGACGCCTGCGGCGCGGCAGGCTGGTCGGGTGCGGGAGCGTCGGCGATTTGGTCCAGCGTGTTGGCGATGGCGGTATCGTAAGCGGCGGTCAGCGAAAAGGCCTGACGGGCGAGGCGCCAGCGGGTTTCGCGGCTGAGTCCGCCGCCGGTGGACTGGAGTTCGGCGATGAGGGCGGGATAGTCAGAGACGCGGGTGACGATGGCTACGTCTTCAAAGTTCTTGGCGGCGGAACGGACCATGGAGGGTCCGCCGATGTCGATGTTTTCGATGAGATGGCCAAAGGCCACGCCGGGCTGGGCTGCTGTCTTCTCGAAGGCGTAGAGGTTGACCACCACCATGTCGATGGGCTCGATGCCGTGGGCGGCGACGGCGGCCTCGTGCTCCTTGTTGCCGCGAATATAGAGCAGTCCGCCATGGACGCGGGGGTGCAGGGTCTTTACGCGGCCGTCCAGCATCTCAGGGAAGCCGGTGAGATCGCTTATGTCCTTGACGGCCAGGCCGGCCTCGCGCAGGGCCCGCGCGGTTCCGCCGGTGGAGACCAGCTCGACGCCAAAGCCGGCCAGCACCTGGGCAAACTCGACCAGGCCGGTCTTGTCGGTAACGCTCAGCAGGACTCGCCGAATTTGCTTTGCCGTACTTGTAGTTGGACTCACAGTGGGACTCCTTTTTGGGGTTTCGCTCAGACCCGGACAGCTTCTTGCCGGAGCAGGCGGGCGAAGACCAAACTCCAGAGTACATCGAATTGGGGGTCCGAATGCCGATCGGATGATGGTACGGCGGTGTTTGCCGGTTGTGTGAATACAGAAGTTTGATGACAGTGGTGGGATGTGGCGGGCGATAGCGGGAAACAGCGGGATTGATGCGGGTAAAATGCACTTTTCCACAGTGTGCCAGAAAAAACGAAATACAGACGAGACGATTACAGCGATTAAGGCAAAACGACGGTGGACGCCCCGCAAGTTGTTGATTCTAGGTGCGGAGATGTTTACTCTACAGTAACGAGCAAAATTGGGCTGAAAAACTGAAATGTGGAAAACTCACGGTCGCCGCACCCTGCGCGGGTGAAACCCGCTTCTAAACCTTCAAAACAAGGCTAAAAAACGCGCCAAAAATAGCCGAAAACCTAAATATATGCGGAATTGTAGAAAATAAACCGCGAGAGGGGTTTTCAGAACCGTTTTTCTAGTCCGTTGGCTCGATGGAGATCTTCAAGATACGCCATCAACGAATCACGATAAATGCGTAAAGGGCTCGTATTCTCTCGCAGTTTAAAGGCCTTCAGTTTTCCTTCCTGGCAGAGCCTCTCGACGCAATCCCGGCTCGTATCGAGGATCACAGCGGTGCGCGCCGTGCTGATTGTTTTGCGCGGGCTCCAAGGCAGAAGCAATTGATCGTCTGGATAGAAATTCGAGGTCATGCGGCCCTCCTTTTCCAGACGCCTTTTGACTTGGCGATGCGCTTGAGACCCCACCAAACCTTATTCGCGTCAGAGGAGGTGCGAATGGTTTTGTCTGCTCGCTGGATCGGCGAGCGCGAGGAGGAGAGGAAGTTAGCGAGGTTATCTTGATTCCAGCCGAGCTGGGCGAGCAGGTTCTCAATCCGGGCCAGATCGGCGGAGGTGACGAACTGGGGCTCGGCGGCGAACTCGGCGCCATCCTTGCGGCCGTCGAGGCCGGCGCGGCGCGCCTGAGCGCGGCCAAGGCGCTTTCTGGGCGGAACCTTGACACCCAACGCGCCCTGGATGCTGTCGATCAGGAAAATAGCGTCCTCGCAAGATAACTCACCGAAGCTGCTCACCTCACGGCCCAGCCTTTCGCTGGCCCAACGCAGGCGCGCCAGGCGGTCCACGCCCACGCCGATCTCATGCGCGGCGAGTTGGCCGTAGAGCGTCTGGAGCCGGGCGATTTGTGGCTTCGTGATCTGCATACTCACTTCAATTCGATGCTATCTGGAACTTGAAAAAATCCCAACGCACCCTTGAGTGGAACTGGATTACAGAAAACGATTGGATCGCACAATGTAAATCCATACTCGCCTTCAAACCATAGACTATCACTTTTCGTGATGCAATCGACGATTTCAACGGACCCTACTAAGCATCCACCGGCTAACTTCATGGCGGTTAGATCGGGCCATTCGGCAGGATTGGAACTATTCACAGAGGCACGAAATTGCGCATCTTCAACATCCCAAAAGACCTCCTGTTTGTCCCACCATTTTCCGGCGTGGATTAAGATACGGCCGCGCACGCCAGTTGGCCAGTCGCGGTTCTCAATATCCTTACCCGCATGCAGGATGTACCACCACCAGGGCGCACGTATGCTTAAAGCTCTCACGCCGGCCGCCTTTCTTCGCCGGAGATAGCTAACATGGAGGCCACCGGGCGGCGATTGCAACCCACGCGCTGCCAGTGGGCGCTCCAGCCGGCCGGCGTGTTGACGACCGGGGAAGAGCAGACCGGGCACCAGGCCAAGCGCGAGACTTCCTTTTTGTGAGTTACATGCCGTACGGGCCGCGTAGGTTTCTCGCAAGCTGGCCGAGTAAGTATCTCGCGGAAGGCCCGAACAAAGGAGCTGCGTCTTTCCGGGTGCGCGTGCAGGTTGGGAACGACGAGGCCCAATTCAATAGCTTTTGAACTTACAGCCCGCAGCGTGCGGCCCAGCCGCGCGGCCAGGTCCTCGGGCACAAAGAGATTCACCTCGCGGCGTAGCTGCTCCAGCTCCGCGCCGGTCCAAACGCGCCGGGAATAGAAGGTTTTGCCGAGCTTGCGGCAGCGATGCCAGACAGAGGTCCAGGAACGCCCGGTGAGCTGCACCAATTCAGCCACATGCACTCCCGGCGCCGCGCCCAGTAAGATGGCATCTAACTCCGGCGACCATGGCCACGCGGCGCGGACGCCGGGAACGCGCAGGCGCGCCAAGCGGGCCTTGACCGAGTGGACGCTGCGGCCGAGGCGCGCCCCCAGTTGCGCCGGCGTTTCCTTGCGCCCCATCTCCCACAACGTCCGATCTTCTTCCGCGCTCCACAGTCCGGCTTGCATTGCTACCCTCCGATCAATACGGTTGCGGTGACGATCTGCACCAGGTTGGGCCGGGTGGGATGATGGCGCAGCGCGCCGCGCAGCTCCAGGTAGAGGCAGTCATCCTCAAGGAAGTCCTTGATAGGACCGTTCCCGTCACAGTTGTAATCCAGATCGCGCCAGGTCTCGCCATCAACCTCCCGTATCGAAGCCATGGAATCGATGGCGCTTATCGCGGAGGCCAGCGCTAACTCGTGGGCCAGGCGATCAGCTTCTTCGCAAACTACAAAGGTTCCACAATTCTTTCCATTCATTGTCATCATACTGCCGCCTTCCAGCGTCCAAGCTTCAGTTCTTCTTCAGTTACGTCGATTCCGTGAAGTTTAGCGACAAAGACGATTGCCGTGAAGCGCGCGGTCAGATAGGCGCGCACGTCCTGCAGGCCATTCTTCCACTCAGAAAACGACTGAGTAACCCGCCCCCGGAGAGCCGCGGGCACTTCAAACCAATGCGCGGCGCACATCCAATGAGTGGGCGGAATCTCCAGCGAGCAGCCCGGAATCTGGCAGATACGCATCGATCGGGTAGCCCGCAAGGAAATATCGGGGCGCGGAGGGTCCGGCTTGTGGATGGACCGTAAAAGCATCAGCTCACCGTCCCTTCGAATTGCTGTCTGAATCGTAGAAAAGCTACTTCGTTGAGAAGTTCATCGGCCGTTTTGGCGGTGAATGGAACACCATTTAGAAATACTTCATCCATTGTTGCGCCGCACATAGGACAAACCAATGAATCGCCAACAACCTCCATCGGCCAATTGCAAGGGCAGATCATGGTAACACCTCAAAACATCAGCTTACCGTCCCTTCAAGCGGAATAGAAAATTCGCGATCGCGAATCTCAAGCTCCAGATCGCCGACATTGCTATCAACTTCACGCTGAAGCAACTCTTCCTGCCGCCGCTCAATCCGCGCAGTCTGGGCAACTCGAAGCAAAGAAATTGAATCCTCTTTGATGATCATGGCCCTGGTGCGCGGGCCGAAGCCAATGGAGTCGCGATCGCGCGAGCCGAACCGCTGCACGGCCGCATACTTCACGTTGGTCGAGAGCATGACCTGGTCCGGAGAAGTCTGCGCGATTCCGATCGAGTTCAGGAGCACCGTGCGCAGTTGCTTCTCTAAAATCTCTCGGTCGGCGGGCGGCTTGCCGTCGGTGCGGTGCGGCATCTGTTCCGCGTGGCCGCCAGCCTGGACTCGATGGTGGTGGGCGAGCCGCAGCTTGTGGCCGGCGCTCCCGGAGTTAGCCGCGCGAGCCGCCGTCACTTCCTCGATCAGCTCGCGAATCGTGTCTTTGCACCGTGCAACGCCGGCCGGCAGATAACGATCCCCGGGCAGGCGCGCCATCGCCGCGCGCAGCGCTTCAAGTTCCTCGGCGGTCACAGTCACAGCGTCTCCTCCAATTCCGGCAATTCAAGAGCCATCTGGCCGAGCAGAGCCCTGACGCTGGGCATCTTCCGGATGATGCGCACGCGCTCGGCCAGCGCCACAATCTCTTTCACGTAATCCGCCGTCCCGGAGAGGCTCTCCTCGGCGGTGACGGCGAAGAAGTAGCCGCCATCCTCGGCGTCGCGGCTAGCCACGATGGGCAGGCGGAAGCTGACCACCAGCTCGCGCACGTCGGCCTTGATGGAGCGCGGATCCACGCTGAGCCGCGCAGCCAACTCGGAGATGGACACAGCCTGCAGACGCCCCTGGCGGCCACGCAGCAGCTCCAATAGCCGGCGCTGGCGTTCGCTCAGCTCCCACGGCCCGGAACCCATCAGGACGGCATGAACCGCAGCCTCGTTGGCGCAGACAGCCTCGCGGCGGATGTCCTGCTCGGTGCGCAGCTCGAAGAGGGTGGTCACGCGGCCACACAGCCTTTCCGCGCCTCGATGGCCAGCTTGGCCTCTTGGCGCAGCAGATTGACGCCGGTGATGAGCGAGCCGATGCGGGCGTCGAGGAATTCGGCCAGCTCAAGAGCGGCGTCCGGATCGCGGCCGGAGCGCCACAGCAGGAGCTGCAGGTCGAAGTCCATCACGGTCAACGGGACTAACTTGCGGCCCACGCTGTCACGCGCGGCGCTGAGGGCGGAGTGGCTCATTGCGCGGCTCCGGCGGGCAAGAGCGCAGTTGGAAATTGACGGACTCGCGCTGAGAATGGCTTTTCTGATCTCGTCGCTGATCCGGGCACACCCTTTGTGAGTGCTTTTTACTGTCATGGTTGTTCCCTCCGGTTCTGTGATAGCTGCTACAGTTAGTGGAATTGTGCGCATCGTTGATTTCAGATTGCGCTTCACGCGCGCAGGCCTCGACGGTAGCCCTTCATCTCCATGCGGCAACACCGTCTTTCGCTCCGGAACATCGGGCACGATCGCGGGGACGCCTAATTCTTCCGGCGTCCGATGCGTAATAGGCTTTATGTGGGAAGGCTCTTCAATCAGGCCCAAGCGGTCCACTTCCGCCGCCGTCACCGCGACGGACGATTCCTGCCTTCCCTGTCCGGCGCAGCGCTTAAAGCTGCACGCGAGGCCATCCGCGCAATCCAGGCACATCGGCTCCTCGATGTCATCTTCCAGCCGCGGCAACGTGATTGCAGCCATGCACCGATGCCCGGAGCGGAGGCATGGGGCGCAGTCAGTCAAGGGATTCATCTGACGCCTTTCCGCCGCAACTGGGCGTCGAAGTGGAGGCGCAACTTCTCGGCGACGCCCTCGGCTCTCTTCAAAGTTTCGAGTAACTGAACCGTCTCGCGCTTGCTATCCAGCGGATTGCGCGCGCCGTCGAGGGAGCGCACATAGCCTACGCCGGCTTTCGCGCCGGAGAGCAGTTGATCGAGGACCCTGAGCCGATCGGATACAGAGGGCATCACCGGCACACTTTCAATCCAGGCCTGACGGAGTTCAAGCGCCCAAAGCTGTTGCCGCAATTCACGCGCATTCGCTCGTAGCGCGTACCTGCGAATTTACTCAGAACATCGCTGATTACGACACGCGGGCAGCGCATCACGCTACGGCGCAGAGTGAGCGGCAGTCCGCAATCCGCGCACACTGTCACGGGCTGGGGAGCGGCGGGTTTGAAGAGAGAGATCACTTGCCGTCCTTCCTTCCGGCCATCGCTTTAAGATGGCCTTTATCGCAGCGCGGGCAGAGATCGAGCATGACTCCGTTGGGCATCTTCCGGCGAGTCCAGCCGTGAGACTTCGCCTCGCTGCGCAACGCGGCCCACGAGTAGATCGCCTCGCTGCGCAACGCGGCCCACGAGTAGATCGCTCCATCGACAGGCGACGGGCAGATGCCCGCGGCCGGATACGGATTGCCGCAGTGATCGCAGAAGAGGTGGTAGAGAGTGCGGAAGGTCACTTCGTGCTGCCTTTCTTTTCACCCCTGCGACCTGGACCCGTCGCCGGGGACCCCGATTTCGCCGCCTTCTTCGCGGCCTTGGCGGCTTTTTCGGCTTCCTTCGCCTTGAGCACGGAGACCTCGTCAACGGCCAGCGAGGGGGTCTTCGATCCCACCTCGAAGCAGGAAGAGAAGAGCGCCAGCAGCTCGGCGCGCTGCTTCGCGTATTTGAAGAGGGGGATCAAGCAGCAGCCTTTTTCAAATAGGCCAGAAACGAAGGCGACGGTTTGGGAGCGGGTACGGGAGTCATTGAGGATCCTCCGGTGATCAGGTTAAAAGCTGCGATTTGGGCGAGATTCAAGTGATTCATCGCTTGGTTCCCGTCTTCTTCATTTCGACCAGGTTGCGTTGCGTGCGCGGCTTTCTGGCCGCGGTGGAGATACCAGGCTTGCCTTCAAAGCGACGCTTCGGCGGCGGCAGTTGTTCGAGAGACCGCATCACTTCCAGCCATTCGGCCAGGGTGATATTGAGCGGGTGGCGCCGGCGGTAGATGTGCTGCGCGTGGCGATGATCGCAATCACCGGGATGGCGGCCGTCAGGACGTAGAGGAGGAGATCAGGCATCAGGACCTCCCTATCTTTTTGCGGAAGCATTTGCGAATCTCGACCTTAGAACGGGCGAGGTCTAATTTTGTCGTGGCGTCCATCGCCGCGTTGCGAATCTGGGCGTACAGCGTGCCCCATTGCTCTTCGGTCCAGGCGACCATCTCTTGCGCTTCCTCACCCGTGACCTTGACGGTGATGCGTTCATTGGACAGTAGGGTGAACTTAGTTGGAAAGAGCCTCATCGGGCGCCTCCTGACGAGCGTGGCTGGAAATAACTTTTCACCCACGCCTTCACTTCGGGCGGCAGGCGGTTCAAGGTCTGCTGCATCTCCGACCGTGTATCGTCCGACAACTCGTTGAAGAAGAAGAGCTTTTCGAAGATTACGGAAAGGATTTCGGCCAGCCGGGGCGAAACATCTTTAGCAGCCGCCAGGCCCGTGGCGATGTGGGTCACGTTGCGGCCGACGAGAGAGCGACTCTCGGTTGGAATGAAACGAGTCGCGCGGCATTTATAGAAGTAACGCCGCTCGGGTCCGCCATTGGTGGAGATGACGATCACGCGCGGAGTCCGTTCGCCAATAGTCAGAGTGGTAGCCATCAGCGGCCTCCCAACAAGCGTTCGACCGGACCGCCGGGCAGAAAGGCCGCGCCGAACTCGGCGAAGAGATACACGGCGGCGAGGATCACGAAGACCTTGAGCCAGAGGTCGCAGATGCCTCCCACGCGGCGCAGGCGGTCGCTGATGCGGCGCAACTGCTCATCGCTGGGTGTGAAGGTCATCAGCGCGGCCCAGCGGCGGCGCAGGCGCGGATGGGATTGATGATGCAGTGGATCGGCCGTAGCGACTTCATGCTGTGCAATTCTAGAGAGCCGATCGGCGTCCATGCGGTAATTCGCGGCGTTCAGAGTCAACCGGATTTCATCCCTATATCTCTCAAGGAACTGCGACATGCTGGGGGCGTTAACGGTGTGAACGTGGATGGAAGTTGTCGAAGGCAACTGTCCAACCACGTTCAGAATATTTTCGAGAGATTCAATTTGCTGTGGTGATAAAAGACGACTCATGCGGTCACCTCTTCCTGACACCCCTGCGACGAAGACCTGTCGCCGGGGACCCCGTCCTGCTTCGGTTCGGTTGCGGCTGCCGCGCACTCCTTGCGAATCTCGCGGATGGAGGCCATCAACCTGCCGACGCTGATGTAGCGTTGCTGCTTTTTCTCAAAGCGGACCGTGGTGGTGGCCAGCTCGATCTGCTTGCGGATATTGGCGGGGTCCAGCGTGAATTCGCTCAATTCGCTGCGTATGATCCCGGTGGCTTCTTCCGCCGTGAGCGAAGGCAGGTAAACCTTGTCGATGGTGCGGCGCTCAAGCCGCTCGACTTTGCCCGTGAACCTGTCGAAGAAGGTCTCCAGATCGTCCGCGCCGGCAAAGCAAAGGGAAAAGTACGGCTCCTCGTCGAGCAGCTCGCGGATGGTATCGAAGCATTCGATCGACAGGTGTTGCGCCTCGTCGAAATAAAGCAGCACTCGCTTGCCGCGGAAGTCCCAGCGCAGATTGTGAATGGCGCGATCGGTGGAGATGGCCGATTCAGAGCCGGTGGCCGCGGCCACCCGCCGGATCAGGTCGCGCGGCGTGATGAGCGTCCGGCAATAGATGCGGAAGATGTAACTGGCGTGGCCGTGTCTGCGCTGCGCGTTGTGCTCCGCGATCTGATGCCGGGCAATATCCGTTTTCCCGGAGCCCGGCGGAGCGTAGAGCAGAAACATCTGCGGCTCCTCAAGCAGCCGCGCGAATGCGGCGCGCATGACGCGCACCGCGCCCGTTTCGTACATATTCTTGCTGGCGATCGAATCGATTTCCAGCGGGAAGCGGGCAATAAAGTCGAGCGCGGCCGCCGCGATGCGGGAGTCGTCGGCCCCGGCGTGGTGCAGGTATTTGCCGTCAAGAAACATGCGCAGCGTGGGGTGCGCGTAACCGATGCGGCGCGCGAAGTCCACGGCGGACATGCCGCTGCGGTTCAGATACTCCTGCACGAATTGCGGCGTGGTGCCGATGCTGGCTGTCTTGCTCATGCGCGTTGGCTCTCCAAAAACATTCGTGCTGCCTGCGCCGGCGTGGCGGCGGTTGCTGGGGATTTGTCATTGCCGGGTTGACGCGGCTTGCGCTGGGTCACCAGGTCATCGCCGGTTTCGCCGGCGGCGAGCTGCAACCGTGAGGCCATCGATTCGAGCGGAGAAACAGCGCCGTTCGCGCGGGCGTTCGAGCGGATGGTCGACAAAATGTTGCGGGTGGCCTTCTCTAAACCACGGCGTATGCGGAAGCTCTCGCCGATCTGCGCTTGAGTCTCGGCATCGCCGGGAGCGAAGCGGATCAGGTCCTCGGGCTCCAGCCAGGCAAGAAAGTTTCCGCCGAGATCGAGGGCCGCGGCGCAGTCCGGATCGGAGGGGTTCGAGGCGATGAGGATCTGGCTCTCGTTGGCCTGGTGCAGCGCGATCCAGCCGGCGTCGTCCACAGGCTGGTAGCGGCGCTTGTTCAGGGTCACCGCGCACTCCCGCACCTGGCGCGTCTCGCGGTCGAAAAGCAAGAGCGCCAGCGCGGCCGGCTCCGGCATGGGCCGCTGGGCGGGATTGAGGTTGGCGTTGAATACCTCCGTCGGAGTCCCGCCGTCCATGCCCTCGCCGCCGTGGGGCGTCGCGTTGTACTCCTCGATCCAACTCAAACAGCCGGCCACAATCTGCGAGGCGCGCGGATGGCGGCTCTCGGCGCCGCGTCCGGCTTTGACCAGCTTGCGGTGGGTCATCATGGCCGTTTCCGTCGCTTCCGGCCGCGTGAAGGGAGAGCCCGACGTGTAGGTGGGCCAGCATTTGTCGAAGCGCTCGTGCAGAGTGCGGAAGAAGCGCTCGACGTGCTTGGATTGCGGATGGTGAGGAATGCAGTGGGTGACGGCGATGTGCAGCCGCGCCAGAAAGCCCAGGTTGGCGATCTGCTCCAGCTCCGCGCGCCACCAGCCCTCGGGCGCCAGCGGCGATTCTTTCAGGTAACCCGGCAGCGCGCCCCGCGTCACTTTGCGATAGTCCTTGCCGTTGTCGACGTAGATGTGCTCGGGAGGGCCGAACCGCGAGATGCCCCGCCGCATGGTGGCGGCGATGGCCCGCGAGCTGCCTTCCCAGGCCCAGCTTGCTCCCACCAGGGCGCGCGACCGGTAATCGAGCATAGCCGAAAGCCGGATGCGCAGCGGGGCCCAGCGCTCGATATTGTCGAAGAGGTCGTTGCTGGCCTCGATGTCGTGGATCATGTGATCGCCGACCCAGACCTGGTTCGAGTAGACATCGGTGTAACCGCGCTTCAGGTAGGCGCTCATGCGCTCGCGGTAGGCTTTGCGGCCTTCGCGGGCGTAGACGGCCAGGGCCGCCGGCATCTGATGCAGCCACGCCCGCACGGTCTCGTAGCTGGGCGCGTCTTCGGGTGGAACTTCGAGCTGCGAGAGGTCGCGGAGGATGAACTCGTGGGCCACGCGCACGCTCATGCGCTCGTCGAGGAAGATGTAAGCCGCCAGCCACGCGGCCTTTGGATAGGCGTCAAAGAAGCAGCTGCGATGCTTGTCGCGGCGTTCGCGGTCGGCCAGAGCCGGCAGGCCTCCCTCCTTAAAGCGCACCAGCCAATGGAAGACGGTCCGGGTGGAGACCTCGGAGATCTCGGCTGTGTGCTCGACCAGACGGGTAAAGCTGGTCACCGGAGAGCCGTCGGCGAGACAGATTGAGGCGTATCGAGACGGATCGTTGCGATAGTCGAGCAGGGGAGTGAGGATTTGCAGCCGGCTCTCCGCCTGGGCCTGGGCTTCAGGAGAACAGAGCGCCACGCGCCGGAGCTGCGCGGCCGCGGGAGACGCGAAGGGGAGAATCGCCAGGCCTGCGCTCATGCCGCGCGCCTTTCTTTACGTTTCTCTGCGCGCCGGGCTTCGACTTCGATCCTGACCGCCAGGGCGTAGACCGCGGCGTAGCTCACTAAAAACTTCCTCCGCAGGCCCTTGAGGCGCATCAGTGCAAAGCGCGGGGTGGCGTGCACAATCACCTGACGGACGGCGCCGCGTTCGCGGACCGCGTCCTCGGTCTCGAAGATCAATCTCGTTTTGAGGTTGGCGAGGGCGCTCATGCGACCTCCGTTCGTGATGCGGCGCCCAGAGTGAAGGCTTCCGGAGAAACAGGCTTTTTGAATCCAGGGCGCGGGCCGCGCTTGCGGGTGATCGTCACGCGGATGCGCTCCAGCAGCTCGGCGGTATGAGGCGCGCACAAAACGCCATCGACAGGCGTCTCGAACTGCGGCTGTTTTTTCTCGGTCAAGACCAGGCATGGCATCGCCGGATCGATCGAGTGGGCGCGGGCCGCGAGATGATTGAGGGAGGCCAAAGGAAGCCGGCAGAGGAGGAGATCGTATTGAGCTACTTTCAACGCGTCCAGCGCGGCCTGAGCGGTCGTCGCCGTGGTCACCGAGTAGTAGGCCGTCTGAATTGAACCGGGACGCGCATTGCGGAGCGTGTAGCGCAGCAGGCTGAGCGCGTCTTCGTTTTCGCCGGCGAGCAGGATCCGTTTCGCTGGCCTCATGCCGCGCCGCCGTTCTCGGGCGCGGGCACGTAGCGCATGGCGCGCTCGACGTAATGGCGCACCGAAGGAATTGGATTTGTCTTGTTGCATTCGTTATCCCGGGCGGCGACGCGCTCGGCGGTGGAACGGTTCGACAGGGATGTGAGGACTTGCGGGATAGGATGCCAGGTCATCCCATGGTCGACGGTCCGTTCCACGATCCAGATTTCATTCAAGCTGTCAGGCATGAAAAGGTTCCTTCGCTTTCTTTGTTCAGCGGGCCGCTTGCATCCCCCGATACGCGCGGCCCGCGACTCACTCCCGGACAAGGAGGGGAGGAGATCAAACTTTTCCGGCCCAGGGCGAAGCGGCTGGAGTAAAGGATCAGAGCGGCATACGGCACCGCGCAGATCAGATCGAAGAAGTAATGCTGACCGCTGCCCAGCGTGGCCAGAACGGTGAGAGCTAAAAAGACGCCGCCGGCGATCGAACCAAGACGCCAGCGGCGCAGGAAGAAGAGGATCAGCAACGCGGTTGAGGTGTGGACGGAGGGCACGCCGTTGGGAGCGGCGGCGAGGGCAATCAGGTGCGGTACGACGGATGTGAGGGGGAGGGCCGGGAACGACGGAAAGGCGAAGGCCGGTCCGCAGACCGGAAAGAGCAGATAGAGAGGCACGGCCAGAAACGCATTCAGCAGAAAAACCTTCACCGTGAAGAGCGCCCGCGCCTCGGAGGCCCAGATCAGGTTGGCGGCGAAGGCCGCGAGGCACATCACCGGCAGCAGGCTATACGAGACACTGACCAGGATCGTCAGGCTGAGATGCGCAGCCACCAGTTGGCCGAGGTGGAAGCTGGGCTCGCCGAAGAGGCGGTCGAGTTGGTAGACGAACAGGTCGTACTTCAACGGCCGCAGGACGGTCATCCAGTTGGCGGTGAGCTGCGCGGCTGCGCCCATCGGCTCGACCAGGCAGGCTGCGCAAAGGAGCCACTCGGTGCGCTTGCGATCGGCGGGCGCGGCAAACCAGCGCACCGCGATCAGCGGGATCAACAGCGCGAGAAGGGCCACGCCGGGAAAGGCGATCAGGAAGACCAGAAGGCCGTTCATGCCTTCGCCGCCCATTCCGCGCGAATCGTTAACAGTTCACGGCGCAGCGCGCGCCATTGCTGATCGAGGTTAGCTTCGGTCTTCCAGCACATCAAAATGAATCGTGGATCCGCTCCGATTTTCCGGGCTAGTGAGGGGACGATGCGGTGGTAGTTCGGGAAGGAAATGCCAAGATGGATAAGGGAGAAGCGGTGGCGTGGATCGCATTTTATCTTCTTGGCCAATGCCTCAATGGCCACGGAGGGCATCACTGCTGTTGCTCGAAGAAGTAGTTCGCGATGGTCGGCTGTGCGCCCGTTGGAATAGGTGAAATCCGGAAGATCGATAAATGCCGCTTCCTTAAGCCGCTTTACGAATCGCTGCCCGGACTCGAATAAATCGGCGAACTCTTCGTTGAGTGGGACGACTGATCCGCGACGCTGGAAGCCAAAGAAAATCGAGAGACGCAAAAGTAATCGCTTCATGCCGCTACCTCGCGCAACGCCCGCTCAAGGCGCTCTACTTCTTTGTGGAGAGCCGCTTCAACCCGCGCAGAGCTTCCGCGCCCTTTGGCAACGCGGCTCACGAATGACGGGGTGACGTGGAGGTTCTTGGCAACCCGCGAAATCACGCCCCGATAAATCAGCGCACGCGGCGAGCCTCTTCCTGTGCTACGTTTTGAGTGGTACCGAAAGTGAACCATCACAGAGATCACGTTACAGATGTCTGTAGGGCTTGTCAAGCCCCTGCGAGAATTATTTTTATGGCCAAAACCGCCCATCTCGACCCGGCCGCACCAGCGACGATCAAGAGCTGGCGTACCGACGCTATGAAGCTGTCGAGAATAGAGTTATCCGCACGGCTGGGGGTCAGCACAGCGACAGTCTCAAATTGGGAATTGGGACAAAACGAACCGAGCTGGCGAATATATGGCAAACTAGCTGCGCTGGCATCCGGTCCTGACAGAGAGTGGTTCAAAAGGAAAGCGGGGCTGACCGACGATATTATTTCTGAGCTTGCAAATCCCGATGCCGGGTCGCGAGAGGACGTGAGTCCCTTCGACAGAATCCTCCTGGAGGAAGTGCTCGATGCTGTGCAGGACGCCGCGAACCAAGCGGGCGTGATGCTACCGGTAAAAAAGTTCGCCGAGATCGCGGCGGAGGTCTATGATGGTTCACGGAAGACGGGCTGCTGTGATCGGGCTCTCGCGCAAACGCTGATCGCCGAGGCCCGCTGCCCGTCGAACCTGAAAGTGAGCAAGTGATGGCGCAATGCAAGTTCTGCGGAAAGCAGGCGGGAATATTTCAGGATGAGCATCGGTGGTGCTATCAGGCGCACATCGCGGGCATTTCACTCGAAGAGCAATATGCCAAGGACGCGGCAAGGGCAGCCACACCTCTTCAGGCCGTGGGGGTCTTCTGGGCTGTCTTCGGCGCTTTGTGGGCCTTCAGCCTCACAGCCGGCTTGGTGTACTTTCTTCTCAGAGCGAGCTCAATGTAAAAAAAGTGAGGCCGTGATGGCGAAGTGCAAGTTCTGCGGGAAGGATGCGGGGCTATTCCAGGATGCGCATGAGGCCTGCCGGAGATCCCAGAAAGGCTATCGTTCACTGGATCAAGCCCGCGCCGAGAGTAGGCTTATCGCATCGCCGCCACGCCCGCTGACCATCTTCGGCGTCTTCTGGGCAGTCTTCCTCGCGCTGTGCGCCTACGGCCTTGTTTCCGCGATCGTGCTGGCCATCTCCAGGCTCCCGTAAAACTATTTACAATTCGGGTTTTCCCGCCCCGTCCCGCTTCCCACTGAGTGAACTTCCGCAGTTTCGGCGCTTTCCGCAGTTGCCGCGAGAAGCGCTCGCCCGCGCTCTATCCTGCCCACAGACCTGAACGGTCGGCACCGCGAAATCCATCGTTAAGGAGTCGCGGAGCGCCAGAGCAAAGAGGCTACGTGGGGTAGCAGGCAGCGCGGTTGCACGCTGCTATCCCCGTCCTCGATCTGAGGGAGCGGCATGGAACTCAGCGCGGCGGGACTCGATCTGATCAAACGCTCGGAAGGCTTCCGCGCCCAGGTCTACAAGGATGTGGCCGGCGTTCCCACCATCGGCTACGGCCACAAGCTGCTGAATCACCAATCTTTTCCCGACGGCATCGACGAGGCCTTCGCCTCCGAGATCCTGCGCTCCGACGTGCACGACGCGGAGCACGCCGTCAACTGGCAGGTGAAGGTTCCGCTGACCCAGGGCCAGTTCGACGCGCTGGTGGACTTTGTCTTCAACCTGGGCGCGGGCAGGCTCGCCGCCTCCACGCTGTTGAAAGACCTGAACGCCGGGCGCTACGATCTGGCGGCCGGGCAACTGCTGCGCTGGGATCGCGGCGGCGGCAAGGAACTCACGGCGCTGAAAGCGCGGCGCGCGTCGGAATACGAGCTTTGGAATTCGGAGGCGCAAGCATGAGCACGTCACCTGTACCAACTCCAGCCGTCGCCGCGGCGACCCCTGCTCCAACGAATGTGACGCACCTGCTGATCTTCTTCGTGATCGTTCTCGCGCTCTGCGCGCTGGGCGGCTACGAGTGGCTGCAAGAGCATGACGCGCGGCTCAAGGCCGAGGCCTCCACGGCCGCCGAGCAGAAGACTATCGACCAGGCCAAGACGGACACGGCAACAATTCAGAAGACGCTGGCTGGGCAACTGCAAACGCTGGAAGCGCAGCGCAGCCAGCCAGCCACGCCGCAGCAAATCGTGATCGACGCCTCGAAGTTCATTCCCAACCTGCCGCAGCCGCTGCAAGTGATCACTCCTCCGCCGACTCAGACGATCGTGGATGGAAAGACCGAGGAGGTCCCGAGCGCGCCGGTGGTGCAGATTCCCACTGCTGACCTGGCGGCGATCCAGGCTGGAGCCGTGACCTGCCAGGAGGATGCGGCCAACTTGACCGCCTGCACATTGACGGCAGCCGATACGGCAATCGAGTTGAAGGCGACGACCGCACAAAGAGATACCTGGGAGAAGACGGCCAAAGGTGGAAGCTGGCTGCACAAAACGTTAAACGCTGCGAAATGGATCGTGGTGGGCGCGGGCGTGGGTTATGTGGCGGGGCACAAATGGTGAGTCTCGACCAGATCGGCAACTGGGCGCGGCCGTTTCTGCGCTCCATGCTGTCTGAGCCAGACGGCACGGGCAGCAACACGCGCGTGTGCATCCTGCTGGTGATCTGCTTCGCGCTGGGCTGGGTGACGGCGCTGGTATGCCGGGTACGCGGCCCGGTGACAGTGGCGGAGATCGGCGCGCTGCTGGTGCCGTTGGGTACGTTTATTGGGCTCGCTTGCGCGCCGCTCTATGCGATGAACAAATGGGCCGATGTCAAAAATAACCAGGCGCGGGAGAATTCAGACCACCCGCAGCAGTAGGAAAGGAAACCGCATGGAACTCGTGAAGGGACTGGAAGCTGTCGCCGTCGATTCCGCCCGAGTACGCCTCGCTGCTGGATCCGCTATTGTCGCCGGCGGATTGGCCGGCGTGATCGTAGGCGTGATCTTCAGCAGCCGCATCGGCGCCAAGATCACAAGCCTGGAGACCACCATCGCAACCAAGGCGGACGCGCTCATCGCGGCCGCGCTGAAGAAGATCTAACGGGATAACCCCAACACTGAACCATCCCTGATTGCTGCTAGCGAAAAGAGTACAGCGCGTACCAGGGCAACCTCAACCAACCCGGCGCCGTGCTAGGCGGTAGACGGCGCCGGCTGAAAAAAGCGAGGAAGAGAAATGCACATCCTGAATATCGTTTTGATCATCGTCGCGGCGCTGGTGGCGCTGTTGATCGCTTTCTGGGCCGGTTGGCGATACGGGAGCTGGATATGGCGGGAAGAGCTGGGCCAGCAGAGAAAGCTCAATGCCGCGATCCTCAAGGAACGCAACGAGCTGAAGATCACCCTCGAAAAGGCCAGGTCAGCCGTGAGCCGCGCGGGCCTGGATGTGAAGAAAGTCTTTCCCTGGCTGATGCTCCTGCTCAGCGTAGGCTGGGCGGCAAGCTGCGGAGGCGGAGGTGGAACGTTATGCTGGGCGCAGGGCTCCGGTGTGGTGAGGCCGGCACTCCCGGTCTCAGACTCCAACACCGCGCAGCTCCTGACAGGCACTTCCTACTCTCCCGAAACCAATCTGGAAAAGCTGGATGTGACGGCCCTGGCCTCGGCGCGGAACTCGATCTACCTGGTTGCTTTTTCTCTTACCGATAAGGCGATCTGCGACGAGCTGGCGGCTCAGGCGCGGGAGAATTCAGACCACCCGCAGCAGTAGGAAAGGAAACCGCATGGAACTCGTGAAGGGAATTGTCGCCGGCGGATTGGCCGGCGTGATCGTAGGCGTGATCTTCAGCAGCCGCATCGGCGCCAAGATCACAAGCCTGGAGACCACCATCGCAACCAAGGCGGACGCGCTCATCGCGGCCGCGCTGAAGAAGATCTAACGGGATAACCCCAACACTGAACCATCCCTGATTGCTGCTAGCGAAAAGAGTACAGCGCGTACCAGGGCAACCTCAACCAACCCGGCGCCGTGCTAGGCGGTAGACGGCGCCGGCTGAAAAAAGCGAGGAAGAGAAATGCACATCCTGAATATCGTTTTGATCATCGTCGCGGCGCTGGTGGCGCTGTTGATCGCTTTCTGGGCCGGTTGGCGATACGGGAGCTGGATATGGCGGGAAGAGCTGGGCCAGCAGAGAAAGCTCAATGCCGCGATCCTCAAGGAACGCAACGAGCTGAAGATCACCCTCGAAAAGGCCAGGTCAGCCGTGAGCCGCGCGGGCCTGGATGTGAAGAAAGTCTTTCCCTGGCTGATGCTCCTGCTCAGCGTAGGCTGGGCGGCAAGCTGCGGAGGCGGAGGTGGAACGTTATGCTGGGCGCAGGGCTCCGGTGTGGTGAGGCCGGCACTCCCGGTCTCAGACTCCAACACCGCGCAGCTCCTGACAGGCACTTCCTACTCTCCCGAAACCAATCTGGAAAAGCTGGATGTGACGGCCCTGGCCTCGGCGCGGAACTCGATCTACCTGGTTGCTTTTTCTCTTACCGATAAGGCGATCTGCGACGAGCTGGCGGCTCAGGCGCGGGCCGGCGTTCCCGAGCGGATCTATCTCGACCGGGGCGAGTTACAGGCCGAGTGCCGTGGAGATAGCACTTGCGCCCGTATTCCCTTGAGCGAATTGATCGGGTTGCCGGGGGTGGAGATCAGAGTTAAGCATTCTAAAATGCTGATGCACTTGAAGAGTTATGTCGTGGATAAGTCGCTGATTCGGGACGGCTCAGCCAACTTTTCCGAGCAGGGAGAGCGATCCCAGGACAATTCCGCCAGCTTCTCGGCGGATCCCCGGACCGTCGCCGCTTTCGCGGTCAAATTCCGGACGATGTGGGACCGCCCGGACAACCTGACGGTGGCCCAGGCTTTGGTGGAAGCGAAGGATAAGCGAAAACGAGCCACGATGCCCGCCAGCGCGCCGGGTGGAATTTAGGCGGGGGTAGGGGCACAGGGGCCGGGAAACCGGCTGGACGAGGCGAATAGGGGGCAAAGCGACCCCGAAAAGCGGCTGAGCCGGCCGGCCGGAGACGATTTTTGGGGTGGGGGTTCGAGAAGGGGGAAATGGCCACGGTGGCAACTTCAGGACTGGGACTCGGGATGATTCCCAAAGGGGATGTGCGGATGGGCTTCCGGACGGGGCTGCTCCGGTACCTGGGAGTGACCGTGGGGGGCGCCAGCGGGATGGCGATCGCTCTGGGGGCCTATGAGGTCTTCCGCAGCCAGCCGGATAAGTCGTTTGCGCTTCTCCAGATATGGGGGCCGGCGTTCCTGATCGCGTTGCTGGCGATCTATGTCACGGGTAAGTTCCTGGAAGGGTTGGTGGTAGCTCTGCGGGAAAGTTTCAGCATGGTGGCTAACTCGTCGCATGACTCGGCGGTAGCTGCCGGGCGGCAGGCGGATGCGCTGACTAAGTTGGCCGAGCAGGGCAGCAGGGACGCGGAAGAGGTGAAGCGCATGGCCATCTACGCGGCGCAGGAATTCACCGGCGTCTACGAGCGTTTCGACCGCCAGGACGATATTCTCAAGGATCTGACGCATGGCGTGAAGGGATTGCACTCGATGCTGAGCAGCGAAAAAGCGGCACTGGACGTGAAGGAAAAGAAAGAGGGTGAACGCGATGGGAGCTGAACGTTGGGAGATTCAGGCGCGGCGCCGGCGCGGCATCATCCTCAAGCTGGTGCGCGAGGGCCATGAAAACCAGATGTCGCGGATGGACGACTTCGAGCTGTGGGCGATTCTGCTCAAGATGGGCCAGACGGTGGGGCGCCAGCAGGTGGTGACGCTGCTGCAGGACCTGCAAGTGCTGGATTACCTCGACTTCAAATCGATCGCGGACGAAGAATCCGGGCGCGTCCAATTGAGCCAGATTGTGCTCACCGCCGCAGGGCTGCGCTTCTGCACGCGGCGCCAGAGCAACGACGACGTGCTCTTCAATTGAGCGTTATCGCATGATTACGTTTTAACGCTAAAGGAACGATGACAAAACCATGACAGACATCGAGAAAAAACGCGCGCGAGGAATTATTCAGAGACTCCGTCGGAAGCCGGGCATGTCGGGCTCCGGACCTATCGTCACCGGGCTCATGCGAGGGATGCTACGGGAGCTTGGCTTAAACCTGAGTCTTGAAGAGATAGCGTCTTTATGTGTGAATTTGCAGAGGGCATCCGCAAAAGCATGACCAAGCCCAGGCCTAAAACCGGAGAGCCGCGCAAGGCAAGGCAGCCGCTCAAGATCGACCGGCTGCCGGAATCCGCGCAAGCCGCGATCAAGGCGCTCTACGACCGCGGCCGCACCTGGGTGCAGATAGCCGAGCAATCCGCAAAGCCCTACAGCGCGGAGTGGCAGAAGGACGGCGGCGGCTTCATCGACTGGGTGCAGGTGGATACCGACGCTCTCGATCTCTTCCCAGGCCTGCGCCTGGCGAAGTCGTCCCTGCAAAGATGGTTCGACCTGCGCGTATCCCAGGTGCGGGCGCAGGTTCTCGCCGAGAGCGCCAAGGCGCGGGAATGGGCACAGTTATGGGCAGGGAACGATTTGGCGGAGAGCAACGCGGCGGTGATGAACGCCATGCGCGACCAGGTCTTCACGCTGATGCAGAAAGTGGGGCCCGGCGACCAGGCCAAGTTTCTTGAGGGCCTGAACCTGCTGTCGCTGACCATGTCGCGGTTGCAGCGCGTGGAGCTGCAGGCCCGGCGCGTCGCAGTTGACGAAAAGAACGTGCAGATCAAGCTCGATCTCATCAAGGAAAAGGCCGGCAAACTGATCGGCGAGATCGAAGGCGCGGACGGCAAGCCCGCGGTGGCGCTCACCCGCGAGGATCTCCTGGAGAAGGTGAGGGAGATTTATGGCGCCGTCTAAAGAAATCTTCCTCGCCTACCAGCAAGCATGGATCAACGATAAATCGAAGCTGAAAATCTGGAAGAAGGCCCGCCAGATCGGTTTCAGCTTCTGCTCCACCTTCCGCGCCGTCACCGACCTGGTGCGCCACAAGACGCTGTGGATCGCGCTCTCCGGAGGCCAGCGCCAGTCGAACGAGCTGGCGCACAAAGCGCGAGAGCACGTCGAAGCCATCGCGCAGATCGAGCAGGCTGCGCGCGGCTACGAGTTCATTGAGAAGGAAGGCACCGGGGCATTCGTCGAGGGCGTCGAAGAAACGCAGTCTATCATTCATTTTCCTTCGAACAAATCCCGCATGATCTTTCTGCCCGCCAATCCAGACACGGCCCGCGGCTACACGGGCAACGTGCTGGCCGATGAATTCGCTTCCCACAAAAAGGCCAAGGAAATCTACGCGGCGGTCTACCCCTCCATCACGCGGGGCTATTCGATGGAGATCGGCTCGACGTGCCGCGGCGAATCCGGCATGTTCTACGAGCTGTGCGAAAAAGAGAACGGATTCTCCAAGCACTGCACCACGATCTACGACGCGGTGGCGCAGGGGCTCGACGCGGACATCGTGAAACTGCGCGAGGGCTGCCCCGACGACGACATCTGGCAATCGGAATTCTGCTGCCAGTTCATCAGCGACGCTTCAAGCTGGATCACCTGGGATCAGATTCAGGCGGCGGAATCGATCTTCGCCTCGATCGATCTGCCGGAAGGCTTCAAGTCTGTCGGTGAGCTTTTCCTGGGCATCGACATCGGCCGCAAAAAAGACCTGACCGTCGTTTACCTGCTGGAAAAGGCGCTGGGCGTTTTCTGGACCCGCGCCATCGTTCGTATGCGCGCCGTGCCCTTCGCCATGCAGCGCAAGCGGATCGACTGGTTCTTCGAGCATCTGCCCATCCGGCGCTGCTGCTTCGACTCGACCGGCATCGGAATGCAGATGTCGGAGGAGCTGCAGATCAAGTGGGGAAGCTACCGCGTGGAGCCGGTCACCTTCACGCTGGCCGTGAAAGAAGACCTGGCGGTCCGCACCCGGCGCAATTACGAAGAAGGAACCATCCGCATCCCCGACGACCGCAATCTTCGCGGCGCAATTCACGCCGTGCGCCGGATTCCAACGGCCGCGGGCAACTTCCGCTTCGACGCCGACCGCACCGAGCTAGGCCACGCCGATGAATTCTGGGCGCAGGCGCTGGCGCTTCTCGCCGGGGACAACGGACCTGTGTGCGTACTGACCGGCGTGCAGGCTTCAGACAAGCCCACTTCTTATTCGCAGTTGAAAGGATTCTGACCATGGCTCAGTCCAAAGCGCCGGTTGTTCCCCCCATGCCGCCCAAAGGCGAGATCATCTCTTCGGAGAGCCTGTACCTGCAGCAGATTTCGCTCTACCGCAACACCATGGCCTTCGGAGGCACGCGCAACCCCACGGAAGTGATGGCGGCCATGATCTACAACATGCCCCAGGCCATGGCCTACTACCGCGAGTTGGAAAGCAAGGATGAAGACGTTTCCGGCTGCCTGGAAGAACTCAAGACGACCGTGCTGCAACGCGACCGCAGCATCCTGCCGGCTCCACGCGACGAATCGGCGCAGGCCGCGGAGATCAAAAAATTCATCGAGGCGGAGCTAGGCAAGCTCGACTTCCACGCGGTGCTCGATTGCATCCTGAAAGCGCCCGGCTACGGCTTCAGCGTGCAGGAGCTGATCTTCGACGTATCGGAAGGCCAGGCGTCCCTGCTGGAAATCTCCGATTGCCCTCAGGAGCTCTTCCTCTTCGGCAACCGCTTCAAGCCGCAGGTGCGCAACCTGCAACTGCTCGACAATCCCTGGGCCTCGGACGGCGCCGAAGTTCCCGAGCAGAAGTTCCTGGTCTACAGCTACCGCCCCTACGCGCGCAACCGCATGGGTAGCCCGCTGCTTAAGGATGTATTCTACCCCTCCTGGTTCAAACGCAACATCCAGCGGCTGTGGATGCAATTTGCGGAAAAAGGGCCGGGCACGGCGGTGGTGCACTACAACGATCCCGACAACGAGTCGGCCCGTAAGACCGCCGTGAACATCGCGCAGGCCCTGATCGATAGCGTGGCCGTGGCCGTTCCCCACGGCTTTGAATACGACGCGGAGCTGCTCAAGATCGCGCGCGCCCAGAATCCCGATGTCTACGAACACTTCTTTTCAAAGATGCAGTTGTCGATCGCCCGGAAAATCAAGGGCGAAACGCTGACCAGCTTCTCCGGCGAGGATGGTATCGGCTCCAAAGGGCAAGGCGATACCCACGCCGACACGCTTGATCAGCGATCGGTGGAGATCTGCCGCAGCCTGCAATCAGTGATCAACCGCCAACTCGTGAGGCCGCTGGTCCTGTGGAATTACGGCCCCACGGCGCCCATGCCCGTTTGGCAGTTCGATCTGGAAGAGGCGGAGGACCTGAATCTGGCGTTGACCGTGGACACCGGCTTGCAGCGCATGGGCTTCCAGTTCACCGCCGGCTACATCTCCGATCGCTATGACCGGCCCTTGGCTCCGGGCATCGATAAAGACCAGATTCTGGTGCCCAACGTGAACGCGCCGTCGGTGGCGCTGCGCGACACCTCGTCGGCCAGCTTCACCGAGCGCCAGGCGCAGCGCGGCGCGGAGGCGGCCATGCGCGCAGAGATGGAGCAATACGACCAAGTCTTCGATCAATTAAAGGCCGACACAATCGACATCTACAAGCGGCGCGTGCGCGAGATCGCCGCCACGGCCGTGCCTCCGAGGGAGTAGGAGAAACGAATGCGATGTATAGCCACCATCTCAGTGAACGGCGGCGCGCCGGTCCGATGCACGCGGAATCTCGGTGATGAACACTTTGACCGGGAGACCATGCACGAATGCAAAATCCCGGACAGCAACGGAAAGAGCGGCCTGATCGTTCGCTGGGCATCCTGGCGCACAATTCAGGCGGCGCCTACGCCTGAGCCATGGCTTGATCTATGAACTTCGGTCCCACATCTCCCGCGCACGTCGCGCAGATCCAGATCGGCGATCTGCTCAGCCGCCACCTGGCCGCGGCCAACCTGCTGGGGCGGCTGCATGTCGCGCGCTTCGGCCTGGTCAAGCTCAAACATCCCATCCGCCTGGCTACCAAAATGGGCCACACGCGGATCTTTGCTCAGACCGATGATGAAGGTGGCACGCTCGATGTCGGTTTCAGTTTCGATCTGCCGCCCACGGGCGCGGTCAACTATCTGCGCAACCTCACTCCAGTGACGCGGGAAGTCTTCGACGGGCTCACGCGGCAATATCAGAACGACGCCTTCACCGTGGCCGGCATCAGCGATCAGAGGTTGATCGAAAAGATACGCGACGCGCTCTCCGCGACCCTGGCGAAGGGCGGAACACGCGCGGACTTTCACTCGGCCGTTGATGAGCTGTGCAGCGACGCCGGCGTCGAGAAGCTGGCGGCCTTCGAACTGGACACCGTCTTCCAAACCAACTCCGGCAAAGCCTACTCCGCCGGCAGGCTTGAGCAGATGCGCGAGCCGGGCATGATGGACGCGCTGCCCTATTGGCAATACTGGACGGTGGGCGATCTGCGAGTGCGCCCAGCGCACGCGGCCCTGGACGGCTTCTGCGCCCGCGCCATCGATCCGGTGTGGCTCAAGATTTATCCGCCCAACGATTACAACTGCCGCTGCTCGGTGATCCCCATTCTTCCCGAAGACGCGCCCGAAGGCAGCGATGAAGGCGGCCTGGAGCGCCTGCCGCTGCTGGCGCGCATCGGCATTCCCGCGCCCGGCTTCCACACGCTCACCGGCGGCTAAAAAACCAAAATCTATTGTAAAAGTCAGAATCGGGTATAAGATGCTTTTTGAGGTCCTCCCGCGTTCGAGCGAATCCGCTTGTCTTGCGGCCTCCGCTTTTAGCCTCCCATCCTCCATCCCAGCGTAAACTTCCGCAGTTTCGGCGCTTCCCGCAGTTGCCGCACCAACCTGTCAATGAGCCTGTAAATTGGCTTCATGGCGCTCACCAAGACCGTCGACGGCAAGCCGCTTCCCAAGGAAAAGTTCGCCTACGTGGGCGACGACGAAGACATCTCCACCTGGCATCTGCCCATCGACGACGATCACGTCGACTCGGCGGTGAAGATGTTCGGCCACGAGAAGCATGTGCCCGAAGCGGAAAAGGCGGCCACGGCGCGCAAGATCGAAACTGAAGCCAAGAAGCACGGCATCGACACCAGCAACTTCCACAAAACCTATCTGGCGAGTTCCGAGCACGGCGAAGCGCCGCGCCCGTGGATGGAGATCTTCCGCGCCGGCGATTACATCGCCGCGGGCAAGGGCGTGATCACCGCCGCCGATCTCGGCCGCGTGGTGCGCAACTACGATCCCACCTATCACGAGGCTCCGGAGACGCTCGGCCACCGCGCCGACGATCAGCCCGCGTATGGATGGATCGATGCCCTGACCCTCGATGGCGACAAGCTGCTGGCCAGGGAGCGCCAGGTCGATCCCAAGTTCGAGGAAGCCCGCAAGGCGGGAAAGTTCAAGAAGCGCTCGGCCGCGTTCTATCAGGACGCCGCCGGCAACATCACCGGGCTGCGCCATCTGGCGTGGCTGGGAGCAGGCATTCCCGAAGTGAAGGGACTGCAAGACATCGCTTTTGACGATCATGGCCAGAAGTTCATCGAGGTGGACTTCGGGGAGGAAAACCCAGTGGCAACAGCAACAGAAAAAACAATGCCCGAGCAGGTGAAGGAATCCGTCAAGGCATTCTTCGCCGAGTTGTTCAGCGGGAGCGCTGCTCCCAAAACTTTCAGCGAAGACGATGCCAAGCGCATCGCCACCGAGGCCGCAACGGCCGCAGCAGCGCCGCTCCAGGCCAAGGTCACGGCGCTCGAAACCGATCTCAAGGCGCAGACCGCGAAGTTTGCGGAGCGCGAGACGGCCATCGCCGGCGGCGAAGTGAAGCAGCGCGCCGTCGCGGCCATGACCAAGCTGAAGACCGCCGGCAAGTGGGTTCCAGCCTTCGAGAAGATGGGCCTCGGCCTGGTCTTCGAGGAGCTGGCCGCATCCACGAAGACCGTCGAATTCGGCGAGGGCGACAAGAAGCGGAAGATCACGGCGCTGGAGACGCTGGTCGAGTTCATGGAAGGGCTGCCGAAGATCGTTCCCGGCGGTCCGCGCCTGGTGGAAGCCGGCGTGGGCAAAGGCAAAGCTGGCACCGGCGATCCGCTGAGCGATGCCGCTTATGCGATCAAAGATGCCCGCAAGGCGGAGAACAGCGGCAAAGGGATCAGCTTCGGCGAGGCGCTCGCGCAGGCCGCCCAGGAGCATCCTGACTTGACGGTTGCCGGCAGCGGAGCCGCCGGACAGGTCTGAGTTTGCTGCTGGAGCGCCTGGTTCGGTCTCGGCAGGAATAAGTCCACTTCGGATTGGTAACCAGGACTGATCCGACGCGGCACACGATTTTGATTTCACGCCAGGAGGCGATGATGGCAAACATTTACGTCGAAGCAAAAGGTCCCAGAGGCGTGCAGGCAAAGGAATCCCTGCTGCCCGCGGCCGTCACCGGCTACTCGCGCGGCCTGGCCGTCACCTACACCGGCACCGATGCCGCTGGAGTCAACGGAGCGACACTCGCCGTTACTCCGGGAATGGTTTGTGTGGGCATTCTCGAAGAGGATGCGATCAGCACCTCCAACCCCAACGCCGTGGTCGAGTTCGGCCAGTGCATTGCTCAGATCGGCGCCAACGTGACCGCGCTGAATCCTCTCGCCGTCAACGCTTCCGGCCAGTTGGTTCCGGCTGTCTCGGGGAATGCGGTGGTGGCCGTGGCCCTCGAATCGCAGACCTACGTCTCGCCGGGCAGCTTCGCCAACGTCTTCGTGCTGGGGCTCTTCGGCTTCCTGTGCAGCAGCACGGCCACTTCGTTTGTGGCCACGCCCACTGTCACCCACATCACTTCCGCAGGCGCCATTCCGCTGACTTCCGGAACGTATGGCCTGGGCAGCGCTGGCGCGCTGGCCATGACGCTGGCGACGCCATCTGGCGGCCAGGATGGCGTGATCCTCTTCATCACCGCCGAAACCTCCCATGGGCACACCATCACCGCAGCCGGCAACAAGATCAACGGCACCAGCCATATCGTGACCTTAGCGCTGGAAGGCGATGGCGTGTTCCTGCAAGCGGTGGGTGGGATCTGGAATCTCATATCTCTTGTGGGCTCGGCCACGCTGGACAACTACGCCGAGCTGACCGAGGTCACTCATGAAGTGACTTCGACCGCGATTCCGGTTGTCTCTGGAATCTACGGCCTGGGCAGCGCGGGCGCGCTGGCCATGACCCTGGCGACGCCGACGGCGGCGCAGGATGGCACCGAGCTGTACATCGTAGCCGAAACGGCTCACGCGCACACGGTCCACGCCTCGGCCGGGATCATCATCGGGGCAACCACCGGCTATGCAACCTTCGCCGCGGTTGGCGATGGCATTCAGTTTGTTGCTGTGGGCTGCAAGTGGATGGTAAAAGGCCTCACCGGCCCGACTCCAGTAATCCTGAGCTAACGATTTCAACCGGGCGGCCACGCGCCGCCCGCGCAACACGAAGAACGATTTCATCGGCCACTGCGGCCTGGAGGAACTGAAAAATGGGCGGTTACGTTGGTCTGGCACCAGCAGGGTTTCCGAATGTAGCCCTGAGCAATTACGCGAAGGAATTCGCCGATGACCAGGTCGCGCTGGTCGGCGACATCTTCTGCCCGAAGGTTCCTGTCGAGCGGCAGTCCTTTCCTTACCTGATCTGGGATCGTCAGAATTTGATTATCCCCGGATCGACGCTGCGCGCGCCCAGCGCGAACGCTGCCACCATCCGGCGAAACTACTCGACCAACAGCTACTTCTGCCGGTCGCACGCTCTGAAAGGCGCGGTGGCTTTTGAGGAAGAGGCTTACGGCCTCGGCCTGGGCTTCAGCACCAAGCAGCACCTGACGGGCGATTTGATTGGGCGCATCCGGCGCTCGCGCGAGATCGAGATCGCCAATCTGCTGCTCTCGCTCTCGAACTTTCCCAACGGCGTCGATCTCTCTTCCGGGTCGAACAATCAGTGGGATGTGTACCCCGCCGTGCCCGACGAAGGCACCGACGGCTCGCACCCCATCGTGCAGGTGGAAGAGGCGAAGGAGTTGCTCCGCCAGAGCGGCATCGCCGACGACCAGATGACGCTGGTGCTCAGCAGCCCGTGCGTGGCCGTGCTGAAGAACCATCCCGACATCATCAACCGCTTCAAGTACACCAACACGCTCGGCATCATCGACATCGACAAGCTGAGCAGCGTCTTCGGCGTCAAGTGCGTGCGCGCCGGAGCTGTCAAGGCGTCGCAGAACATGACGGCCTCGTGGATCTGGGGCAGCAACGCCTTCCTGGGCTACGCCAGCCCCAACGCCACCCGCGACGACGTGAGCTGCGCCAAGACCTTCGTGTGGGCGGGCGGCCAGATTCCCGGAAGCGATGGCAACAACGTCGCCATGCCGGCGGCTCCCGGCACCATCGACGGCTACGGCGTTCTGGAGTGGCTCGATCCCGAGCTGGACCGGAAGACCTACTGGCAGAGCGTGGACTGGTACTACGACACAAAGGCCACGGCGACCGAGACGGGCTTCCCGTTCCTCAACTGCCTGCACACCGCTCCCACCATGGTCACCCTGCCGGGCCTGCTCGAAGGCTGAGGCACGGCATAACCCGCTGAACAAAGAGGCGCGCTTCCAACGAGGGCGCGCCTCTTTTGAGAATGAAAGCCAAAACTGAAGAGAGGAGAAAAAACGATGGCAGACAGCACCCACACCGAGAAGACCACAGAAACCCACGACGACGCGAAGCCGGCGAAGGACGTGAAGACCACGGAAACCCACGACGACGCGAAGCCGGCGAAGGACGTGAAGACCACCGAGACCCGCGAGAGTTAAGGCGCGTATCTCAAGAACTCGCTTAAGGCGCGGCCTGAGAGTGCAGCGCCTCAAGCGAATCTGAAACCGAAACGAAAGGACCTCCGATGGCCGCCAACGAAAAACCCGCTGAAACATCCTACCTTGTGCTCGCAAACTTTTTTCACAACAGCAAGCTGCTGGTGAGGGGCCAGATCGTGCCGCTCAGCGCGAAAGATGCCGCTCCGCACCTTGCCGCCGAGCTTCTCAAGCTGGTCAAGTAACTGACCACTGACCACTGACCACTGACAACTGGTGCCGATGGCCTACGCAACACAATCCGACCTGGTCCCCCTTCGCATGACGGTGAAGGACCTGACCGAGATGACCGACGACGACAACACCGGGGAGATCAACGCGGCGGTTGTCTTGGCGGCGCTGGAGGAAGCCTCGGGGCGCGTGGACAGCTACTGCCGGGCGCGCTACCGCACGCCGCTGCAAACCTCTAACGACGTAGTCGGGCTGACGCTGGACATTGCGGTTTACCTGCTCTTCTCGCGGCGCCGCGAAACCAACATGGGCGAGACGGTGAAAGACCGCTTCGACCAGGCCATCGCGTTTTTGAAGGACATCTCCAACGTCAGGGCTTCGCTCGATCAGCCGGTGGGCGAGACGCCTCAAACCTCGCGCGGCGGCCCGGAGATCTCGCGCAAAGACCGCGATCTGCGCTTCAGCGACAGGAATCTGGAAGGTTTTGTATAGCCATGGCAGCCGAAGTGGTCCGCATCGACGACGCCAACCTCAAAGTCTCGCTGGGGAAGTTCCGCGCGTCGCTGGCGCAGAAGGGCCAGTTGATGCAGGAAATCGGCATGTCCATGCTTGTCTCCATCCGGCGCACCTTCCGCGAGGAAGGCTCGCCGGCGCACTCCTGGATGGGGCTCGCGCCGTCCACTATCCGCAGCGATCCGAAGAAATACGGCGCCGGCCACAAGCTGCTCATCGACACAGGCTTGCTCCTGAACTCGATCGGAATCGCGCAGACTTCTCCGGACCAGGTCATGCTCTCGACCAACGTGAAGTATGCGGCCGTGCACCAGTTCGGCTCGCGCGATCGCGGCTCCATTGGCTTCGGCCCGCGCACCAGGGCCATGCAGGAAGCCACGGTCAACGTCAAGGAACACGGGCGCGCGCGGCTCTCCGCCGCTCTCGGCAAGGGACGGCTCGGGAATCGCGTGCGCAATATCGCCGGGCCGCGCAACCGGCTCCTCTCCCACGTCGCCGGCCACGCGCGCCATCAGAACATTCCCGCGCGGCCCTATCTCGTCTTCCGTCCCGAGGATCCAGCCCGTATTCAGAGCCTGGTCAACGGCTACATCCGCCGCGCCGCCGCCGCGGCCGGGCTGGGAGGCGAGCAGTGAGCGGCTCCCCTTCACAGTTCCGCGTGGATTACGTCGAGGCCGCGCTGATCGCGTTGCTCAAATCCGTCATGCCCGCGGCCTATGGAACGGAAGAAGCTCCCGTGCTGGTGGACGTGAATTCGGTCAATAGCAAGGACTTCAACGCCCAGGGCCAGTTAACGCTGAAGCCTCCCTCCATCCGCGTCGAGTTTGGAGGCGCGCATTTCCGCAACCTGCGCGACAACCAGAAGTTGACCTATGAAAACGGCCAGCTCTTCGATGTGCTGTGCTTCGTGTCCAGCTTGCGGTCGAAGGCCGACGAGCGGCTGCAAATCCTCAGCCTGGTCGCCGTTGCCCTCAATCAGCTTGCCGGCGCGCGCCTGGCGCTCGCCGACGGCTCCAGCTCCATGCCCATCGAGATCAAGGATGTCGCGCTGGTGCTGCCCAACGATGGAGGGCCGGTGGATCAGCTCTTCGCCATCACCATCGAAATCTCCGGCATCGCGCAGTACGACGGCCCGAATGCGAGGTTTGGATCATGACAACTTCTGACTTTGTTGACCTGCAACTATCGTCCGCCGGCATCGCCTTCTGCGGCCAGGGCGCGTCTTTGCGCATCGCCAACGGCCATTACGACTACACCTTCACGCCGGGCACGCCGGTGCGCGTGCTGAGCAGCGAATGGCGGCGCGGCTTCCCGGTCAAAACATGCAACGGGCAGCCGATTCTGGAGGTTATTCCGGAAGCTCCGGCTGCGCGGCCGCCGGTAAAAGCCGCCAGCCTAAGAGCCGCGCGCGTCATTTCGCCGGCCGCCAGCCACACGGACGCGCCCGCTCAGCCTGCGTCTGCTCCAAACAACCCCTCGGCCGCCGACGCGGCCGCAACTGAACCTGAGGTGAAGTGATGCCCGGTCCCTACAATTTTCGCTCCCAGTGGAAGACAGCTCGAAACCTTATGCTCAGCATCAATTCGCAGGCGGCGTGGAATACGCGTCTGGCTGATGCGAACCTGACCTACCGCCAGCGTTTTGACGGCGCGGCGGCGCTGGAGCGCATCATCACGCGGCGATCCGACATCGCCTACGCCGGCAAGGGCACGGCCTTCGCCACCGACGGCCAGATCACCGGCTACGACACCAAATTCGGCGGCGACGAGGCGGAACTCTCGCCCTGGCTGGCCGGATACATGCTCGCTTTCCTGATGGGCACCGATACGGTCACCACTGCTGAACACGCTCCGGTGTTGGCATCGCTTGCCGGGACGTTGACGGTCGCCAACGCCACCGATATCCTGACCGGCACGCTCTCCGGCGTGATGGGGGACGGCGTCACAGCCTACTCGATCACCCTGGGCACGTCGGGAACCACCGACACGATGGCCAACCTGCTCAACAACATCAACGTGACCCACTCGGCCTACGGCATCGTGGCCACGCTGGATGGACCTGGGAAAAACATGACCTTCGCGGCCGCGGGCGGAGACACGGGCGCTCCGACGATGGTGGGCGCGGGCCTCTCGGACGCCCTGGCCCCGGGCATCTATACCCACGCCTTCACCTTCGACGAGACCACGCGCACCGCGGTGCCCACCTCGATCTACGTGGAAGACACCGAAGACCTGCATCACGTCTACCCCGATATGTGTCTGGACGAAGTGACGTTCACCATCAACGGGGCGGGCGCCATCATGGCCGATCTGAGCATGGCGGGAACCGGCATCGAGATCGCGCACAACCTCTCCTCACTGCCTGCCGCTCCCGCCGAGACCCTCCTGCTGGGCTCCGATGCGGCGCTCACCTTCGGCCCGGTGGGCGATACGGCATCCTTCATCGGCCGCCACATGAGCACGACTCTCAAACTGCAAAATCAGTTGGTGGTCCACAGGGCTCCCGGCGGCGGCCTCTATGGCATCTTCGTGCGCAAGGGAAACCCGAAATTCTCTGTGTCGACGACCTTCGCCGCCAAGGATACCGACGACATCTATGGCCGCTTCTCCGGCGATACGGCGTGCGATTACGAGCTGGCCGTCAACTCCGGGGCGTCGTCGCAAATGACCATCTCCATTCCGCAGATGCACCTGAAAACCGCCAAGATAGGCTACGACGGCGACATGGTGGTCTGGCAGGTGGAGAACGACGAGACCACCAACTACCAGGCCGCGGGCGTTCCTCCCATCTCCCTCAGCGTCACCAACAACATCGCCGCCTACCTGGTGCCGGCGTAACGATTTTCTTCCGGGGCGCGTTCTGCGCATGGAGCACGCCCTTCTTTTTCCCGGTTATTACCGGGATTTACCGCTTCCGCACTGCCCGCGGCATCCCTTCGCCGCGGTGAAGTTCCGCAAGGGCTGCGCGGGCTTCAAGAACCAAAGGGTTCCTTCAACCCTCTCGCTGCATCCGAAGATCAAAATCCCAAGCGAAAGAAGGAATCCCATGTCCGCATCGATCGAACTCAAAGCGCCGCGCCTCATCGTCATCGAGGATCGCGGCAAGCAGTACCGGCTCACCATCGGCAGGATCCTCAAAAAGCAGTGGCTGCGCTACTTCGAGGGCATCCTCTCCACCTCTGAAAACCAGGGCGGCAAGCGCATCGACAGCTTCGACTCCAGCACCGCGCGCCTCGAGCTGGTGGAGCAGATCCTCGTCTCCGCCGAAGGCTACGCGCTGCCCGACGGCAAAACCAGCATCACCGAGATCGAGGGCTGGAAGGCGCTCCTGCCTCTCTCCCACCGCCTGGCGGTGGCCAACTCCATCATCGGCGTCTCCGCCAGTGAAATTGACGAGGAGGCGCAGATCGCGCTGGGGGCGGAGTCTGTTTTTCTGGATGCTGTCTGGGGCGCCGGCGAGGATGGCGTGATGCGCCGCCTTCACGGCCTGCGCCACGATTTCAAGACGCCCACGGCCGAGCAGCAGCGCCTCCTCTCGCGCGCGAGCAGCCGCTCCCGCGTGATCGGAGGCAGCCGCAATGGCAAGACGCAATGGATGGGCGCGCAGGCCACGCTCGCCGACCTCTACGACGAGCTGATCGTGAGCACCGGCGGCTACACCGTGGATGGCAATGCGGCGCTCGATCATGAAGCCATCGTCGAGTTCATGGACACCTACCACAAAGTCTCGGCCGTGGACCTGCTCTTCGCGCCGGCCGCGCCGAAGGTTGAAGAGGAAGAGTGATCGATGTCTGGAAAGACCCGGAAGGCGTGGCGCTCGCTCTCGAAGAGATCTTCGAGAGCGACTTCGCGCGCGCCCTCATCCGGAGCCAGTCCGCGGGCGCGAGCGCTGAAACCGTCGAGCGCATGGAGCGCCAGGTCAAGCCGCGATCGCTGGCCTGGGGCTATTACTGTTTTGCAGACTACCTGCTTCACCTCGACGCCCTTCGCCAGGCAGGCGTTGCCTTTGCCGTTCGAGACCTGGCTCTCTGCGAGGCGGAGGGTTTCATTGCCCTCCATCGCGCGCGTTCCGCCTTTGAGGGGAAGCATCCGGCGTGCAGCGCCTGCGGGCTGCGCCAGCAGAATCGTTTCGGAGCCGTGTGTCCCGGCTGCGGCGCCAAGTTCCGGCGGAAGAAGGGTTGACCCATGGCTTTAGAGGCCAGCGCCGTTCAGATTGTGGTCAACGTCACCGACGCCAACTCCGCGGCGGTGATCGGCGGCGTGGAGCAGAACATCCAAAAGCTCGGCGCGGCCGGAACGCGCTCCGGTGGCCAGGTAAGCGCGGGAATGAATCAGATGGGCGTGGGCGCGCTCTCCGCGCGGGAGAAGACGCGGTTGCTCACCGAGGAGTTCGGTATCCGCCTGCCGCGCGCCATGCAGACCCTGCTCTCGCGCGTCCCGGCCGTGCAGTCGGCGCTCAACGCTGTGGGCACGGCCATGATCAGCCTGGGCGCCATCCAGATCGGCGCCATGGTTTTCGAGGCTCTGATCCGCGGGGCGGAGAAGCTCTGGGATAGGCTGACCGCGCTGCCGAAGGCGGTTCGGGAATACAACGCCGAGATGGAAAAAAGCCGAAACGAAGCCTTTGGCGATACCCATTCCATCGAGCTCACGCGGGCGCGCATCGACGACTGCACCGATTCGCTTAAGCGATATTCAGACCAAGTGGAAAAGGTCCGGAGCGGACCCCTCGGGATGGGCACGCCCTCGATCACTTGGCGCAGTTTGGTCCCCATCGCCGGCGCTGCAATGGAAAAATATAACCAATTTACAGAAGCGAACGACCTTCAAACTAAGGCAATTGAAGAACAGAGAAAATTGGATGCGCTGCAGCACAGCGACTCAAGCCAATATCACAAGCAAATGATGGATGAGAACGAACTGCGCGCAGCCGAGCGCGATGCAGCCGCCAAAGACGCCAAATCCAAGCACGATGCGCAGATTCAGAATGCACGCGAGGCCGCAGCGGAGGAACGGCGTTACAACAACGAACAGGACTCGCGCTTTGGTTTGAGCGTGGGGCCTCAATCCGGCGCCGCCCAGGAAAAGGCCACCGTCCTCAAAGCTCAAATCAAAGCCGACGCCGAGCTTGCGGATCAAAAAGACAAGCACGCGGGCAAGGAAAAGGACGATACAGCGGAGCTGGCGCGTCTCCACGAGCAGGCGATCGAATCGGGCTTGCGCGGCTCGGCGCTCTATCACCAGCAGGAAGCGTACGCGATCGAGGATCTCAAACGGCGAGGCATCACGTCGGCCCGGGCCGTCGAGGATGTCCACACGAAGTACCACAACGAGCAGATGAAGCGCCTGGACGACGAGAATCGCGCCGTCCAGAAGATGCGCGAGGAGACCCAGCTCGCCGGGCTCACCGGCATGGCGCGCATCCAGCAGGAGGGCCGCAACCGGCTGGAGGATGTCTACGATAAGCCCACCAACGATCCCGGTGCGCGCCTGGCGGAGATCAAAGCGGTCAATGACGAGACCGCGCGGCAGGTCGACGAGCTGAATAGATCCTTTTCTGAGCGCGTGGACTCCATCGTCGGCCAGAGCGCCGCCCGTGAGCTGCAAGGCTTCGCGCGCATCCGCGCCGAGGCGCAAAACCAGATTCGCTCTCTCCAGGAGGAGTTGGACAAAAACGGCGGAAGGCCCGAAGACCTGGCGCGGGGAGTCGCCGGCATCAACGCGGGCGCGGCCGGGCAGACTGCGGATCTGGCCCGGCGCAATGAGCAGGAGACGGCGCAGATCGAAACACAGGCGCGGGCCAAGCTGTTCTCGGCCGAGAAAAACAAAACCGCAGCCATCAAAGTTGAACTCGACGAGCGCCTGGCGAAATACAAAGAGGAGCTGGACGCGCAGCTCATCTCCCAGGACGATTTCAACCGTCGCTCCATCGCCGCGCATCAAGAGGCCAACGCGGAGATGGTCGAGGCTTCAAAGCAGGCGCGGGATAAGATGGCCGGCGAGTTCACCTCGCTTTTCGAGAACTGGCAGCATCCGCTCCAAAGCCTGGAAAAAGAGGCGGAAAAACAGGGCGCGAAGATGGCCGGCCAACTGGCCGCGGATGCGTGGCAGCACGTCCAGCAGCACGGCCAGAAGAAAGATGCCGCAGGCAATCCGATCCAAGCTCCGCCCCAGGGCGGCATCCTGGGCTACTTCGGCAGCTTTTTCGGCGGCAAGAAAGGCTCCGGAGCGTCTCCGGGCGAAAGCGCAGGCGGCGCGCACGCCGAAAAGTCGATCGCCATCTCCCATGCGGATATTCAGATAGGGAGCGCGGCCTTCGGTGGCGGCTCAGGTAACGCGGGCGGCGGAGGCGGAGGGTTTACCGCGGGCGGCTCTCCCGGCGCGTCCTGGAGCCGTCCTGGAGGCTCCACGGCCCTGTTAGCAGGCGGCGTCAGCGGCGGGGCGGGCGGTTTTAGCGGCGGATCGACTGGTGGCTACAGCCACGGCTTCGGCGGCGGCGGCACATGGGGAGGAGCCTCACAGGGGAGCGCCGGCATCAGCGCTTTCGCCGGCGGCGCTGCCGGCGGCGCTGCGAACTATTTTGGCGGCAGCTCTTCTTCCGGCTCTTCTAAAAAACTGGGCGGCGCGGGCAGCGGCGGCGGCGCGGGCGCGCTTCCGAACTTCACCCAGGGCAGCGGGGAAGCGCCTCCCAAGCGCAGTCTGATGTCGTTATTGAGCGGCGGCTCCGGTTACAACGGCCAAGGCAGCGGTCCCGGAGCGGTGTCTCAAAACAAAGGCAGCGGTCAGACCAACACTGGCAACACCTCCAGCTCCCAGAGCGGCTCGGGAACTTCAGACACAAGCTCTTCCGGCAATTCCCAAGGCACGGGAACGCAAGACTCGCCCACGGGCGCCGCCTCAGCCTCGCAGGGAAGCGCCTCGCAGGGCGCTCAGAACACCGGCGGCTACGCCACGTCGGGCACCAGCGGCGGCCTGGGCACTGGCGGCACAATGGCCAGCGGCAACGAAGGCGCGCAGAAAGGCTCGCAGTTCGGCCCTATCGGCGAGGGCATCGGCGCGGCCATCGGCATGATCGCCGGCGCCATCGGCAGCCGCGAGAAGGCCCGCGTCTACGACCTCAAGGAAGTGCGGCCGCGCATCGCCAACGACGAGGATCAATACCACCAGGGAAGTCTCGACTACACCAGCGCCTACTCCGACGAGCAAAGCCTGATCGGCGCCTCCTGGGCGGTCACGAAAAACATGGGCGGCCTGGGCAAGCACTACTGGACCACCACCATCAAGCCGGAAATTATGCAGTCGATGGCCAAGCTCAGCGCCGAGGAGAAGGCGGGGCGCAGCCAGTATACGCAGTCGAAAGCCTCCTACGCCTCGGGCACCGACTATGTGCCCAGCGCGGGCCAATACACGCTGCATCCCGGCGAACGCGTCATGCCCTCCGATCAAAACGAGCGCATCACGCAAGCCATCGAAGGCAACGGCAAGATGCCCGTGCAATCCAGCTCCGGCGGCGATGTGCATCTGCACGTCCACGCCATCGACGCCCAGGGCGTCTCAAAGTTCCTTGACACCTACAAGCACAACATCGCGAGCGCGGTGAACGACAGCCGGGGCGAGAACTCGGGCGGAGGGTTGAACTGATGCCGGCCAGCGACATTCTGAACCCGACGACGGTCTGGGAGGAGGACATCGAGGATTCGATGACCCCGGACTACGGCTTCACCCGCAAGCGCAGCAATACCATGCTGCAAAAGAAAGCCCTGGGGGGAACGCCGTGGACGCGCGAAACCCAGAATACCGGCCACATCTTCAACCTGACCTGGACCACCCGCTCCTGGCTTTGCGTGCAGCGGCTCAAGCGCTACTGGGAGCAGTACGGAGACGGCTTTTTCACCATTGTCGACTGGGATGGAGGAAGCCGCCAATACGTGGGCCGCTTCACCACCGAAGTCGTTCCAGTCGAGATCGGCAACGGCATGTGGACGGTGCAGAACGTGACCTTCGAGGAAATTCCCCAGCAGGCCATGGTCGAGTATCCATCCGACTGGGCAGGCGATGCGATCGCGTTCTTCATCACCAACGACTTCGGCGATCAGAAGCTGGCCACCAGCGGCTCATGGACTCAGACGGCGCGCAATTCCGTTGCCGGCAGCCAGGGTACCGAGCACGTCTCGCTAGCCACGGTGGGCACGCCCTACGTCACCATGGACGATCCCGGGACGCTGGGCGACTGGGCCTGCTATGAATATCGCGGCTACGGCTTCCGGCTTTACATGCTTCAAGGCCCTGCATTCGGCAAGTGCGACCTGTCGATCGACGGCGTCTTCGTGGAGACCCTCGACCTCTATAACGCCACGGCCATCGGCCCGCAGATCGTCTACACCCAGCAGAGTTTGCCTCTGGACATCCATCGCGTGCAGGTGACCTGCGACGCCTCCAAGAACGGCTCAGCCACGGGCACCAATGTGAGCTGGTACGCACTGGAGGTCATGCGATGACCACCCCAGCGTACAAAAATCGCACGCCGGGGGCTCCGGTATGATTCCCTACTCGCCCAAGCTGAAGGCCGTTGGCGGCGCGCGCACCGGCATCGCGCCCGTGAATCTGCTCGACGTGCAGGACGTGAATGGGAACCTGTACTACTGGTCCGATCGTCCCTCCAATGCCCTGGTCGTCATCCCCGGAGAGCTCGATCCAAATATCATCCCCCCCGTTCCTCCGGTAGGAGCGGAAAAAGTGACATGGATTTATCCCAACACCGTCGAGAACTGGGCGTCGGGCTGCGGAAGTTCAGCTTGCGCGCATACGCAGATGAGCGCGAACGGCTCCATCGGCGCAAAGGTTGGGGTTGGTTGGGGCGAAAGTGGCACGGGGGGTGGAACCGCATATATGCGCTTCAGCGGGTTCACTCTGCCTCCATTGCCCGCGGATGCCATGATCACTAAAATTCTGGCGGTGATGAACGGGAGCTACCTTCAGGATCAGATCCAAGGCGGCTTTTATGGACACGACGTTATTTCCTGGCCATCCACTCGCGTGTGGGCCGGAGAATACAGCGGGGCCGTTGACCCTCCTGAGTGGGGGGGGCCTTTTGCCCCGGCGCTCTGGCAAGCGAACAGCCTCTCCGGTTTTACGTTGGAGCAGGAAGTCGTCGTACCCCATACCTTAGGCCTTCCTGCCGGGTCTCCGGGCGGATCTTGCTCTTTCACAGCCTCGTTCGTCGGCCTTTGCGTTTACTACACCAGCGCGTCCGGCGGCGAGCCCGGTCCGTATATTCCCTGGCTGGTCGCCGTGCCGAGTTTTAGTTTCCATCGTTCGCTGGTCACCGACACCGGCTCCTTCGTGATCCAGAATCTCTCCGGCGACACGCTCAGCCGGGATTTTGAAAAGATCGCGCGGCGCTCCGCCCTGGAGGGTGCGTTCTTCGTTTACCGGCTGTGGCAGGCGGATGCCCAAGAGGCGTGGCTGGAAGTGCATGGCACGCTGAGCGTGGACGATATTGGGCAGGATACGGTGCGGTTGAAAGGCTCTCAGCTCCTCAACCCTTCGCAGGACGACACGCCGCTGGAGAACTATAGCGAGACCTGCCAGCTCCAGTGGGGAGGCCGGCGCTGCGGATCAATGGAAGCGACGGAATGTCAGTACAGCTTTCAGAGCTGCCAGGTGCCCGAGCGCATCATGGTGGCGCTCAACAGCTTTGAGAAAAACTACGGCGAAAACGATGCCAACACTGCGATGAACGTCATCAACCGGAGGCGCACGATCTAAATGCCCAACGCCTCCACCACGCAGAGCAGCTCCGCCAGCGAGACCACCGGCCAGCCGATCCCGCTGGCCTATGGCTACGCCTGGGCAACGGGCAAGCGCCATTGTTATTACCAGCTTGGGGAGCCATTGACAACAGGCCAATCCGGCCTCGATTTCACCCGCGTGGGCATCTGGCTGCTGGGGCATGGTGAATGGGACGGCCCGATCGAGCTATGGCTGAACGACAAGCTGGCCTGGAACGGCGATTCAAACATCGTCTCTACCTGGATGGGCCAGCAGTGGACGGCTTGCCTTGATAACGCCAATCAGAACATGGTCTTCAATTTCCACCGCGGCTCTGACTCGACGATCGGCACAGGCCTCGCGCCGGTCTCCAATGGCCCGGATCAAGGCGTCGACGTTCTCTATGCGGCCTTCCCGCCCGCCGTGCAGGCGCTGGCCTTCTCGCGCATCGCCTACTACGCGATCATGCGCAAGCAGCCCATCGAAAATCAGACCAACACGCACCAGACCGATCCCACTCAATGGACCGACATTGCGCCTGTCGGCCTGTGGCGCGCACTGCGCTGCCGCCTCTTCGATGACCAAGGCAGCCAGACCGGCTATGCGTGGACGACGAATCCTGCGTGGCATTACGTTGACGTGCTATTGCGGCGTAAAATCTTTCCCGACTTCGGCATCGATCTCAACGGCGGTCCCGATCCGCTTCCCTCCGCCGTGCAGAATCGCTTCGACTGGGGACCGATCTACAGTGCCGCGCAATACTTCGACGAGTTCCTGGCCAACGGCCGCCGCCGCTTTGAGGGCAATTACTCTTTCAGCCAGCAGACGACTCTGCAAGCTGTGATCGAGCAGATCCTGCTTTGCTGCCGTAGTTTTTCCTCTGAATATGCCGGCAAAATCAGCCTCAAATGCGATATGCCGCGCTCCAGCGTCTTCACCTTCAGCCAAAAGCACATCCTGCCCGGCTCGTGGCAGGCAACCGATCAAGCTCTCCATACTGGAGCTAACCGTTATATCGCCACCTTCCGCGGACTCCTTGTGCCTCAATGCTCGCTGATCGAGTCCATTATTGCTACCCCCGGTGTGCTCAATGGGCTGCCCAACGTGACCACTCAACAGCCGCATCCCTTTGAATCGGGCGAGTGGATGGCCATCGGTGGCACCGGAACTCCTTATGACCGGAATTGGGTCATCAAAGACGTGCCGGACATCATCAACGCTGGACAGCCTGACGAGGTTGACCCGACGACCTTCACGCTCACCGCTCAGGGCGAAAACTTTCCCGGCGCGGTGGGCTCGGTGGGCGGCTGCGGGCTGCTCTATTCGCGGTTCAAGGAGCGCTCTCCGGAGTTTTGGCACAAGGCGAATATGATGGCGCGCGGCGTGGTTGGCCTGGGCCTTCCCCGCCAGCGCATGAAGGTGAAACAGAACCTGGACTTCGCCACCACCACCTGGGATCAGGCTGCCCGGCTCACTATGTATGAGCGCGACAGAACGTTGGGCGTTGATCCCACCAATGCCGCCGGCCAACTGGGCTCTCCCTATGTCACGCCGCCGCGCGTCAAGCTGCGCACTTCGATGTTCGCCAAGGATATCTTCGGCAATCTGGCCGCCGCGATTCAAAACGGCGATCGCGTTTCCCTCGACACCACTGTGAACTTCCAGTACGCCGGCGAATATGAAGTCCTTGAGCCTCTCACGGTGCAGCCGCCCACCTGCGCCGCGGCTGGCTCGGGCGGCGCGATCGCGCTGCCGCCGGATGAATCCAGCGGCGAGATCGAGTTTTCACTCGGGCCTTACGACGAGTCGGTCATGTACGACGCCAGCGATCCATTACAGGCCGGCTGGCTGGATGTGCCGGGCAGCGATCCCGGCAATAACGCCAGCTTCACCAGCATTCCTCTCGCGGATGGCATCTTCGCTTTCTTCACCGGCATGGGGGCCAGCGGAAGCGCCTATTCGCTCCCTTCGACCGGCTTTCCGGTAGGCAACGTTCTGGCCTGGGCTGGCCCCGCGGGCTATCTCTACACGGGCAATGATCTGAACGTGATCGGACTGTGCGGCGCGGGCACCGACGCGCCCCACGGACTTATCCTGAAATACGACGACAACTCCGGCAACATCTGGCTGGGTCCTCTGAACTTCGCGGTTCTCACCTGGCTGAGCGCGGATGTGACCAATGTCAGTAACGGCCTGACCTGGCTTCCGCTCACGCTGCTGGGCGGGGAAGAGATTGTCTTCGGCATGGGCGTCGTCGCCGGCGACGGCAGCTTCACCGTCGAGCTGCCCGCGGGATGCACCACAGCTCAGAGTTTCATGGTCGCCTACCCCCACGATGGCGTTCCCGGCAACGGCAATCATGCTCACTTTCTCGGCGCGTATGTGGACTCTGACCAGGTTGTCCACCTCAATTATAAAGATGGCGAGGGCAACGTCTGGCACGGCAACGCGGCTGTGCTGGTCTTCGCCTGGAAGAACAATATGGGCTCGGTCACCACCCAGACGCTCACCAACGGCGCGCCATCCTATATGAGCGGGACGGGCACAACCGGCAACTGGATGCAATGCACGCTCTCCAACGGCCAGGTCTTCGGCGTGGGCTGCGCCTTGAGCATGTCGGACGGCGCTACGCTGGCGCTTCCAGCGACCACGATTACCCACCAGAACGTTATCGCGATCAACTGCGGCGGCGCGGCGACTGGGATATGGGTGGCCGACAGAGACTATTCGGCGCAGATGATGCTTTCAACCGGCGCGGCGATCAACACCTCTTCAGTTGTGAATCCGGCGCCCCAGGCCGTCTATCAGACCGAAAACTATGGAGCAATGACATACACCATTCCAGGTCTGAATCCAAGCGAGCCGTACATCGCGAACCTGCATTTTGCCGAAATCTGGTGGACCGCAGCCGGATGCCGCACGTTCAATGTTTCGATCAATGGAACGCAGGTGCTCACCAACTTTGATGTCTTTGCCGCGGCCGGCGGTAAGAATATAGCCATTGTTAAATCGTTCGAGGCGGCTGCCAACGGCTCCGGCCAGATTGTGATTGTGTTCACCACAGTTATCGACAACGCGCAGATCCATGGCATTCAGATCCTCGGTCAGATCCCCGGTTCCACGAGCGTCGATGTCTCCAACGCTCTGGAAGCGATCGTTGGCACTTCAGGCTGGGACTACGGTGACAACGGCACTCCCGCCACCGGCGTCAAGGCTTCCTATCTCGATGCGGATAACATGGTTCACATCGAATTTGGCGATTCCGATGGTTCCATCGTCTGGCCCGGCGCGGCGGATGTTTTCGCGCTTTACTGCACCTCCGGTCTGGCTGTGCCCACCGTTGTCAACGTGATGCCTCCAACAGCTTCCGTGGCCGCGGGCGCGTCGATGCAGTTCACAGCGGCGGTTCTCAGTAATGCCAACCCCAACGTGAGCTGGAGCGTGGATGGCGTCGCCGGCGGCAATGTGACCGTGGGAACTGTCGATTCCACCGGCTTCTATTCGGCGCCGAATGCGGAAGGCCCGCATGAGATCGTCGCCACCAGTGTGGCCGATCCCACCGCCTCGGGCTCGGCCGCTATCGCCGTGTGGGGAACGCTGCTTCCTGATCCAGGCAACATCCTGGAAACCAACGGCCAGATCATCACCGTGGACGGAGAGGAAATCGATGTGGAATAGGAGCCTATTATGGCCGTGAATCTCAGCTCGGTGATCGTCCTGGATGTCTACGCATCCCGTCCCGCCTTCGGCATGGCCGGCCGCATCTTCTTTGCCACCGACACGCGGGCTTTCTACTACGACACGGGTTCTGCCTGGGTGCAATGGCGCCCGGCGGTCTCGCCGCGTATAGCTCTCGCTCCCGCAGCGGCGGGTAACTTCACCGTGGCTCACGGCCTCGGCGCTGCGCCTGCGGCTGTGGGCGCCGTGCAGATGACCTCTGATGGCCGAATCTGGTGGCAGACGCCGGCCTTCGACGCAACCAATCTCTATCTGGTCGCTTCCGACCCTGGAATCACCGGAAATGCGCCTTGCTCCATGTAACTGGCGACTGCTCGCCAATAACTGTTTTTGGGGGAAAACCGATGAAAAAGCTCCTTGGAATCTTGCTTCCACTCTTCTTTGCGACGACGCTGGCCGCGCAGGCTCCTCACATCCAGAGCAATCAGTACTGGCCCACCGCGGGCAGCGGCCTGACGCTGAATCTCAGTCCCGGCTACGCCAACTGTGCGGGCACCGTCGCCACCTACGCCGGCGGCACGCTGACTATGACCGCTTCGACGACGAATTACATCTACCTGAACACGGCCAGCTCCTGTATTCCTGCGGCGAAGACCACGGCATTTACGGCGGCGGATATTCCGCTGGCTACAGTCGTTGCCGGCGGCTCCGCCATCACCGGCATTACGGATGTGCGCACGCCGAATCAATGGCCCGCGCCCGCGACGGTGAATGGAATCTCCTGTGCTCCGGCTGGAAGCTGCACGGTGGCCGATGCGACCAAACTGCCGGTAACCGGCGGCACAATGACCGGGTCGATTGGCTTCTCCGGTACGGGCACGGCATCGACCACGCTGGCGAACCTGGGTGGCCTTCCTCTCTCTGGCGGCACGCTGTCCGGCGCACTCAACGGCACCAGCGCATCGTTCTCAGGCAATCAGACTTCCCCAGGGTTCTATCTGCAAAGCGGTGCAGCGGGTCCGCATACTCAGATTTTCGATGACTTTTATAACCTCCTCGCAGTTGGCAACACAGGCCCGATCGGATCAGCATCGGGTAACTCTACTTCGACTTATGTTCCCTACGAGGACGCAAACCACCCAGGTAATATCCTTCTTACGTCGGGCACCGGAGGATCAGGAACTGGAGAATTTGCGCTGTATAGCGGGTCGTCTGGTAGCCAGCAGATTATCCAACTGAACGGAACTCTGGACTGGACCTGGGAGACGGCGGTTTATGTGCCGGTATTACCCGGAACTACGGCAGGCTCTTATCAGGCCGGGGCGGTTCACTTGCAAAATGTGAATCCGTGGACTACTGGCGCTGGTTTCTATCTATCGAGGGCCAACGGTGTGGCGAATGACTGGTACTGCCAATACGGAACAACCTATACTAACAGCAGTACGCTTGCAGTGGCATCCACCTGGACGCGACTTACGATGAAGAATGATGGAACTACGGCCCACTGGTATATCAACGGGACTGAGGTTTGTGGAACTGGAACAACAATAGCTAGCCTTCCGTCCACAACTCAGTACGCGGGCGCGTGGGCGGTCACGGCACTCTCAGGAACCAGCGTGACAATGGCTGTGGATTATTTGTTATTCCAATGCGACACGGTTAGATAGCGCGTCGCGCCGCATCTAAGCAGGACCGTCACACTCCAGCAACCGGGTGGCGGTGCAGATCACGAGCAAGACAGGAGAAAGGAGCAACATGGCAAACAATCTCAGGCCCGCATCGTCGATCAACGACCTCAGAACTCAAGCTGGGGCGCAGGGAACCGCAATGATCCTGTTGGGGCAACGGGTGCAGTAGTGGGAACGGAAAACCTTGTGAATTTGATGCGCTGATTGCAACGAAAAGGAACTATTGTAGGCACGTTGTCTGCCAAACCCCCTCGCAGGAGCCTATGAGAAGCCATATTCCGGCAGCTTTTAGGTCTATTCAACATCAACCACTGTCATCAAACGGCTGTATTCACTGTCATCAAACTTCTGCAGCTACAGGTTGCGATCCGATGTTTCAGCCTACAGAGTCTTTGAAAATGCTTTAGAGTTAGAGGATGGGAAGTTATTCCCCCACTCCTCCCGAGCCACAGATTCTGCCTCCGGGTACCGGCTATATGCCGCCGCAGCCGGTCCGCCGGGTGCGTCCGTCATGGGCGGTCGCGCCGGCCACGTATCTGCTGGTGGGCATCAACTGCGCGGTTTTTCTGGCCATGGTGGCGCGCGGGGTCAGCGCGGGAGCTCCGACGACCGACCAACTGATGTACTGGGGAGCCGATCACGCTGGAGCAGTGCTGCTCGGCGGCGAGTGGTGGCGCATCGTCTCCGCCATGTTTGTGCACGTGGGCATCCTTCACCTGGCTACAAATATGTGGTGCCTGTGGAATCTGGGACTACTGGCCGAGCCGCTGATGGGTTCGGGCGGAGTGTTGGCGGTGTATATCCTGACCGGCGCGGCGGGCAACCTGCTCTCCACCTTCTACAACTGGGTCGCATACCACAGCTCGGGCGTCTTTCCGGTCGGCGCTGGAGCCTCGGGCGCCGTCTTCGGGATTGCCGGGGCGCTGATCGTGCTGCTCAAGTCGCATCGGCTGCCGGTGCCGCCCCAGGAGCTGAAAAGGCTGCGCAGGTCGGTCATTTACTTTGCCGTTCTCAACCTGGTGCTTGGCCTCTCCATCAGCTTTGGCACCAGGGTGATTGGCTCCGGGATTCGCATCGACAACATGGCCCACCTGGGTGGTTGCGCCTGCGGGTTTCTGTTCGCAGCCCCGCTGGTCCCGCGCATCGGGTCGCCCAAGGAACTTTTCGTTGTGCGCCGCCGCATCGCCGTGGGGATTGTGGTGGGGGTGCTGGTGCTGTTTGGGTTCTACCTGGCGCAGTTGCCGGGGTGAGCGGCTGCGGCCTTATCGCATCGCCGTCGAACTGAGATTTGTGCAAAAATATCGATGTACGCTGATCGTCTCATCCAATCTCCGGAGGCAGACCATGAAGCGCCGCGACTTTCTGAAGCAAGCTGCCATCACCGCCGCTGCCGTCGCATCCACCAGCCAACTGAAGGCGTCTCACTCGGCGCCGTCCGGCACGAAGCCAACCAGTCCCATCGCTCGCCGCACTCTGGGCAAGACGGGCGAACAACTCTCCATCCTCGGGTTCGGTGGAATTGTAGTGATGAATGAGGACTCCGGCGCGGCCGCGAACATCGTTGCCGAAGCCGTGGACCGCGGGATTAACTATTTCGACATCGCGCCCGACTACGGCAATGCCCAGGAGCGGCTGGGTCCGGCGCTGGCTCCGTACAGGAACAAGTGCTTTCTGGCGTGCAAGACCGAAGGGCGCATGAAAGACGACTCGCGGGCGCAGCTCGAGCAGTCCCTCAAGCTGCTCAAGACCGACCACATCGACCTGTACCAGTTTCACGCGCTCACCAAAATGAGCGATCTGGACAAGGTTCTGGGGCCCGGCGGCGCGATGGAGACCATGGAAGCGGCGAAGAAGGAAGGGAAGATCCGCTATATCGGTTTTTCCGTTCACTCGGTTGAAACCGCGCTTGCGGCGATGGATCGCTACAACTTCGACACGGTGCTTTTTCCTGTGAATTGGGTGCTTTTTACGCAGGCCAACTTTGGCCCGCAGATTCTGAAGCGCGCGCAGGAAAAGAAGATGGGCATTCTGGCGCTGAAGGGCATGGCCAAGACCGTGTGGGCGGCGGACCAGAGGAAGAATCATCCGGAACCCAAGTGCTGGTATCAGCCGGCCGGTTTTCCCGAGGAGGCGTCGCTGGGGCTGCGCTGGACGCTGGGCCATCCCATCACGGCCACGATCCCGCCCGGAGACGAACGGTACTTCCGCCTGGCCATGGACGTGGCGCAGAACTACAAGCCGCTGGATGCTGCCGAAGAGCAGGCACTGCTGAGCGGAGGGCACGGGGTGGAACCGATCTTCCACCTGGGCAACGACGTGTAGAGCAGCGTTGGCAAGGAACTGAGTGCAGCCGGCTAGCGGGTTGCCGTGGCGGCGAACTTCTTGACCATGGCCAGCAATAGCTTGCGGTCGCTCTCGTTGAGGTTGGAGGAGTAGCGGCGGATCTGGGTAAGGAAGCGGAGTTCTTCGTCGGAGAGTTTCTGGGTGTTGAGGTGGCGGCCCAGCGAATCGTCGGCGAAGAACTGGGCGATGGGCAGGTCGAGGGCCAGGGCAATCTTGGACAACGTGTCCAGCGAGGGCACGGTGTGGCCGTTTTCCACGCGCGAAAGATAGCAGCGCAGCAGGCCGGTTTTCTTCTCGATATCCCCTTGAGACAGCCCCTTCTGGAGCCGGTGAGCGCGAATGGTGGTGCCGATTTTCATGGCGGGAAACGTCCTGTCCGCTGCCTGACGAGAGTTTACTACCGTGGCAGCAATCAAAAGACTAATAGCTTAATAGTAAACCTTCGCGGCGCGTGGGCCGTCTGACTGAGTACCAGTACGAGATGCCGGGGAGCGCGAATGCGGCGAGCAGGCCTGTGGGCGTTAGCGATGGGGATGGTTGTGGCAGGCGGCTTTGCGGCATGGGCGCAGACTGCACCCCCGACTCCGCCGCCGGCCAGCTCGGCTGGCGCGGCCACAGCGGGCACTGCGCCGCAGGCCCCATCTGTTCAAGCCGTAACCGGCGGAAGGCTGCATGGCCAGGTGAAAAGCGGCAACATACCGCTGCCCGGAGTGACAGTCACCGCGCAAAATACGCTTACCGGCAAGCGGTATTCCACCACCACTGACATCACGGGCGCCTGGTCGCTGACCATTCCGCAGAATGGGCGCTATGTGATTCGCACGCAGTTCGCGGCCTTTGCGGTGGGTTCGCAGGAGGCGGTGCTGAACGCGACGAGCCACGACCAGACGGTGGCGTTTGAGTTGATATTGGCCTCGCGGGCGGCACAGCAAGAGCAGCGACAGGAGCAAGGATCGCAGGTGGAGCAAGCGATCCGGCAACTGGCGGGGAACGGGGCGCAGAACCTGAGCCTGATGAGCGCGCTGGCCGCCGATACCGAGAATCAGGGCGGAACGCAGGGCGCAGGCGGGCAGCCGGGCGCGGCGTTGCCCTCGATTGCGGGAAACTCGGACTTCGGCGGGGATTCGGTGGCCATCAGCGGGCAGACGGGAACGGTGAGCCCGCTGGCCGGGTTGGATATGGACCGGATCAGGGATGCGATCGAGACGATCCGCGCGCAGGGCGGTTTGCCTGGCGGCCAGAGCGGCGGCATTTTCGCGGGTGCGTCAGGCGGCGGAGGCTTCGGCGGGGACGGGTTTGGAGGTGGGGGCTTTGGCGGAGGCGGACGGGGAAACTTCCGCGGCTTCAACCCCGGCCAGCCGCATGGGGCCGTCTTCTGGATAGGAAGCAACTCGGCGCTCAATGCGGAGCCGTTTGCACTGCGCGGGCAGCCGCAGGAGCAGCCGCCCTCGGGGACCAACCGGTTCGGAATCACCTTCATGAGCGCGCCGTACATTCCGAAGCTGACCAAGCCGAGCGGCAAAGACATGGTCTTCCTGACACTCTCCGGCCAGCGCAGCTCGAACCCTCTGGACGAGTACGCCACCGTGCCCACGGATGGCAGCTTTGGAACGGTCAACGAGCGCGCGGGAAACTTCACCGGCCAACCTACCATCTACGATCCCGTCAATGACACCACCTGCGTCAAGTACGGCGCCACGCCGGGTCAGCCCTTTTCAGGCAATGTGATTCCCTCTCAATGCATCGCGACCCAGGCATCCAAGCTACTGAATGGAACCAGCACTCTAACTCAATTCTTCCCCGCGCCGAACCTGCCCGGCTACGCGCAGAACTATCACCTGCTGACCACCGCACAGACGAACACGACGCAGGCCGGCGTTCGCTACATGCGCAGCCTGGGCGCGAACGCGACGCAACCCGGCGGCGGCGGGCGCGGAGGATTCGGCGGGGGCGGCGGCGGCGGGCGCAGGAATCAGAATCAGGGCCTGCGCCAGAGCATAAACTTCAATTACAACTGGACCGACTCGGCCTCGGACAACGTAAACATCTTTCCGCGACTGGGCGGCAAAAGCTCCTCGGACTCGAACTCCGTGCAGGCCGGCTACACGGTGGGCTACCACAAATTAACCAACGTCTTGAACGCCAGTTGGAACCGCAGCACTAGCCAGGCGACGAATTTCTTCACCAATGGGACCGATATAGCGAACCAGATCGGCATCCAGGGGACGGATAGCGCTCCGCTCAATTACGGTCTGCCCAACGTGGTGCTCAGCAATATCCAGGGGCTCAACGAGCAGCAGCCGAGCTTCTCGCTCTCGCAGACCATCTCCGTCTCCGAAACCCTGAGCTGGATTCACGGCAAACACAACCTGCGCTTCGGCGGCGACTATCGCCGCGTGCATCGCGACTTTCTTGGCGGCTCGAACGCAACCGGAACCTTCACATTCTCGGGCTTGTTCACCGAGGACGCCGCGCAAGACCCGGCAACCGGCTCATCGTTGGCGGATCTTCTGCTCGGGCTGCCGCAGGAGACCACCATCGACGCGGCCGCGGGCAAGAGCTATCTGCGCGACAACGTGTGGGATGCCTATGCCACGGACGACTGGCGCGCGCTGACCTGGCTCACGCTGAACTACGGACTCCGCTACGAGTTTTTTGCGCCCTACACCGAGAAGTACAACCACCTGGCCATGGTGGACACCGATGCGGCAAAGAGCTTTCCCGATGTAGCCGAAGTGCAGCCCGGCGCCCCGCCCTCTTACAGCGGCAACCTGCCCGCATCGCTGGTTTTTCCCTTTCGCACAGCCATTGCCCCGCGATTGGGCCTTGCGCTGCGGCTGCCAAAGCAAACTGTGCTGCGGGCCGGCTTCGGCATAAACTACACCGTCGGCGCGTATGCCAACTTTGCTACAACGATGGCGCATGAGCCGATGGTCAATCAGCCGTCGTTTGTCAACGAGCAGACCAACGAGGCTGGCACTGCTTGCGCACCGCTCACGTTGGGAGATGGATTCTGCTCGCCTGCCGCGACGGGCAACTATGCGCTTGATCCGCACTACACACTGCCCTACGTGGAGGCCTGGAATCTCGATGTGCAGAAGACGCTGCCTTGGGGCATTGTGATGAGTGCGGGTTACAACGGCTCGAAGGGCAACCACCTGGACATCACCAGCGCGCCGCGCCCGAGCGCAAGCAGCCCCAACACCGACTTCAATCCCATCACCAAACAGATCATTGCAATCTTCAACTATGAGCAGTCGGCGGCGTTCTCGAAGTTCGAGGCAGGGACGCTGCGGGTGAATAAGAGACTCAGTAGCGGCATTGCCGTGGGCGCCAACTACCAATACTCCCACTCGATCGGCGACGCCGGCTCGGTGGGCGGCACCTCGACGGTGGTGGCGCAAGACTGGCAGCACCTCAACCATGAGGAAGGAAATTCGAGCTTCGACCAGCGGCACAAGGTTAGCGGCACCTATCTCTACGAGTTGCCCTTCGGCAAGGACAAATCCTGGGTCACGAGCGGCGCGGCTTCGCACATTCTGGAGGGATTTTCGGTTTCCGGCAGCTTCACCTTCGCCACCGGAACGCCGCTTTCGCCCAGCTATCAGGCGGCGGAGTCGAGCGTTGCGTGCGGCACGGCCGGTTCACTGCGCCCTGATCGCACGGGGGTTTCAGTGACCGCGGGCGCAGGCTCGCTGCTAGAGTGGTTCAACCCCGCGGCCTATCGGGCGCCAATAGCCGCAAACAGCAGCTATCCTTGCGCCGTGTCTGGCAATGCGTCGCGCAACTCGATTGCCGGGCCGGGGACCGTCCAGAACAATATGTCGCTCTCGAAGACGATGCAACTGGGCGACACGCGCAGCATGGAGTTCCGCGCGACGGCCAACAACGTTTTCAATACCGTGCAGTACTCGGGCGTGGATACCAATATGGCTTCGCCGACCGTTGGACAAGTGACCTCGGCCGGGACGATGCGGCAGTTTCAATTTACGGCGAGGTTCAGGTTTTAGCGGAGCAGCAGATTAGCGGGTTTGTGGCGGAAGGGAATTGATGAAGGGTTGGGCGCAGAGGATCGGGGCCGGGATTGCGGCGGTGGCGCTTGTGGTTCCGGGCGCGCAGCCGGCGCTTGCGCAAAGTTCCGGCCAGGCTTCGGGCGCGCAGGTCACGGCTACGCCGCAGGGCGGGTTTGTTCTGAAGATGAATGCCGAGCTGGTGCTGACCAACGTGGTGGCGCGGGACGCGAAGACCGGCGAGCTGGCGCGCGGGCTCAAGCAGAGCGACTTCAGCATTCAAGAGAACGGCAAGCAGCAGCAGATTTCGACCTTCGACTTTGAGAGCGTGGATATGGCCACGCCGCTCAATGAGGCGACGATCAGCGGGCTGGCCGCGGGCGGCAGCGTGAATGGCGGCAAGGCCGCTGTGGCGGCGCGCCCCGAGGAGTTGCGCAATCACCGGCTGATCGTGATGTTCTTCGACCTGACCTCGATGCAGCCGGAGGATCTTGACCGCAGCGTGCAGGCGGCGCAGGATTTTCTGCGCGCAAAGATGCAGCCGGCCGACCTGGTGGCGCTGGTTTCGCTGGGAGACTCGCTCAAGGTAGACCAGGACTTTACGGCCGACAAGAATGCGCTGATCAACGAGGTGGCGGTCTATAACGGCACCGAGGGGCAGGGTTTTGCCGGGGGCGCGAACGCGAATTCAAACCAGGTGGAGGACACGACAGGCTACACGCCCGACGAGAGCGAGTACAACGACATCAACACCGACCGCGAACTGTTCGCGCTGCGGGCTGTCGCCAAGTCACTGGAAAAGATTACGGAGAAGAAGTCGCTGCTTTACTTCTCCGGCGGCATCTCGCGCGACGGGATCGAGAACCAGGCCTCACTGCGGGCGGCGATCAACTCGGCAGTGCGGGCCAACTTGGCCATCTACAGCGTGGACACGCGCGGCCTGCAGGCGATTTCGCCGTTGGGTGACGCATCGACCGGCAGCCTGCGCGGGACCGGCGCCTACAACGGCGGCGCGATCACAAACAACATGAACGCCAACTTTGCCACGCAGGAGGTGATGGCCACTCTCAGCTCCGGCACGGGCGGCAAGGCGTTCTTCGATTCCAACGATTTTGCGCCGGCCTTTGCGCAGATGGAGCGGGATACGTCGGCGTATTACGCAATTGGATTTCGTAGCACGAATCCGGCGCGCGACGGCCGCTATCGCAAGCTGACCATCAAGGTGAACCGGCCTGGAACCGCGCTGGAATACCGGCCCGGCTACTACGCGCCGGCGGACTTTCAGCACTCCGGCCGCGAAGACCGCGAGCGCGAGCTTGAGGAGCAGTTGGCCAGCGACCTGCCGGCCACCGACATGGCTGTCTATCTGGACGCGATGTACTTCCGGCTGGACGAGAATCGCTTATTTGTGCCGGTTTCGCTGATTGTGCCCGGATCGCAGATTCCGTTTGTGAAGGGCGGAGACAAAGACTCGCTGCGGCGAGCCACGCTGGACATCATCGGCACGGTGATCGACGAGGCCAAGCGGCCCATCGGCAGCGCGCGCGAGACGGTCAAGCTGAATCTGGACCCATCGCTCCAGGCGCGGCAGAAGAACATTCAGTACACGACCAGCTTCAACCTGCCGCCGGGCAAGTACCGGCTGAAGTTTGTGGTGCGCGAAAACCAGACTGGGCGCATGGGCTCGTTCGAAGCGGAGATCACGCTGCCGGATATGAAGAAGGCACCGCTGAAGATGAGCTCGATCGTTCTGGCGTCGATGCGGCAGCCGAGCAAGAAGACGAGCCCGCTGGTGCGCGGCGGAGAAGAGTACGTGCCCAACATCAGCCACGTCTTCCGCCAGGACCAGCACCTCTACCTGCTCTACGAGATCTATGGTCCGACGCGAGAGAAGGTAGCGGCCGATGCGCCGAAGGGAACCAAGCCGGGCATCAACCTGCTCAGCAGCCTGGAACTCATTCAAGGATCGACGAAGGTGTATGAAACGCCGCTGGTGCAGGCCAGGGCGATCAATGTGGAAGGGCGGGATGCGGTGGCCATCGAGTTGGATGTGCCGCTGGCCGGACTCAAAGCCGGTCCCTACATTTGCCAGTTGAACGTGATCGACGATGCGGGCGGGAGTTTTGCGTTTCCGCGCTTTGCCCTGCTGGTGAAGGAACCAGTGGCCGCACCGGCTACCGCTGTCGCGCCCCGATAAACCGCCGCAGTAATGGTTTCCCACCCTAGTGTCCTGTCTCTGAAATAAGTTGAATAATAACAAAGGATCGCTTCATCGGATAGAGTGGGAGGAACTCCGATGGGGCGACCGCTCATTCCGTTGTCGATCAACGCCGAAGATCAGGCGCAG